>Ga0137462_1000024_pt1 | contig 16220 bp, 28 predicted proteins | sample EasRivERMGT769_2_FD_102303 | JGI IMG/M metagenome (GOLD analysis project Ga0137462, IMG submission 102303) | Soil microbial communities from meander-bound floodplain in the East River, Colorado, USA - East River MetaG ERMGT769_2 | ecosystem: Environmental > Terrestrial > Soil > Floodplain ... | reverse complement strand
CTCCGCTTTATCTAACCACTCTAGCGGTGTGTAGAGACGGATCGCGTAGTATGATCCGATGTAAATGGCGTTAGCCATCGCACCGATGAACTCAGGAGTGCAATCTGGGTAAGCCCAGTTCGCAGCGTCTTCGGTGTGTGCGCCGAAGTAGATCCCAGCGGTATTACCAGCTTCTCTGGTCGCCTCTTCAGTGGCCTGAGACTGTTCGCTAGCTAGACGTCCTTGGAAAAGATACTTTGCTTCTTCAGCAATCCGCTCGTTCACCCATTTCTGAGCATGAGCTGTGGCCGCGGAGAGAAGAAGTCCGTTTCGGAAGGGGACGTAGGTGGGAGATACTCCCTTGATGTCTCCGTAGGAGATATTCGGGACTTCGACAGCCCCGATAGAGTCCTTGGAGAGCATAACGGATTTCCCCTTCAGAAGGTCCCCCACGTCAAGAATGGTATGCTTGATGCCGAGAAGATCGCAGGTCTTCTTTGCGTACTCGGCTTCCTTGATATGACGCTGCCCGTAGTCGATTGAGATCGCCTCAACCCAGTAGATACCCTCGTTCCCCTCTTTAACAGTGAGGCCATCGAGCATCTCGCCGATGCTATCGGCGACAAGAACGTGATCGCCATACCACGGAATAGTTTCCGGGACAAAATCGTAGATAGCTTTGAAAAGGCATGTGGTGCTATCAAGACCACCACTCAACAGGACGAAAGCCCTGCGCTCCATCTTCATGATCTGCTCCGCCGAGGTTGTCGTGGATTGAATCCTGATCTTGTTGGTATTGGTGGCCCCGCATCGGGGTGGTTACCTTCGCGAAGGAATCGGCGAACCTCAGACTCATAGATCCGGTAGTTGCCACCAATACGAACAGCGAGAAGGGCTTTGCGGTTGACAAGCTTGAGGAGAGTCGGGTAGGATAGATCTGCGATCAGCGAGAGCCGTCTCAGACTAACCCACCCTTCTCCATCAAACAAGCCGCCTTGTTGCATGCGGCCCTTCGTTCGGAGGGGCTCGTCACTATCCGACGAAGCCATCTCCGTCTCCCGTACCGGCGGGCAGGAAGCCGGTGATCGTCGACCGCTTCTCGCCCTGATACTCCTGCAGGCCAACCCGAATACGAACCCGCTTGCTGTTGAAGTAGCCCTGCGAACAGAGGCTCTCGGGTTTGAAGGCGCCCGCTGCCACCAGCTCCGGGGCAATCCGATTCAGGTTGGCCTTCGTTCCGGGAAGAGCCTTCGCCGAGAAGGACTGCCAATTCCTGAGCTTCCGACCGGCGTACGGGCCGTCGACGATCTTGAATTGGAAGGCGATCATCGGAGCGCCGCTCGACTGGGACATCCCGTATTCGGCTTCGTCGACCTCGGCGAGATAAGTCCCCTTCGGAACGTTCTCGAACTTCAGTTCCTTGACATCAGCGAGGTTGACAGTCAGCTCGCCGGCATCCTCGAACACCATCGAAGCATACTCGGCCTCATCCGGATATTCGAATCCGCTCTCGGTCTTTGCAACCATTTTCCACCTCTCGGTTATGTTGCACGTGGGGCGCTGCCCCTCTCTCACCACTAAGCAGGTGACGCTTCGCACGTACTGCGTTCACTTAATTACGCAGGTTTCAGAAGGCCTACCCCTTCCAGGATAGTCTTCATGAAGGGATCGGTGAAGTGAGACTTGGTGTAGGTAGCACGACGATTCTTAGCATAGAAGACGGTTCCCGGTTGCACGTTCAATCGATATTCCACCTTATCAGCCTGTTGGGAAACTTGGAGGTACCCAACGATGTCAAAAAATCCCTGAACCTGACGAGTGAGCTGTCCGGTGAGAGCCGGTTCCCAATGACGTTTCTTGAGCTCGTCCTCTTTATAGTGCGCCGCAGATGTCACCAGCAGGTGCATCGGGAGGTTACGGAACGCTCTGAGGAGCATCTGGATACGCATATTGTTCTTGCGGAACTCGTCCCAAGTCGCGACTTCCACATTCTCGGAGTCGCCGCTCAAGATCCTCGCTTCGGACACTCCGAGCAGCTCGTAGTTGCTGAGGGTGTCTATCTCGGAGATCGAATCCAAGATTACCGTTCGAAACCGAGCCGGTTCCGCGATATCCTTGGGATCGCACCCCCGTAACCGAGCCTCCTGGGTTCGAAGGACGTCAGCCGATCGGGCATCGGTCAAATCACGATATAGACAGTGACCAACGAGCCAATCGTGTACGTCTGACACCTGCTTGAAAGAGGTCACGGCGACACGGTTATTGGTGAGGTGCCCGTCGTCAGCAATTCGAGGGTTATCGATGATACCAAGCTGTCCCGCCTCGCAATCAACCCAGAGGATATCTCGCATCTGGGCGACGTCTGCGGATGTTCCGCATAGAGTGGACTTTCCCACTCCCGGAGCTCCATACACGAGAAGCTTGAGCCAGGCCTTATTGAGAATACCTCCTCCAAGGGTGAACGGAGGTGGTTTCGTGGCGACGGGAGGAGACCCGCTTGGAGAGAGTGGGGACCCAACGGAGGTGGGGGTTGGGACGACCTTAGGAATGGGAATAGGGGAGACGGGAATGGGAGACCCAACGGCTGAAGGGTTATGAGTAGGGGAGGGAGTGGGCGTTGCCATTAGTCTGGCACCTTTCTGTTTGGCATGCGAGCGGCCCGATGAGCGAGCTCCATGATGTCGTCGGCGAAGGCGTCTGCGCCTTCTAAACCAGATGCGCGCCAGGTAGCGGCGTATGTGAGTAGAGCATCTGGCGCAAACATATCCTTCAGCTTAATACAGAAGGACTCTTCCGGGTCGCCGATCTTCTGGAGCTCGAGGTACTTCAAGAAATGCGGCGCATCCCCCGATTCCAGAGCGTCCATGAATCTGTCGTACACGCCGTCCTTCCGCATCTTGTCGAGACGAAGGATGGCATACTTGCAAACCTTATCGGGGTTTATATTACGTTGGAGACGCGGGGCGATCGGCATCTTTCCATCCTCGTTTACTGGAGTTGTAGGGGTATTTCTTGGAGAAGTTTACGTACGTCGCTTCACCATACCAGACGGACCTAAAAGAGCTGACGTCTACCTGCCACCGACGAACAGTCGTAAGCCTAACGTTCTTCGGGTTGGTGGGTCGCCTCTTTGAAGTGCGACGAAGGACTTCAAAGTGTAGTTCCGAGCTCATCTGAATTCCTCCGGTAAGAAGTTTCGCCAGCTATCGAACTGGGTATCTTTCTGGCGAAAGGACATCTCGAGTTCTCCTTCCCAATCGGAGCCGTCATCCATGTTAATGCAAGGTACGTTAAAGTGACACATACTCCCACATTCACGAGTCGGATTAGGATAAAGGGGAAGATCTGGATTGAGCATATCGTCCAGTTCTAAGAGGAGCTTTTCCCCTTCTGCCTGGATTTGATGCTCATTACGGAAGATACGATCTCGGCGCACGAAGAAGTCTCGGTTTTCATCCTCTTGGCCAACAAGCCAATTAAGGAAGTCGATGTTCTCCTTTGGCGCATTAAGAACATCCCCGTATTGGTTTTGCAAGCAAGCACGATAGTGGCGGTGGGTTGTCTTCTGCTTGGCATTTATGGAAAGTCTACCATTCGCAAGGACCTTCGGAAAATCAGGAACATCTTTCCGATGCTGCTGGTAGATAAATCCTACAACTTCGCGGTCGGGGTACATAGTAGAGGCTACCCACGAGTACGCTGAGACCTGGGGGTCGGTTTGGAAGAAGAGTGTCTGAATACGTTTCGCAGTCTTGTAGTCAACAACCCAAAGGTGTCCGTTGTCGTCTTCAACGATCCGGTCAAGGGTGACAGCGTAAAGTACCCGATCGTAATGCGGTGTGGAATAAGGAATTTCGATGACAGCATTAACTTCAACCTGCGGGCGTCCTTTGTAGACAAACGTCCTAAGGGGATCTCTTGCGATGAGCCAGGTGTCGACATAATAATCCAGCATCCCTCGCCCGAGGACTGTAAGTTCATCCCAGTTGTATGGGAGGAGGATCCCGGTTTGCTTGGATTGCTTGTACGTTGCTTTAACGTACGCTTCGAACGCTGCGACTGCGGACGGGTGTTTTTTGTGTCCGTGGAAGTCTTCGAGGGCATAGTGAAATCCCGATCCATACCAGAGTGGGGCAGCTTGTTCGAGAGAAGAGAGGTTGCCGCGAAGATGACTTTGCCAACCCCAACGCCTACGACATCTCTTGAAGTTCATCCGGTCCGAAGTACGGATGATAGCGACTCGGTCTCCCTGAGGTCCTCTGAACTCTTCGAGGTCAGGATCTATCCCAAAGTCAAACGGGTTCTCTTCACTAACGTCTGGGATCGACATGCGAGGAGCTCAACAAAAAGAATGATAGAATTATAAAGGAATCGTAATTGCCTATCAATAGTCAAATTTTGGTCATATTTTGGTCGGCTATCAAAACTTGACCCCTATCTTGTCAAGCGGCATCGTTCTGTTAATCATCTGCTGTTTCACATTCACGATCTCACACATTCTAGCGTCATACGTATCCTCGTAAGCATAGTAATATATGTTCACGGGATACGTAGTCGTGAGGCGATCTAATCGTCCTTCGGCTTGCCTGTTGCTCTCCGTATCGAAGTCATAACCCACGAAGAATCCTCTGGATGCTGGTTCGAGGGAGAAGGCTTGCGCGTAAAGGATACTACATAAGATAGGCCCACGAGATGTACGAAAAGACTTGATGGCTGCGGCTTGCTCTTCGGGGGTGATTCCTCCTTGGAGAGTCGGTACGTCGGGATACCCGGCGAGTCGAAGTCTCTCTCGAAAGAAAGGGAATGCTTCTGTAAAAGGACAGAATATGGCAACATTCGGGTCGCAATCTTCGATTGTGTCGATGAGGTCTTCGATCGCTGCTCCGTACGAAGGCAACGCTCTGTCAAGGAGCTTTGGGCACACAAGTAGCTGTCGTAGTCGGAGGGTCTGCACCAGGGTGGTGGACGCGAGGATGATTTTGTCATCTGTTACTACCATCATCTCATCTACAAGCGGTTGATAATGGGACCTCTGAACTTGGTCCATCTCGATCTTCAGGAGCTGCCGCCGGACAGGGAGCTTACCAACTTGCTTCTTGGACAGGAAAGAGAACTTAGTCTTTAGGAGCGTATGCCATTGATGCTCGTTCTTGAAGCCAAGGATCTCAATCCCACCCCACGGAAGTGCCTGCGTGTACGAAAAGGCACCCACGAACTTCCAGTACGAGGAGAAGTAGCGATGGTCCATTAGATGGAACATCGTGAAGAAGTCACCGGGAGTCTTCCCAGGGGTACCCGTCATTGGCCAGAAGTAGAGGTCCCGGTTTCGGAGGAGCGGCTTGAGCGCTTCGAACGCTTTCGACTTCCGAGATCGGATCCTCTTGGCTTCGTCGAGGATGACGACGTCTGGGGGGTGAAAATGCCCCACATCTCGTATAAAGCCCTCGTAAGTTGTAATGTAGACATCAAGGACAGGGGATGCGAGTGAGGATGTGGAGAGCTGCCATAAAGCTCGGCGCCCTTCTGCGTGGTGTTGCTTCTTCCGCCAGCGGTGGATAACGAACGGGGTCCGAGTTGCTCTCCCCGTCTGTTCATCGAGACCTTCGAACCAGTCATTGATGTGGTCCTCCCAAACTCCGATCGCGTTGCGTGGACATAGAATAAGGACCTTTTCAATCTTATGCGCTTGCACGAGATCGTATAGGGCTCTTACCGCTACGACAGTCTTACCTAGCCCCATCTCATAAGCAACACCATGACGACGTTGCTTTAGGAGACGCTCGTAGGCGGGTCGCTGGAAAGGCGTAAGTTCGAATGACATCGGTAGAAAGCCTCCTGGGTGTCTTCGTCGATCTTGAACTCGTGATCCAGCAGGATCGTACGCCACTTCTCGCGTTCCTGTTCCAAACGAACCCCTGCTTGATAAGGAGAATCGACAAGCTCGATGGGCGTAGAGCAAAGCTTCCCCCACTCACTATGATTACTTGGACGACAAAAGAGCGCGGGAGGGATTATCTTGGGTTTCGACTTCATGTTACGCGCCCTCTCTGGTTTGCCCTTTGCTCTTTGGGAGTTGTCCATCGTACATTTCCTGGGGCATACCCTGTTGTGCCGTCGTTATCGGGATAACGATCGACTGTGTGGTGTGGCGTGGGTCTTGGACCGATATGATTGAGGAAGCGTTCGAAGCCTTTTCCATCTGGGGCGTTCTTGTGCCATTCTGAACATACCTTAACACCTCGTCCGCCATAATAGTGGAAAGCCACGTGCTTTGGGTTCTCCGTACGTTCATGCATCATCAACCAGATTCGGTACACGGAATTGTAGTGGGTCTTTATGGTCTTATTCTTACACCCACAATGTGTCTTAGGATTCTGACGGATTAGGTAGTATACGGGGATCGTCATGCGCTTACCGCAGACGCACTCAACCCGTGCACGTCGCTTTAGATTCGCCGATCTGGTCTTATTGTCATCAGCGACCCTCTGGACGATCGTAAGATCGCCGAACTTCTGACCAGCTTGGACGAGTTCTCGCGTCAAATCTCGATCACCCGGACTTCGATACCAGCGAGTGTAGCCTGCTTACACATATCCTTGGTTCCCCGACTCTTCTTCGCCATGAAGGCCACTACCAGATCTGGTTTGCCTTCGATGATCATCTGCCTGTTACGAATGGGACCCGCGCTTTTGCCGTATGTATCCCAAAATGCAGGGAACTTCTTAACAGGGATACCACGTGCTTCGCCATATAGACGGGCGAGCGTATCGACGCCAGGTGCTTCGCCCTCGATAATCTCTTCGATGAAAACGTCTATGCTATCGAGGTAACTCCAGACATGAGCTTTGTTCGCGTAGTGTCGACTCCCGCAAACTAGAACTTTCATGTTCCTCTCCCTCCTAGATCGAGGGCGTCCCGTAATCTGCTTTCGTTACGAAACGCCCTCTCGCATCAATGACTAACTGTCGATCTATCGGCTGAAGGGGTTACAACCGTTTCATGGGAACCTCCGTGTAAGGGTTGAGACTGGATTCCGCCGTGAAATCCAGCTTACAGAGTATTATATAATTTTGGTCCTTGGTCCTTCAAGAGGCAAAACGATGGGCGCACAAATTATTTTTCGAGAGCACGTGCCTCTCGGGCCTCGTCGATAACACGGCGAACTTCCTTCAACATTCGCCGTTCTCGCCCCTTCGGAACGAAACCGGAATTAACAAGATGGTAGGTCGGCGCTTTTCCTTCTAAGATATTGCAGATCTCTTCCGCCCACATTTGCGTGATCATCTGGTTCTCAGCCGTTACAAAGTTTCGGTCGACGGTCAGAGAAACGGTTTGACAGAGAACACCATGTCTCTCAAGATGCTTACGGGAGCGGACGAGTGGGAAGTAAGAAACCTTAATGTCTCTGGCGATGGGGGCGAGAGTGGGGACTGAACAGCATATCGCGGAGATCACTTTGGCTTTTGCCGCCTCTGCATTCTTGAAGGCCTGGAGTAGAGATATAACATGCTTGTCGGTCCAATAGGCTTCTGTATCAGCCATATTGCCTGATACAACAGAGATCCCGTCGAAAGAGTCGACTTCAGTAGGAGAGACATCATAAACGAGCCGACTAATGGTATTCGGCTGAAAGGTTAACTCGTCCTTGATGGTAAGGGCTGTGGAAACTACCTCGAAGTCTATCCCCCTTTGTTGGAGGACGCCGAGGAGTGTCCACAGCTCGTGCCCGTTGTAACGCCGGGAACAGATTACCAACACCTTCATTTGGTAGTCTCACCCTTTTCCTGTTTGAAACGGCGCTCCACCTCGATGGAGGTGATCGGGTTCGCCTCGCTATCGCGGAGTGATCCAGAGGCACCTTCAGTAGGCTCCTCCTGTGGTCCCCAGCTTGAGTTCACCTCTCCCTTCGCGTCCATATCAAGACGGAGAAGATGCATCTCACCGCCGGCTTGGAAGATCTTGATCGGCAGACGGTGGGACTTGATATAGGTCTGGAGTACCGTACGTAGGTACGCTGGGTTCTTCTCCATACCAGTGAAATCGAGCTTGGCGCAGCGGATGTTGCTCTCCAAGAACGATTTGATGAGCGGGTAGCTAACCCGACCGCGATGACCTAAGCGCTCGGTGGGGATGTCAGCGGGGTCGACTTCAATAAGCTTAACCATGAGAACCTCCTGCAGTGATGCTCTATTGCATCAATATATTATTATATCATAATGTCTTAATAAAATCAAGATGTCATTTTGGTCAAATTATTTAGTCCCTTATTCCCGAAGAGCAGAAAGTAACAGCCATGACGAACTGCATCGCGAGCGTGTTTCTCTCCCTTCTTGTAGAAGTTCCAGGTCTCAAGCTTCTCATCTGTGCAGAACTGCTTTGCTACTTGGGCGGTCTGACTCCCATAAGGGATCTTCCTTTGAATGCACAAAGTTTTTAGGCACCCGATAATCTGGATTGTGGGAACGGAGGACCAGGAGTGGTCTTCCGCTTTCCACTCGTAGATGTGGTACTTCTCGTAGACAACGACGGTAGGCTTATGGAGTTCCAAGAGGCGCTCGAAATGGGAGACGGCTGCGTGAAGGGGCCAGGTTTTAATTTGGGCTGTCGCTAGCAGAGTGACTTCAAGCTCGGAGGCATCGAAGAGCGCCGCCCCCGTGGTCTCGCCGGGATCAAGAGCGAGGACACGCCCTATAAAGCGATCGACTGGCCCGGCAGCATTCCGTAACTGGTTGAACGATATTACTTTCAAGCTTTATTTACCTCTCATGGCGAGATATGCGACGAGTGGGGAGACAATAGAAGATATCAACATTACACCCGCAACAATCCACGCGATCACCTGACCTTGCCCCATTCTGGCGCTCGCCGTCTTTGCATCTACTGTTCCGAGCGCGTTTATGGCTGTAGTAAGCTTTGCCATCTGCTCGTTCTGCATTGTAACCATACGAGCCATCGCATCCTCAGTGTTAGTCCTGAGTGTGCTCTGCCCGATCGATAGTCTTGTTATCGCATCGGAGATAACCGGATCGGCTACACTCTGCTTGCCCGCTTGAGTGAAGGCGCCGGCCTCCAGCTTGCTTACCCTCGTGTCGAACGTTGCCTGAATCTGCACGAGCTGGGTAGACACCAGCGTCGAGGTGGTACGCACAGATTCCGCGAGCATGTCCCTGATCGTGTTCTGAAACTCCTGCCTTGTCTGTGCGAGCTGGTCAATCCTGCGAGTCTCAGAGTCGCGCTGAGCATTCTGGTATTGTATTGCTGAATCGGCGACTAACTTTAGATGATCGGATATCGCCTTCGACGTGACGTCAAAACGTTTATCCAGCTCTCCCCGCATTGCGTCCTGGTATCTACTCTCGGCCTTGACCAGGTCTAGGACGTTCTTGGAAGGGTCGTAGGGTTTCAATCCGTCATGTGCCTCGACACTATCGATACCTATATTATCATCCGGTGCCATGACACACTCCTTTACAACGGGACGTCCTTACGGCGGCAGTACCTTATGTACCACCTGACGAGTTCTCGCTTTGCCAACTCCTGCTGAGAGTTAAGCTCGACATTGGCCCAGGCCTTGCTCATGTCCCTCAGGATCTGACAACGCTCGTTCTCCTGAGGTTTCTGTTTTGCTTTTGCTTGCGCTGCGCACGTCGCAAGGAGGAAGAAGCATACCGCTAACACGAACGGTATCGGTTTCTTACGTGGTATCGTGTTCATACCCATGCTGTTCCTCTTTCGTCTTCCCGAGGGTCCCAGAAACTGATCTTCAGCTCCGTTGCGACACACGCTTCGCCCCGGTCCTTGATCAATTTGTCCAAGTCGTTAAACGAGATCCATGCTCGCCCACGTTGCGGTCCCCATTTCGTTCCCCAGGAATTGACCATCCTAATGGCACCAACGCTCTTGTCGGGGTTGATCCGCTTTTTGTTTGCACCGATGGCTAACCAAGCGTGGCCACCATCGTTAGCCCCATTACACTCGAGGTATCCTGTCTCCTCGTGTGGCATGAACATATTCCGATACCACGATGTGCCCATGACAACGGGGCCTGTGGTCAAGAGGTGACCAACTACAGTGGCAGCGTCATATGCCCACTTATACTCCGTTACAAACCCCTTCGCCTTTAACACCTTGAATAGGGCTGCAACGCTCGTTCCCCCATCCCAATCTTCACCCTCCCACTCATCTACCTTCTGACATTCTCGGTATAGATCTACCGGAGGCCAGCTAGGATGATTGAGGACTGGACCTGTGATGAGGTACTTGAATCCCGAGTAGGCAACGCACTGTGCTGTTCCTCCCTGGTCCAGCACGCCTGGTGCATTCCACATGCGGTATGACCGCATGGTTAGTCTTCTGGGTAGCAAGTACTGCTCCGGCGGAACAGTACTCGATACCTTACGCCCGAGGCCGATCTGGTTCATCGTAGGTCGTCCTGCCTACTTGAAATATCCTCGGATCGGGACGCCGTTCACGACAGGGACGCTACGCTTCGCCTTCGCGCCGATACCGGATCTCGGAGCAGCCAAGACTGCTTGGCATATCGCGGCAGCAACGCTACCAGCAGCTGTGAAGCCGACGTTGAACAGCCCCGCGACGGTAGCGGCCGTGGGAACGAATGCGCACAACGCTTCGGTCGTGGATCGCACCTTAGCCAGGAAGTCCGCAGTTGCGATACCTGGGTCTTTTCCCGTTGCACACCCGGATACGCCGAGCGCCAGCACGAGAGCGAATAGTGACTTTCTCATGTGTCTCATGACTACATCTCCTCGAGGGAGCTGAGGATTTCTATCGCCAGCTCTTTGTACTCTTCGGGTTTGACGAAGCGGGCCGCACCCTTCTTGTCGGCCCACTGCTTGAGGATGTCGACAATCGCGCTTACCGCATCCTCCTTGTCAACTTCGTCCTGCCTTGCCACCTTACTTCTCCTCCTCCTTCTCCACGACCTTGAGCCCGCGGGCGTCCAGGCGATCGAGGATCGCATTGATACCTGTGGACGTCGGGGTCTCGTAGTGCGCGGCCACGAGGCCTTTGCACTCGACTTCCAGGTCGCTCAATGCCTCGATAGCCTGATACTTCGCACTCTTGCCAGTCATTTTACACTCCTCTTGTTGGACTACTCGGTCTAGGGATCACCTCACGGGTGAATTGGGGCGCCGAACAGCTTCCACCCCAACAGCAAGAACAGAATGAACAGGAACGTTGCGTTACCCCACTGCCAGTTGGGATTACCGGGGGCGTACCAACCCCATATCCCGTACACCAGCCATAGCATCATCAGAATCCAGAATATCAGTCCGAAGGACATCGTCGTTCTCCATCTACGGTTTCAGTGTTGCAACTATGACCGCTTTCTCCGTCCCGGCAATAGCTACGGTCGGGAGCGGGACAGAGGCCGCTAGCTTACGGCCTACCGTATCATCTGTGGTAATCAATCCTGCAACGCCTGGTGTTGCTGTGACAACACTCTTGACGGCGTTCTGCATCATGACCGGTGTATTAGTGACGGCTCGGAGTAATGCCATGACGAGGGCTAGGCCTGCTGTCATCCACCCAAAGTCTCCCGGATTGGAAACGATCAGCATCCAGTCTAGGCCTTGTAGAACGCCGAGGGTAGCGAATATCGAAGAGACGATGAGCGTCCTCCATCCTACCAGAATCATCTCGCAACTCCTTTTGTTAGAGAGGCTCTCCATCGAGCCAGTTTGTCGTCAGCCAAATAGGCCACAGGAGAGCGCGAAGGATACACAGCGGGAGTGTTATCATCCCGAGGTACATATTAAACCATAACGCCAGAACGAACCCGAATCCGTAGACTCCTACTAAGGCCCACCAATACCAAGCCATATTAACCTCCGGGTGCTATTACGAGCCAGCCGTGAAACAGAATCACGACGACAGCGATGGCGATTGCCGCCGACGCCATGAAGGAGATCGCATCGCGGATCAGTTCCAGGATCATTGCTTTAGTCCTGTCGTGGTGAAATTTTGCCGCAGCGGCGACAAAGCTTCAAGTGTAGTCCGTACTCATCTATGTGGTAGCACCAGCGGTGACCAAACAGATAACACAACACAGAACTAGCCATGCTTCACCGCATCATAAACAGTTCCTCTGACGTAGATTGCAACGGCGCGGCCCTTGAGTACAGCCCAGGCATCCTTGATGCTTGTTCTCACCGACCGCCATGGTGCAGGATCAATGTTCTCAGAAAGAAGCGTAAGTCGGTGTGCAGCATTGGAAAGCAAGCATCGCTGAATATCACCACCAAGAAGTGTTCGACTGTCGATATGTACCGCCGATTGCAACTGTTTGATGAAAGTCAAAAGCGGGGTGCTGTAAGAAAGATTATCACGAATCCAGTGCATACGGTCGACCATCTGAGGGTCTGCACCATCATCAACCCCCGCCCGCCACGGCCCTGGATCAGGCGTGTTTAGGCAGCACTTCCAATAACCTGTGCGACCAATGAATGCCTCCGTCTTTGCCCACGCCGTTGATCCACAGCTCGGACATTTGAACGGCTCTACATCCGGAGCCGCTGCCATCATCTGCAAACGATTGTCGAGCTGCGACTGCGAACGTGGTGCCCATTTCGAGCAGGTTTCACAAGTCTCGGATACAAGCGCAGCACTAAACTCAGCGACAGCACGCCGGGTCAACTCTTTCGCATCTGCCATGGACATCCAAGGCTCACCTTCCAAAGGAGGCTCGTCCGGGTGGCGCAATGCGCGCCCATGCCCGCTGAACTCGCGCTCTATCCACATATCGAGATGTGGCTTTATATCGCGGGTCATCGCTTTCTCACCGTTTTGAGTGCATCGATCGTTATCTGATGCAATGCCTCGTCCCATTGCAACCACATGTGAGATGTGTGTGTTATGATCGTCTCGATGTTATGTCCTGTGATTGATGCACCACCAGCAATGCGCGGCCGGGAGCCCTGGTAGCAGATAGTCCGTCGGACGTTGTTGCGGACTACTGATGGAGGCTTCGCTCCCATCGGACCAATACCCATTGAAGGGTCATAGGCGATCATGATGTCGATCGCGACATCAGTCGCGGCCAGAATCTCGGCGACCCATGTTATCGCGTTTGCCCCCATGCTATGCCCCAATAACCCGATCGGTATAGAAGGGTTTCGATTTCGCCTGATCTTCTCGGCGATGGTATCGGGATATGCCCACGATACCGAGTCGTCGACCCTAAAGTTGTTCTCGCGTAGCCGATCTACGAACCGCGAGAAGCCGAGCGACATAAAACTGTTGCCGCCCCAGCCATATATGAAGTACAGCCGCATCAGATTTCCTCAAACACGCCGTTGCGCAGATAGCCGTGCCAATGGAAATCGCCCGCACTCTTTCGAATGCCGATAGACGGCGATAGCGTGACGTTCGGCCATTCTCCAGCGACATTCCATTCTGGGCGGCCCCTGCCTTGACCAGAGAACCAGAGCGCGGAGTGGGCACCGCAACCACACGGGCAGGCGTGGACCATGCCGGCGTGAATATCAGGCTTATCCTCATGATGGACGAAGTAGAACTCTCCCGCGGTGAGAATGCGGTCCATCGCTGGCTTGACTTCTATGGCCTGCGCGTTGCGTTTCTGAGGCATCAAGGGCACCTTCAGGGTGGAGTATCTCTCACGATCAGTTTCATCGTGTCTTCAACACCAGCTTGATAACCACGTAGATATGCGAGCTCAATGTGTCCGGTGACCGTCTTGTCGGTCTTGATCCGCGTCTGCCATGGCTTTTTGAGATCAGCCACAGGACCACGATCTATTTTAACTGTCACGGGCACCTGTGATATCGCCCGTCGAAGCCGAAGTAGAAGCCTGTCTCGGGATTGTAACTCCGGAATCGCGAGATGCAGTAGGTGACGGGATCAGAATAGGGCTGTGGCTGGTTCCCTATCATCCCACCGATCACGCCGCCGATCACACCACCGATGAAGTTGCCGCCTGGATTGCTATGTGGGTAAACGTCACGATGTCGACTCCAATGGTCCACACGCTGACCACGATGCTGACCGCGGTCGTACCCGCGATCGTACCCACCACGATCTCCGCCGCGGTGATGCCCGCGCCACTGTGCATCCGCAGGCATGGTCACCGCTACGACAAAGAGACTTGTCAAGATTAACCGAAGCATCTTGTCACCTCTTGGTTACCTTTTGGATACGAGCTTCTGAACTTCCGTCAGCATGAAGTCGGTTTCACGCCGTAGTTCAGCTTCGCGACGATTGATCGGTCCGTAATGCTGACGAAGATTACGTAGCACGATGGCCGCGCTTTCGACTGCGAATGCGGGTTTACGCTTGCACATCAGTTGGAATTGAAAACCCCTCGAGCCGGCATCACCATAATTCGCCCAGCTACTAGAATCACAGCGCACTCCCTCTGCGAATACGTCCAGGTATCCGTCATATTTTCCACTGGCGTAGTCGCGCATGATGAGGTCGAATGCAGGGCTACAACTGTGGGCGTTATAGCTAGTCTGGAAGAGACCAGCTTCTGTGGTGTCGGCGCTTCTGTTCGTGGCGGAAGTGTCACGGCCTTCGCAGTGTTTCCCGGAAGACTCCCTCATGCCTAGGCCCATGAGTAGAACGAATAGATGACGCAAAGTGTTAAGTCCGGGATTAGCATTGCTCATCTTGAGCCGCTCGAACTCATCGGCGTACCAGCTTAGCGCATCGGTATTAGGGTTGTGCGTGTCGGGCTTCGCCATCTCGGACACCACAGCGGCGTCCCCTGCTAGGTACTTCCGTACAACCTGCGCCCACGATAAGGCGAAACCCTTGACGTAGCCGACGGGAGCGACGCCGCGATCTTTCCAGTAGTAATCAGCGATCTGCGATCTGGTGGCAATCCGCATGATCGCGTCGTCTTCCATCGGCGTTGGTGAGGGCTCATTAGGCACCCACTCCTTCGAAACGGCGACTACTATAGCCTGGCATATTTCGTTGAACTTCGCGTCGTAGATATCGGCGTCGGCCTTCGAGTCCACGAAGCAGACCTCGATCAAGATTGCTGGTTTCTTGGTGTTATTGAGGAAATAGAGATCGGTCCGTTTCTCGGCGCCGCGATTTATCAATCTGGACGCAGCACATATTTCGGCCACGACTACCTGGGCATGCTTCAGACCAGCCTGCGACACATACAACACTTCGCAGCCCATTGGCTTCGACGTGGTCTGGTGAGCATTAAAGTGGACTGATATGTCGAGGTCACGAGTCTTGCTGTTGTGGAAGTCGACGATACGACGTAGGTTCTCGCTTTGCGTCGTACTGACGTCATCATGGAACATCGCCTCGACTTGACGAGGCATCAGCGATGCAACCCGATCTACAATGCGACGGGCCTCGTTTACCTCGTCGAGGTATCCCACAGCTCCGCGGACGTGTTTCCCATGTCCGGATGAGATAACAATACGGGTCATTCTACCCTCCTAATACGACGTCTCTCTTTCCTTCTCCCCTTGTAGCTAAACCGCGATTGTTTGGCGGTTAGCCCAAACTTAAGTAACGGCCGCTGAGTCATCGTCCAGCGAGCGCCTTTTGGTCCGAGGTTTCTGCTGACAATGGTCATGTCGGCTTCTTCGCATATGCACGCTCGACGATTCGCCGGAACGTGCTGATCATGTGGTCATAGAGCATGTCGAACATCTGGCGCGGCCACTTGAGGAGCCACCACGATACTGAGAAGGGCCACCACATCATCCAGGTGACGATACGACGCTTGTTTTCGGAGCGGGCGGGATCGAGATAATCGACACCCACAAGGGTTTTCACTGCATTTGAGACATACCACGACCACTTTACAATCGACCAGGCGACACCGGCCGAGATGTAGAGTACAACAAGTAGTATACTCAGAAGCCAATGTTCAGCTGTCCACTTCCATGGGCGGAAATCGGAGAACGCGACAGCTGCTACGAGCCATCCGAAAAACCAGATAAGTCCCCATCCCGGGCTTTCTTTCTCGGTTGTGATGACCTCGAGGATGAGCACAATAAACAGCGAGATGAAGAACCATGCAGAGAAGGCGTCAACAAGATGGTAGACCATTTGCTTATCCTCTATGTCCTAGCATTCCTCGAACACGCCGTTACGTAGGTAGCCATGCCAGTGGTAGCCGCCTGGGGTTGTCCAGGTGCGAATGCCGATCGAAGGAGAGAGAGTCGCGTTCGGCCACTCTCCAGTAACATCCCACTCAGGACGGCCTCGACCATGACCTTTGAACCAGG
>Ga0137462_1000020_pt1 | contig 17096 bp, 19 predicted proteins | sample EasRivERMGT769_2_FD_102303 | JGI IMG/M metagenome (GOLD analysis project Ga0137462, IMG submission 102303) | Soil microbial communities from meander-bound floodplain in the East River, Colorado, USA - East River MetaG ERMGT769_2 | ecosystem: Environmental > Terrestrial > Soil > Floodplain ... | reverse complement strand
GCGTTACTCCGAGTTTTGCCGCCGGGGCGCTCGACATCACTCTCGACTAGGAGAAAACATGGTTTACGTGAAATTGCTTAAAGACGTTGCCGAGGGTGGAGTGGAGTTCAAGGGGCCGCCGCAAGTGTTGAAAACCTCAATGAACCGGGTTGCTGGATCGCGCAAACTCATCGTCACGCCATACGCAAAAGACGAGATTGTGACGATGCACGAAGAGTCCGCGAAGAAGTGGATCAAGCGCGGCCTGTGCGAGATCGTGAAGGGGCCGGCCTGATGGTCGCCATCGTCCGCAACGATCTGCTGAAGCGCGAGCGCGTGGCTGTCGCGCACGAGGGCGATACGGTGAAACTCAAGTTTGGCAACGTGGAAATCAAGATGAATTACGTTGACGCTCTGCAACTTGCACAGTGGATTCGGGTCCGTGGCAAGCAGGCGAAGGTCAGGGCCGGAGACAGGCGGCACTGGTTGACAGCAGTAGGCACCCTACACGACGCATCGGTAACGAGAGGATAAACTATGTCAGCAGTCGGATATTCCTGCACGACGGAGGGTGCGGTGGCGCTTGCCGCCGCCACGGCAAAGACTATCATCGGCGCGAAGGCGCACGCGAACTCGGGGCTGCAACTGAAGGGCTACGAGATTTCGTTCGACGGTGTAACGGCGGCTGATGTTCCGGTGCTGGTGGAGATTTGCTATGCCACTTTCGCCACTAACTCTCCCGGCACCGCATCTACCTCGACCACGGTAAAGCAGAAGTATGGCCGCGTGCTCACGGCTGGATTCACGGCCGGGAAGACCTGGACCACGGAGCCGACGACGCTCACGGTGTTCAAGGAATTCCTGCTCGCTCCGGATAAAGGCTTCATCGCCTTTCAGTATCCGTTAGGCCAGGAGCCGGACTCGGCGCTCGCTGAGGGCTTCGTCATCCGCTGCACTGCTCCGGCAGCGGTCAACGTGCGCGGCGGTCTGGACCTCGAAAGGATTTAGTCATGTCACGAATCATTCTCGCGCTCGCCTTGGCTGTGCTGCCGCTTGCGGCGGCTGCGCAGACGGTGAGCATGAAGGTGAACTCGATCTGGTCTTTTACCGAGGACCAGAAGAATTCACTGTCGGCTACCTTGTTGCGAAAGAACGCAACTACCGGGAACCTCGAAGCGATACCGGGGCAGAGGCTCGCGCTGGAGCAGATGAAGATCACCTATGGCGCTGCGCTCGTAGTGCCAGAGTCTATGTCGGCGACCTTCCCCGGCCAGAAGTCTAGCGCTATGACGGTGTGGGGCGTTCGCTTGTTCCACTCAGCAGCAGGGACTGGGTGGAGCATGCCGGAGCATCCGATCAATGTTTCATTCAACTCTGCGCTCGTCGTTCCAGCGGGGCAGAAAGTTTTCTGTCTTTACCGAATGCCGGTGCGAGAGATGGGTGATCTGACTTGCGCCGTGGGAGCGCCTACCATAGTTGTCCCGCCGCCTGTCGTGATTCCCCCCGTAGTTCCTCCGACGACCGGCGCCAGCAAGCCCGGCGACCAGTCACCACCGCTCGCGCAGTTGGTGGCAAAGGATGGTGCGGTGTGGACTCTGGTGGCAGGCCAGGTGCTGCGCAACGGCGTGAACACGCAAAGCCCCTATTCTCCCAACGTCAGCCGGATCTACATATCCGACACCTACGGCATCCATGCTTTCAGCGGCGACCACGGCTACATCTGCTGGGGCGGCGGGACGACTTGGGGCTATGCGGCAGGATGCTAGTCGTGAACACTCTTACAGAGCGCGAGCGTCTGGTAATGGAGGTTCGTGAGGGGAAACGGCTCATGGAGCACGCTCTGGCATTACGCGATGAGAACACCGCCGAGTTCGCGGCGCGCTGGCTTGAGGAGCAGGGCATCAGCTACGAACTGGCGATGATCGCTCTCATTGGCTTCAGGCGCTCGGCGATCTCTAAGAGCAGGAGGGAAAGCTAGTGGCTATACCTTTAACCAATCTGCATAAGCGTCGCGTCGTGGAGCAGATATGGAACATGCTGATGGGCCTCCAGCGAGGCATGCGCGACGGGGCAACCGCGTATCGCTCATTGGCCGTAGCGCAATCTTCCCCTGTTGCCACGCTCAAAATACAGATGGAGGATGCTGCCACAAACGTGTGGCTTGTGAGCCTTCAGCGGCTGATTGATCTTCTGGCCGCACCGGCTAGGCGACAGAGAGTTCTGGACGTGATGGCGCAAATGGGCTGGACGGAAGCTGATTTGACGGATGTGGCTACTCCGCTTCGCACGGCAGCCATTGCCTTCCGTGATGCACCCAAGAACAACTATGCGCAAATCATCACTGCCTGCGACTCCATGCTCGCGTTCATTGATCCACCTGAATCGCTATGGCCTGAATAATGTCTTGGGCAAATTTAAAGGGCTTCAATTGCCGCGCGACGTTGGGGTATGTCACTGACGGCGCGAATGAGATTTTTGTAAGCGATGCTTTCGGTGCTTATCCGCAAAGCAAGACGATAGACGGAGACACGTTCAACTGCGGCTGGGAAACGGCGCCGGCGAACTCCCGCGACCGTAACTCAGGGCTGGACGCAAGGTTAGCGGGGGCGGTTTATACACTTAGCGCGTCCGGTATTAGCCCGGTCTTCAGGATTGATGTGCCTAACGCCGGAGACTACGGCATACAGGTTGCGATGGGGGAAGCCAGTTTTTCCAGCAACGCGAAATATGAAGTTCGAGACACGACGACGGCGTTGATAACGCTGACAGAAACAAACATCGCCCAAGAGAAATATGTTGACGCGAGCCTTTTTGAAAGATCGAGCGCGGCGAATTGGGTGTCCGCCCAAGTAGAGGTAACAAAAACTGTTGCAACGACCATTTTTCGATTCGTGATTCAGGAACCAGCTGCGAACCACTCAGCGCTGGCCCACTTTGCAATCAAACTAATTACGGCTGCACCCGCTTCTGGAAAAGTGATTGATTACTCGAAGTTCCCGATTGAAAAACTGGCGGCAGGACCAAGGAGCTTATTGCGATGATTCTCGTAGCGGGAGACAAAATTCAACTCGTCACCAGTTCGGCTGCGACGATCAAATCGGTAATTAGTTACATCGACTCCAGCGATTCGACTGGTGCTTTTTCTGGCGGCGGCACACAGAAAACCGCCATTGCCAGCGCGACGACGACGGACGTTTTGGCGACACCCGGAGCCGGTGTCCTGCGTCGCATGAAGTTTGCAACGTGGCGCAATGCGGATGCCTCTCTGGCGTGCGACGTGACGGTGCTCGTTGACGTAAGCGCCACGGACTACGAGCTTCACAAAGTATCGCTTGCTACTGGCGATACTCTGCAATACATCGAGGGCATCGGGTTCTTCACGCTGACTTCTACCGCGCTACTGAACAAGATGCTCTACGTGACCGCTAACTCGGTTCACGCCACGGCGGCCACCTTTGCAACCATCACCGGGCTATCTTGTAACGTCATAAGTGGCAATCGTTACGCCTTCAATTGCGGCCTCGCCTGCATCACCAACGCCACCACTACCGGCGCGCAGTTCGGCATCGGTGGTGTAGCGATGACGGACATGGTGGCGATGGGCCGGTCCGTGTTGCTCGGTTCTCCGACCGGTTCTTCGACCAACACAACGGGCGTTGTCACCGCAGTTGATACGGCGGTCATGGCGCAGACGACAGGAGCGGCGGCCAATCAGCCGCACGAAATGAGCGGGAGTTTTCAACCGTCTGCAAGCGGGACGTTTTCGATCAAGGCAACGTCAGAAGTTACCGTTTCCGCAGGGCTGACCGTTCTGAAAGGCAGTTGGGCCTGGATTCGTCAAACGGATAACTAATCCGTGACGACACAGGTTATATCCCAAGAGGTTGTTGCCAAGGCGCTATTCGATACTGACGTAGCGGGCGGGATGTTTGACCGGGAATTCCTGACGACGGAGGAAGTCGCACAGCCTGACCGGCGACAACCGCCGCGCATCGTCTCGCAAGCCGTGAACCGCAGCTACACCTACTGATATGGCGCGCCTCGGACGCGGACAGTCGTTTGCTCCGATCATTCACAACGGGGCGTCTAACGTCCAGGCTTCTGGTGCGCTTGCTGGCGTAGCTTCATTCGGATTCGCCAATACCGCGACGATGCTAGGAGCTGGCGCGCTCGCTGCCGTAGCGGCGCTGACCTTCGGGGCCGGTAGCAGCACGCTGACCGGATCGGGCGCGCTGGCAGGCTCGGTCCCGGTCACGTTCAGCAATACCGCGACCCTTTCCGGCTCCAGCGCAATATCCGGCACCACGGATATTACTTTCAGCAACAGCGCGACCCTGACGGGGGCTGGAGATCTTGCCGGTTCTGTTCCGCTTGCCTTCACCAACAGCGGCACACTGTCAGGTGCCGGTGCGCTTACTGGCAGCATCCCTATTGCCTTCACGAATACCGCAACGCTCGTCGGCTCCGTCGCGCTCGCTGGAACGTCGCAGATCGCGTTCGTCAATAGCGGAACGCTGGACGGTGGCGGTGCGCTATCGGGTGCATTGCCGTTCACGTTCTCAAACTCGGCAACGCTTGTAGGCTCAGGAGCACTCGCTGGCTCGATACCGCTTACGTTCGCGCCGAGTGGGACGCTTGATTTACCGGCCGGCGAGATAGCCGGAGCTGCTAATATAACCTTTATTCTGACAGGAGCAGTAATAGGATCAGGTGCGCTGGAGGGGATAGCTGCTGCTGCCTTCCTAAATACAGGAACGCTGGAGGGAGCTGGTGCACTCCTGGGAACTATTCCAGTTACTTTCTTCCTGCAAGGAACTCTAGGTGGTGGCGGAGGATCGACAGTTCTGTTTTATGATGGAATCAGCACAGTGGACGGGCTGCTCTATCATAAAGGTATTTCCCGGCCGGCGATCTCGCTTGTAGATGCAGGCGGAGGAACTTACACCGTGACCAAGCGTGATGCTATCTCTGGCAACCTAAAAACAGATAGTATATCTGGCCAGACTTACTTGATTGATGGAGAACTTCCGTGACAACGCCAGCGAGTAATACTCCCTACCCGATCATCACTGACGCAATGCAAGATGCCGGGCTGCTGCAGGACGGGGATGATCCAACACCGGAGCAACTGGTGAAGTATATGCGGCGGCTGAGAGATGTGATTAACGAAGCGCAGATCTCGGGGCTGAAGCTGTGGTTGCTGAGCGATCAGGCAGTTACATTGGTCGCCGGCCAGGCAACTTACAGTTTCAAGCCCTCTGGCGACGTGAATATGACGAAGCCGCTGAGGGCGCTACAGGGCTACTACCTCTACACCGCGACGAATGTTCGCCGGCCTATCTGGCCGCTATCCTGGCAGGAGTATTTGACTCTGGGTCAGGCTGGTGTGCTGGCTGGAAACCAAGGCCCGATTAGTCAATACTTCGTCAATAAGCTCGCAGCGGAGCTACAGGTTACCTTCTGGCCCTGCCCTGATGCAACTGAAGTTGCTAATGGCAGCGCGCATCTGCTGCTTCAGACGCAAGTCACGAATCCTATCAACCTAGTCGAGACTATGATGTTCCCAGAGGAGTGGCGGATGTTTCTCCATTGGGGGCTGGCTAATGAGATCTGCACCGGACAGCCCGCGCAGATAGTCGCGCGCTGTGCGCAGAAAGCTGCGATCTACCGGAGCACGTTAGAGGACTGGGATGTAGAGGAAGCAAATATCATTATGCAAGTTGACACGCGCTCACACGCGAATGTAGGAAGGTTTCGCTGATGGCTGAGGCACCAGAACAGCCAGATATTCCTAAGCGATTACCGCTGGTAATTGATCCAGCGAATCGTGGGAATTCTACGGCCTACGACGCGCGGCTGGTGAACTGCTATAGCGAGAAGTCGAAGGAGGGGGACTACTATCTCTATGAGAGGCCGGGGCTGGATGAGCAGAGTAGGCCGCCGGCGGCCAACGCGACAGGTCGAGGGATTACCTTCTGGAGAGGAAATCTATACTCTATCTTCGCGGATAAGTTATACAAGGACGGCGTGGCGCAGGCGGGAACTGTAGATACTACCAATGGGGTCTATAAATTTGATTCCTGCTTAGGCGCCACACCGAAGCTGCAGCTAGGGAATGGGATAGAGGCGTATAACTACGATACGGCCGGCGGCCTGGTAAACATCTCTGACGCAGACTTCCCCTCCCTCTTCGTCAAAGGTTGGGCCTATCTTGACGGAACTACCTACGTCATGGTTCCAAGCGCGCATATTCTTGGCTCGGATATCAATGATCCCCCAAACTGGGATCCACTCAATGATATCCTAGCGCAGATTGAGCCAGACCAGGGTAAGGCGTTGAGTAAGCAATTGGTCTATGTAGTTGCTTTTAAAGAGTGGACTACAGAGATCTTCTACAACGCCGGGAATGCTACGGGGAGTCCTCTTGGCCGCGTCGAGGGGGCGAAGATCGACTGGGGCTGTCTGTCCGCCGACAGCGTGCAGGAAGTCGGCGGTGTGCTGCTCTGGCTGGGCAGAGGCCGCTATGGCTCGCCTGAAGTGATCCTTCTGGATAAGCTAAAGGCCGAGGCTGTCTCAACCAAGCCGATTGAGCGGTTGCTAGAGCAGGCAACGCTTACTAATGTCTATTCCTGGGCAGTCAAACTCAATGGACATCGCTTTTATGTCCTGACGCTTAAGGATGAGAATCTAACTCTGGCTTATGATTTGGACGAGCGAGCGAATAGCCCTTGGAGTCAGTGGACAGATGTAAATGGGAATTACCTGCCAATTGTCTCTTCCTGCGCTAATGACTTGCTGCAGCCACTGCTCCAGCACGAGAGCAATGGGCGGATCTACATTGCTAGTAATGACTATGCAACAGATGATGGAGACCTGATTCAAGTAGACATCTATACTCCCAATTTCGACGGAGGGACTCGTCGGAGGAAGACTCTGAGCAAGCTCGAGATTATCTCCGACCAACAGGCCGGGAGCGTGCTGGAGGTTCGGGTGAATGACCACGACTTCGATCCGAAGAGATGGTCAAACTGGCGTCGGTTTGATCTGAGCAAGAAGCGGCCTTATATAGATGACTGCGGAACCTTCGTGCGCCGCGTGCATAACTTCCGGCATAAGAAGCCTGTGAGGATGCCCAGGATTCAAGCGATGGAATTGCAGATACTGCTAGGAACTCTCTAATGGCAGATGTCCAGCCACCGCCGACCTTTGCGGATGTTATCTTGGTCAACGAGCAGACTAAGAGGGCTAGCTTTAACCCGATTTGGTTAAAGTGGTTTATTGACCTCGCGAATACACTGAATGCGAGTGGAGGAACTCTGCTGACCCATAATGATATAGCAGGGATTCAGGGAGGAATTACCGGAGAGCGCTATCACCTGTCGCAAGCTCAGCAAGCTTTGGTTGCGGGAAAGGTTACGGCCTGGGGTAGTAGTGCTACCGCAGACCTGCTTCTGCCTGCAGGGACTACTGGGATCGCGAGCCTGCGGATTCCTCATGGGGCCGCGCCAAGCTCTCCTGTTAACGGGGATATCTGGACTACAACGGCAGGATTGTTTATTAGAATCAACGGGGCGACCGTTGGTCCACTTACTTAACGGAGATTCACATGCCAGAGCTTATTCCGAGTAGAGACAACCCAACAGGCAGTCTGTCTGGTGCAGTTCAGAGCTATCGCTCTCGGCAGACAAACGTAGGGCGAGGAGCGGTAGCTCCGGAAGAGTTTGCCAGAAGAAATGCAATGCCAGATATAGATTACTTTAACCAGTATATAGCTCCTGGTTACGGTGAACGGGGTCCTTCAACCTTTTCCTTTGGAAACTGGGATACAGGACTCACTGGTTCTGATATGATTGGTCTCATGGCGATGGGAGTCGGGGGCGTTGCTGCGGGAGCCGCGGGGGGAGGAACAGCCGCAGGAACAGAGTTAGCAGGGGCTGAAGCTTTTGATCCTTCCTTCTATGATATGAGTAGTAATACTGGAATAGGAAGTGGCTTTGAAGGCAGCTTCGCCGGGAATGAGGCTTTTGATTACAGCGGATTTAATGGATACGAGCCTGGCGGCCTTGCAGGTAATCCCATAGATGTCGACTATGGTCAATTTAGTGGCTATGAGCCAGGCGGAACAGCAGGTAATCCTTCGACCCCTGGGCCGCAGACACCTAGAAGCATCTTCGAGGAGATGATGAGAAGGCGAGGACGCTTTCCTCTTATAGATATTGCTTCTGGTATCTATGGGATGAGTCAGGCGAATAGGACTGAGCGGGCCTCGCGAGATGCTGACCCGATGAGCGGCTATCGCTCGCAGTATGCTCAGCAGCTTTCCCATCTGGCCGCGAACCCGAACACGATTACTACTATGCCCGGCTACGCCGCCGGCCAGCAAGCAGTAGAACGGCGCCTGGCCTCGCAGGGCTACCTTGGCTCTGGTAACATGATGCAGGCTATGAGTAACTACGGCGGGGACTTCTACAACAGAGAGGTTGCCCGACTGTCACAACTGGCAACTCCGAGTCCTGGCGCTATCGAATCACGGGTAGCTGGACAGAACGCCGCGAGTAATCAGCGTGGGCGGTCTCTGGCTAGTATCGGCTACGGTCTCTGGAACCTATTCTAAGGATTGATATGGCTGAATCTGGACTGTGGGGAACGCCTGTCGGGCGTATAGCCGCCGGCCAGGAAATGCTAGACTCTGCGCAGGGGCTCAGTCGTATTGACCTTGAGGCTGCGCATGGGCGATACTATGGAGCAGGCGCGCAGAAGCTCGAGGCAGACGCTGCGGAACAGCAGCAGATGGCGGAGTTGGCGAGGAGGGCTGCTGGCGGGCCGCAAGGAGGGGCTTCTGTCTCTATGGCTGACAGGATGGATGCTCTGGCCGAGACCGCGATGAACTCGGGGCTGGTAACTCGTGCGCAGGTGCTGTCTAAGGATGCCTCACTGGTGCGGCAGCGAGAGTCCGCAGCTGACTCCTCCCAGACTACTGCGGTGCTGAATCGACTGAAGGGAGTGAGAGAGCAGGCCGAGTTAACTGGTCAGTTATTCGGCGGGGCAACGGATGAAGCAAGCTGGCAGCGTGCGGGGGAACTCTTCGAATTCCAGACAGGTCAGCGAAATCCCTATGCAGGAGTGCCTTGGACTGCTGACCTGTCTGAACGGATTAACTCGGCCGCGCTGAGCACGAAGGAGCGGCTGGATCTGGAAGAGACACGGGTAACTCACGCTGCGCAGGAACGCCATCGGGTTGGCCGGCGGGCTCAGCATGATCAGGCGCTACGGATAAGTGAAGCGCGACTTGCACTGGAACGGGCACGACAGGCTCGGCTAGAGAAGATCGGTGGGGGAAAGGCGGTGTCGGCTCCGGCGACTACAGAGATTACTCAGGCCAAGCGACTCGTTGCGAGGGATTATGAAGGGATGGAGGCAACAGATCTGAATGACGCTGCCTACGCGGTCGCGGCCGAGGCGAGAGCCCTGCGCCGGGCCAACCCTGCTCTGGACGCGAATGTCGCTCTGCAACAGGCCTATAATAATGCCAGGGCCGCCGGTGACTTCCAGCTGACTCGGAGAGGAATAGACATTCCCCTGCTTGGTAACTTTGGTAGTAAGGCAGGTTACCGCGGAGCTGGTAAGACCTTCGAGACTGCTGTTCCGGTCCCTAAGGACAACACTCTTCTTCAGTCTGGTCGCTTCTACTCCAGCCCAAGCGGAGTAGTTGGTAAGTGGAATGGGAAGGCTTTCGAGATAGTCCCGCGTGGTGCGCGCCCGTTACAATCCGGTAATGGGAGCCTCGCTGACCCAGAGGACGAGGACGAGGAATAGCATGGCTGAGATGAGCTTCGCAGACTTTACCTCTGGCCTGGAGCTGCCCGACGTAGCCCCAATGGGCCGCGTGCGGACGGAGAAGCAACAGCGGCGAGCTGTCGCCTTTACTCCAGAGGAGAACGAAGCGCTCTACAAGTCAGAGAATCAGCCGAAGAATCTCGAGGACTGGCAGCGGGCGATTGACGGAGCGAAGACGATAGAGCAACGGCAAGCGCTGCAAGAGGGACTGGACCAGACGCGAGTCGGTGGTTTCACCGGCGGCCAAGCACGCACTCCTAAAATAATGAGCCTGGAAGAGTTTAGTAGCGGGGAGCTGCCTAAGGCCGACCGGCTGGTAAATAAGCCTGTTTCTGAGTTTCGAGTAACCCTGCAGGACACGCTGCAGAGGTTGAAGCAGGCCGGCGGCGAGGCCGCGGCTCTGGCCGACATGGTATTCGGGATGCCAGTGTTCCTGGCCGCCACCGGCGCGCAGCTTACTGGAACAGTCCGCGCAATGGCTGAGGGATCGAAGGAGCCCTTTGCCCAGGGCCGCGAGGTAGGGAAGTATGTCTCCCAGCGCGCGAGCGAGATACCAGGGATTCGCGCCACTATCAACCCAATGCAGAAGCTCCTGGCTGAGTTTGGTTCAGAGGACCTAGCAGCCAATTCCTCGACCACGAAGGGAATGGAGAAGTTGATGGGGCTGGTAGAGGAAGCTGGGGTGTGGGTTGAGCAGGCCTCGGGTGGGCGAGTGAGCAGGGACGCCGTGCCGATGTTTGCTGAGGTGCTGATGAGCGGAGCGACTGGGATAGGTTCTGGCCGCGCGAAGCCCGCGATTGCTCCCGAAATGGCGAAGCGCCTGCGAGAGCACGCAGAGAAGATGCGGGACCAAGCGGAGCTGGAGGCTAAGTCCCAGTTCCTTACTCCTGCGGAGTTCATGACCCGGCTGCCAGTTCAGCAGCAGATCAATGATCTCCTGGCAATTCGCACCCCGGCTGAGCAAGCGAAGATTACTCGGCAGAGGAGGAAGGATGTGCAGCAGGCCTTTCGAGAGCCGGCTGAGGGAAGTGACTTTGCTTCGGTCGAGGAGTCCCAATTTCGGGCCGGCGAACGGATGGACCGCGAGGCTGCTTATACCGCGGAGCAGGCAGATCCTGCAGTCCGGATCGGTGGCGAGGCCTATGAGATTGGCTCCAAGCAGACTCCCGAGCGAATCGGTCAGGCCGAGATTCTCTCCATCATGCAGAAGCCGGCCTTTGAGCGAACTGCGGAGGATTTGATTACCCTGCGCGAGGCGAGGAAGGAAGGGGGAAATGCGTCGCCTGAGGCTCTTATGCTTCTCAGCGCGGCCGGGATTGGAGCGGCAGCAGGGGCGATGACGGATGAGAAGCTGCAGGGTGCTATTCTGGGAGGAGCTGTGGGTGCGTCCGCTGTGCTGCCCTTCATTGGCCGCGGCCCCTCGGTTCCGAGTGGGATGAAGCAGAGCGGGGCGGTGAAGGCGCCGGGAGGGATGTGGCATCCAGAGGCGGTGGATAGGCTGACGAGGCCTTTAGAAGATCAATTAGGCACATATTTACCCCGTTTTGCTGAGCCTATTGGTGGCGACCCTGCGGTAGTTGCTCTTAATGCTGCCCGAGATATATCAAGGTATTGGCCGAAAAAAGCTATTCGGAACTACCTCAACAAATACGCTGGGACAGAGAAAGATCCTTTAAAGGATGTAGAGATTCCTTTTGGTCGTGATATTAAGCGTTGGGGAGAGCTTACTGACTCTCTATTTGTCTCTCGCCAGGTCAAAGATATTCAAAACTTTGATTATCGAATAGGTCAGCGGGGTGAGAGAGATATGCCTGCAGAGCTACGCAGAGCACCCGCTGATGAGCCTGTCTGGGATTTTGTAAACAGACAGTCTATAGCAGAGATGCCACAAGGTGCAAGAGATACAACCCGTTATGCTGGTGTAGCTTTACAATCTTATCTTGCTCACGTAGGGGATTTTCTTAAACAGCACGTCGCTCCTGAAAAGCTCCAGCAGTATGACCTTGTCCGAGCCGTCCGCGAAACCGCTGAGAACGACCGCCGGGTCGCTAAGGAGATGGAGAAGGCCCAGAGCGCCTCGACTGCTCAGCTACCTGTGCATAAGGAATATCCCGACGGAATGAAGTGGGTGGAGTTAAGGCTTCCGGAGAAGCTGACGGAGGAGCAGGGGAAGCAGATTCGGCCAGCAAGTAGAACTGAACTCAAAAATGAAATAGAGCGGCTAAATCAAGCCTTTGACTCTGATAAAGCGGCCGAACACGCTGAGGGCTATGTTGCGAAAGATGCAAATGGTAAGGATATTCGTAACAGTTATACAGGCTCCCCTGCAGTAGGAGCTACTCCTGAAGAAGCCTGGCTCGCCGGCCGCTTGGCTGAGGAAGGCAACCAGATGGGGCACTGCGTCGGGGGATACTGTGAGGGCGTGGCGAGCGGGGAGTCAAAGATCTACTCGCTGAGGGATAAGAAAGGGCTGAGTCATGTGACGGTGGAGGTGAGTCCCTTCGATATTCGTAAGGTATCTGATGCTGTTTATGATAACTTTGTAGATCAACATCCTGCTATTAAAGAACGCTTTGGTAATATTCCTCGCTTTACTAGTCATACTAGGGTAAGCGACGTTGAAGGCACTGCTATACGGCGTTCTTGGCGTGAAGATATTCGAGCTACGCCAGAGTTTAAACAATGGTTGCTTGAGCAGCCTTCTGATATCCAACAGATCAAGGGCAAGCAAAACCGCGCACCTGCCGCTGCTTATCTCCCCTACGTCCAGGACTTTGTGAAGGAAGGGAAGTGGGGAGAGGTAGGGGATTTGGAGGGGACGGGACTCATAGAGATTTCAGGAGGACTACAGAAAGAGCGCGGGCTTCCTCGCTATGCTACAAGAGAAGAGATTACTAAGGCAGACGAGAAGTTTGAGACCTCCACAGCTAGAGAGGAGACTGCTCGTGCAGGGCAAGAACTGCGTGACGTGCAGGCCCGTAATCGTCAGCGCGGCTTCATCGACCAGCGACTCGTTGTGGGGCTCGGCGGCCTCGGCCTCGGCGGCATCCTCGGCAGCTATCTCTCCGACGATCCTGCCTCCGGCGCCCTTCTCGGCGCCCTGGCCGGCGGCTCGCTCGCCCTCCCCGGTGTCCAGCGCCGACTCAAGCAGGCCGCCGAAGCAGCCGACTACGGCATAGGAAATATCTCCACGCGGATAGGAAATATCTCCCCTGCCCTGCGTCAGCGCGCACGGCTCTTCGAGATGAGGAATCTAACGGAGAGTCATCGAGTTCTCCACGAAGTTGTTCCCTTCATGAAGGCCCTGGACAAGGTGCCTGAGAGCAAGTTGGCTCCGCTGGAGCGAGCTCTGCTTACTAATGACGCACCGAAGATTGCAGAGTTGATGAAGGGTAATCCTGAATTAGTCTCTGGTTGGAGACAAGTCAGGAATACTCTGAATGACCTTGGGACGAAGCTGGCTGGCTATGGTCGCTTCCGTTCGATGAAGGATGACTACTTCCCCCGGTTAGTCAAGGACGTAGAGGGACTCAAAGCTGCTCTAGGCACTCCAGAGCGCACGAAGTTGCAAGCTGCCCTGGATGAAGCGCAGGCCGCCGCGATGAAGAGCCGAGGCACCCCGCTGACGAATATCGAGCAGTCTGCGATTATCAATAGGGAAGTTCAGGCGATTCGCAGGGCCAGGGGGTATCTGCCGGGGTTCGCTAAGGACAGGGCAGTAGCTGAGATCACCGAGCAACTCAGGCCCTTTTACCACACGCCCTCGGAGTCGCTCTACGCCTATATCCGCGGGGCTACCCAGGACCTCGAGACTGCGAAGTTCTTCGGGAAGGAGCTAGCGCAGCGACGGGCTGGCGGCCAGGAATATATTGACCTCGATACTTCGATCGGGAATGTGGTAGGCCGCGAGCTGGTCGCCGGCAAGATCACCCACCCTCAGGCCCAAAAGCTAATTGATATGCTCCAGTCTCGCTTTCGCGGCGGAGAGCGCTCTTCGAATGCTATCATCCAGGACCTCCGTAATCTCGGCAATATAGGCCTCCTAGGCAACATTGTCTCCGGTGCTACTCAGGCCGCGGATGCAATGATGGCAGTCTATGCGCAGGACCTTCGCTCTACCCTCGCCTCGATTGGCCGGCAGCTCTCTGGCCGCGAGCGCATCACTGCTCAGGACTTCGGCCTGGCTGACCATATCGCGGAGGAATTTGTCTCTGGCACCCGGACCGCTGGCTGGTTGAACAAGATGTTCAAGTATTCAGGCTTCGCTGCTATCGACCGCTTCGGAAAGACTACCCTGCTCAACGCTGCTCTGAGCCGGGCCGAGCGGCTCTCCTCTACCCCCAACGGAGTGAAGAGGCTCAGAGAGAAGTATGGCGAGGCTTATGGAGAGGAGTTCCCACAGCTGGTCGGAGACCTGGCCGCCGGCCGCATGACCGAGCGCGTGCGCTCTATGCTATTCAGCGAGCTCTCTGACATGCAGCCGATCAGCAAGCTCGAGATGCCCCAGGCTTACCTCGACCACCCCAATGGCCGCCTGATCTACATGCTCAAGACCTTCATGATGAAGCAGATGGACGTAGTGCGAAGGGATGCCTACAATGAGATTAAGAAGGGCAACGTAGCCAAGGGCCTTAAGAATCTCACCGAATACGGTCTGGTCCTGGGAATCTCTGGCGCGACTACCCAGATGGTCAAGGACTGGCTGATGGGGAATCCTGTCAACTTCGCACCTACCGACGTGATGGAACAGATGTTGAGGACCTTCGGCTGGGGAGAATATGTTCGGGATAAAGCTGCCCAAGGCCGCCCTGTGGAAGCCCTTGCAGGCACTATCGCCCCGCCCTACCGCATGATGGATGATATTATCAGGCGAGATCCTAAAGCTGCTCAGTATGTCCCGCTGGTCGGGAAGCTGTTCTACAGCTGGGAACTCGGCGGCCAGGAAGAAGCAGAGCTTCGCCAGGCTAGAAAGGACCGCAAGGCCGGCCGCGAGACTGATCTCTCTGCTCGCACAGAGAACTATCAAGAGCAGAAGCGTGAGAAGGCCCGCGAGCGCAGGGAGGCCGCCCAGTGACAGAGACCGACTATTTCGCTCCCGGCCAGTGGAACGCCCTCTGCCACATCTGCGGGGCGAAGAAGAAATCTGGAGACCTAGTCAAGCACTGGCAGGGATTCTATTGCTGCCCTCACCATCCAGGAATTACTCGACACCCTCAGGACTTCGTTCGGGGGATTCCTGATAATCAGGCCGCGCCGTGGACTCAGCCAGCGCCGGCGGATAGCTTTGTCGATCTCTGTTCTCCTAACGATCAAACAGCTATTCCAAGGAGAGCTGGACCTGGTTGTGTTAAGCCGGGTTATTTAGCTCCTGGTTACGATTTAACTTTTGCTCTAGAGGATTAATATGCCACTGCAAAATTTCGTTGACAATCAGCTGCCGACGATCAAGGCCGCCTGGCTGAACGCGGTAGATGCGTTCTACTTTACTCTATTCAACAGTGCGACTACGGCAGCGCAGGCGAGAACAGCGCTTGACGTTCCTAGTAATGCAGAAGCTGTGCTCAAGGCTGACACTGAAGTCAATACTGCGATCATCGACAGCAATGCCGCCGTTGACATTTCGCTGCGGACGAACAACGGGACGGAGCAGGTTCAAATAAATCACGTTGCCAGCTCGAATCGTTCCCTTGTTCTCAGCGGTTCCAATGGAGGCAATCCGTCAATAGGTGTGACTGGTGGGGCTATTGCGCTCACCACGGATACAGTCATCGGGGGGGTGTTGACTGTTAATTCATTAGTTTCTGGCGCTGGCACCTTCAGCGGCGCGGTAACCGGCGCGACTGCCGCTGGAGCAATGGTAGCTACACAGGCCGAACAGGAAACAGGCACGGCAACGGATAAGCTCGTTACGTCTGGACGCCAGCACTTCCACCCGAGCGCGGTGAAATTCTGGGTCATCGCAAACATTTCTGGAACGAGTCAAGCCAGTTACAACGTAACCAGCGTCACCGATGACGGAGTTGGTTTGATTACGGTGACTATCGCCACTGATTTTTCAAGCGTGAATTGGGTTCCATTCGGATTGCCGGAAGCCGATACCGTTGTGTTTGCAAGGGCTCAGCACGCTTCCGTCAGCGCCGGAGCCGCGCAGGTTCAGGTTATGGATGTAACAGGGACATTGACAGACCCCACTCGTTTTGTGTTCGGCGGACTTGGAGACCAATAATGCCAACAATCATCATCATCATCAGCAGCCCGCATCCTGAGTGCCCTAGTGGCGTATCCGTGATGAACCTGCGAAGTCTGCCCGACTTGGATGACGCGCTCGCCAAGTGGAAACTGGCTCATCCCGGCAAGTATCTCTCGCACAGAGAGGGCGCCGATGCGGACAGACAGACTGAGCGCGTTTTCCGTGATGCGCTAGGGAGTGATCTCACCGTGGATATGCCGAGGGCGCGAGAGATTCACCGCGACCGTCTGCGCGTGCTTCGTGCATCGAAATTTGAGCCATTGGAGCGGGCGCAACGAACTGCGCTTGTGCAAGGAAACCAGTTGGAGGCCAGCCGGCTTGAGACTGAACTTCAAAAACTACGCGACGCAACCGCCGACCCGCGGATTGATTCGGCGCAGACGCCGGAAGAACTTAAGGCGGTGATGCCAGCGGTTCTGCGATGAATGCCCTACCACAAGCCTTTCAAATGCCCCACCTGCGGGAGGGAAATGATCGAGCGCAAGCGGGTATGGCCGATGGCAGACGACCCGCCCCTGTGCCCCGTGTGCAAGATACCGGAGAAAACGGATGAGACTCCCGACGCAGACAGTGACACTGGGCGGAAACGCATACCGCGTGACGGTGGAGATCGAGCCTGATCCTTCGGTGCCTCCGGTTGACGCGCCTCCAGTCGTCACGCCGCCGACCGCGAAAGGCTACACCGCGCGGGGAGGAAAACTCTACGACGCAGCGGGCAAGGAGGTTCAGCTCCGCGGCATCAGCCACTTCGGTTTCAACGGTGGGAATCTTCAGCCAGAATTCCTCTGGTCAATGAACTGGAAGGCGCAGATAGCGCAGATGAAGTCTCTAGGCTTCAACGCCATCCGCTGCCCGTTCGTGCCGGACACGCTCTACGCTCTCAAGCACGGCTACGTTGACCCGAGGATCAATCCGGGCTTGGACGGTGTAACTCCTATGCAATTCCTGGACCTATGGATGGCGGAAGCGAACAGTCAGGGCATGTATATCCTGCTCGACTTCCACTCCGTGTCGAAGATGAGCCAGTATT
>Ga0137462_1000019_pt1 | contig 17344 bp, 41 predicted proteins | sample EasRivERMGT769_2_FD_102303 | JGI IMG/M metagenome (GOLD analysis project Ga0137462, IMG submission 102303) | Soil microbial communities from meander-bound floodplain in the East River, Colorado, USA - East River MetaG ERMGT769_2 | ecosystem: Environmental > Terrestrial > Soil > Floodplain ... | reverse complement strand
GTGCTGACATAGAAGCCCTCTCACTGCTCCTGTCGCATGACAATGATCAATTGTCTGCTGTTTTGTGGGTAAGGTGTTTAAGTCTACGGCACAAATAGCACAAAGTCCTTTTTGCTTCTCCCACAGGTCTTTCCCATTTGTACCATAATACCTAATTTTATGATACTCTTTATCATATGCTCGCCTATCTTCTCGGTTCTTAAAGGGCAATGTTACCCCTCCTCACTTCTTTTTTGAGCCTGTGGTACACACCGCGAGGACTGTTCTGTGCACAGTGGATTGCCTTAGTCACCTTGTGCTGGACATAGGTGCCCACTTCTCCGGGTTCAGGCATAGATGCATGGACCTGTGCTGCAAACCTACGTAGCCGTTTGGCAAGTTTTAGGTTCATGGTCCTCCCCATCCATCGCCATTAACCTGTTCTCGAAGTTCTTTTATGGCTTTTTGCATGGCCTCGACTTGCTGCTTCAAGATGCTTACTTGTTCTTGCAGGGTCATGGTATCTCCGCTGCTTCGATGACTTCTGCCCATGCAACCGGATGATGCACTCCTCCGTACATGTCCGTACAATGAGAATACATACCATCTATGTTGTTTAACTTAAGTACAGTACCAGCTCCGTAGGACCCAATGTCCGGAGGAGCAGTAGTGTCCTCGACAAGAATGAAATACTTACCTCTTGGGAAATCGTAGAGTTTCATACATCACCATCCAGTTCATCAAGATGCAACCGTTTAGGTGTTACCCAAGATTCTCCTACCTCTCCCCTACCTACGGTAGGTAGTTCAAGGTCAGAATTCTTATACAACCTTAACCAAGTATGTGTTACAAGGTATTTAGGTTCTCCGAAAGCGGTTTCGGAGTGCGGTGTTGGAAGTTCAAGTTTTATCATTTTGTTTTGTTTTTAATTTATGTCCTTTATACATATTTATACAGATAAAAAGACAAATCCTGTCGTTAGTGAAGACTTACTTTATGTTAATTTCCGTATTTTAGTGAAACAAAGGGCCACGGCATTCTCTGTCATGTCTAATTTCTCAGCGATGAGAGTACTATCATCCCCTTGTATAAGCAGATCAAATACTTCTGCTACTTTACCTGTAAGCTTCTTCCTGATAGTGAGTGCTCGCTCCTTAGCTTCAAGGTAAGTTGCTGGTCCGTCTTGGAGGATGGCATAAGGATAATCAGGACCTATCTCAGCAGGAGCAGATCGCTGTGCTAGAACATATTCCTCTTCATCTGGATCACCACCATCATTGTCATATGGGGTTCCTCCATAGATGATATCTGGTCCAAGGTCTAGGTGTTCCTTGCGATTGATGAAGAAGTTCTTAGCTACTTTGTCAAAGAAAGGACTAAGCTTGGCCTTCTCCTCATCGTAAGTGAGTACTGACTTCAGCCAGTGTTCCATAAGGTCAAAGGCTGCATTATGCCCATCCTCGGGATCATCAAAGAACTCCCAAGCCTTATGCAAACAAATGGGGTAGTAGTATTCCCACAAGGGGTCCGTGTTAGCACCCCCGGCCTGTAGGGCCTTTACTGCGTTGTATACGACGTCGAAGTCAGGTACGTTGCGCTTGAGTCGTCTAAGTTCTTCTTGTTGTTCTTGGTTCAGGATCATGGGTTTAGTAGTCCATCCTCTTCATCTTCTAAGAATTCAGTAAAGTCCATTGGATCGGCCTGTGCTGGCTGTGTTAATGCTTCCGGTGGGTCATCTAAGCTAACACCAGCTAACAACATCCCATTCTGCTTCTGTAACTCCGTGATCATCTGCGACATATTTGACATGGATAGTTGGAGAGCATGCTTGATTTTTTGGAAGGGAGTGCCCCGAGTGTAGATAAACCCCTCCTTGTGTAACCATGCCATGAACTCCATCAAGGCCAGCTCAGTTGAACCTGTATAAGCAGAAGGACTCTCCGTTGGACTAAGTAACTCCTCGTAAGTTGCAGCAATATCCTGCAACTCGTTGGCAAGTTCTGCTAACCTCACTTTAGTGCTCATTCAAACCCTCCATTTCTTCTAATGCGTGATTGACCACATATTTAATTGGATCAGGACCATACGCCTTAGGGTCCTTGTCTGTGTGCACTGCAACAGAGTGGCACAGCATCCCCATTTCCTTGGCGTACTTCATCCCTAGGTCATATTTGTCATCATCCAGCCACATCACCACCAGTTGTAGGTTGGGAACATGGGATATAGCCGCCTGTTGGTTCTTGCTCATAAAGCTCCCAAACAGGGGCATAGCTCCATAGTATCGTCCTACCTTGATGGCAGAGATAAGGTCCTCCACCACCACCACAATACCTGTGTCCTTGACGTTGCCAATGATCAACTTCTCTGGACGAGTGCCCTCGATGAGGCTCTTGGGAACCCTGTTACGGGTGCCTCTAGCCTCGTAGAATGGCTCATCTGTATCCTCACCATGGGCAAAGACATATCGCTGGAATGTGGGAGCGTAGAAGAACCACTTGTCTATCTCCTCATCCTCTAGATACTGCCGTAGGTGTAGGTATAACTCCTTACAGTTGTATAGGTCCACGTCCTGCCTGTGCTTGTACGGCTTCAGCTCGCTGTTCACCGACTCTTTTGGTGGTCCCATATACTGCATCCCCTTGTACTCCCCAGTCTTAGCCGACTCATACCTCGTGCAAGAGAAGCAGTAAGTGCTCCCATCGCTGTAGGTAGTGTAGGCATCAGAGGACTTGCATCCTACATGGACGCATCTTCCCTGACTGACCTTATGGGCTCTGGGATTACTCAGCAAGTTCGTCATCCTTAACCTCTGCACGCAGCCGTACCCAAATCGCACCGAAGAAGGAATTCAACCGAGTCTCCAAGGAACTACCTCGAGTAGATGGAAATGATATGCCGAGCTCGTTGCAGACCTGCTCCATGCGCTTCTGGACAACTACACTGTCCACGTTGTTAGCCTTCAGGACCTTCACTTCCTTGTCCAACTTAACAAGCGCTTCCATCAGGTTGTGGTTCTTGTTAACCTCCTCCCAGTACCCCTTCTCGAAGTTCTTGAAATCAATATGGATTTTCCCATATACATTCTCAAGTTTCTCGTAACGGGATTTCCACAGGGACTTGGTCCCATCTGGATTAACCTCTGGAATTAGAGGGAATTTGAGAGTCTCTGGATAGTCACTTTTGTATGCATCTTGTTTCTGTTTTGTTTTAGCCATTTCTATCTTCATCTTGAGGGCTTGGTGATCGCTGTCTAGCGCCTGCATTGCTGCTTGCTGCGCATTTTGAGAGGTATTAAATAATGAGTCCCAATGGGCATCATCACTATGTACCGGTGTAAACCCTCCGGGGGGAGGAATGGAAAACATAAGGTCTTGTATTGACGGCATGATAACTCCTTAAAACAGTTCCGGTGCAACCTTCATAATCTGAGGACCGTACGTCAACTTATCACGAATATAGTGATTCGTCAAGAGCGTGTGGAACCCGTTATGGTCATGCATGTTATTCAGCGTGGGAGCATTACGAACTCGCGGGAACTCTGTCAACTTCTTGAGTCCGAAGGGTAGCTTCCAATAACTAGCATGCGTGTCATTGATCAGATATTCCTTACTCTCATCCGTCAGCTTAGTCAGCTTGTAGTTCAGGTGTCGCAGGGCCTGAGTGTACCAAGCCATATGCACAGTGGTCTTCTGCCACCACGGGGAACCCTTTGTAACGAGCGTAGAGCCATCACCTTCCACCGGAATGACTTCCGTGGGGGTAACACCCAACTCCTTCTCAAACTCGTTCAGGAGGGGCATATTCCCCGCCACGAGAGGGCAGTAGGTCAGCAGCAACGTGGTATTTGCTGTGTCTACTGGGCCTTTGTAATCATAGCCGTATATACACTGATTCCCAGTCACCTTCTCATCGAGCCACGCAAGTGTGTCGTTAAGGAAGTCACGGCATTTGATTTCTTGATGGAGGGGATATACTTTGTCATTCTCCACCAAGGCGAATGTGAACTTGGACAAATTCACTTGGCCTACTTCGCAGTACCCTTGTTTATCCTTCCACTTCTTTGAGTTATCAATCTTGAGCATTATTGCACCTTTGCCTGTAAGTGAGTGCTAACTGGGGGGGTTTGTGAGTACTTACTAACGAACGCTTGGACGTACTTTCCACAGGTCGTATCGCATAGACCCGGCGCGGAGTTGACCTCGAGAACAAAGCACTTATCAAGGAACTGATTCCAAATAATATCAACAGCGCCAAAGTCAAGGTCAACAGCCTTAACAGCGGCCACCCCAAGCTCACGAATCCCCTTAGGCTCCTCCACATCGTTGTGACAGAACACAAAATCATTACTATGATTCCAGATGAGTACGTCTTTGTCTGATCCATTCTTCCGTTTCTTTTGCTGAACATCTATAACCTCTCCTCCAACCACATGAACTCGGAACTCTTTCCTCTTCTTAACATATTTCGTATAGAGCGGCATATTCGGCATAGCTTGACCGGGAGCAACGATGGTGATTCCAGAACCGCCTTGTCCTTGAGGGGTACGCGCGAATACCGTCGCCCCGTCTTTAGACCATCCTTCAGCGCACGCCTTTGACGTAGTGTATGGGACATGACTAACTCCTACTTGCTCTAAGAGCTTAAATGTTGTGATCTTATTGCTGGCGAACTTTATCCTCATAGGACTATTGACCCACCAACCTCCCTTGGTTATGTCTTGATTCCCCCACGAAAGGTTCAGGGAGAAGGGCTTAGGAGAACCACGCCACACCTTATACCCGAGAGCCTTGGTTAGGCCCTTGGCAATCAGCTTGGCAGACTGACTCCCCTTCTTGTAGGGAATGATTCTGATCTTCAATGTAATATCTCCGGTTGATGGTTATGGGGCCAAGGCTTAGTGTACACATGTAGCTCCTTGGCACATTTCTGGCATAGCAGCTTGTCGTCGTCCGTTAGCACAGTCGTTTTGTAGTCGAGGAGGGTAAAATCTCCGTCACACATGAAGCACCCTTCCTTACCCTCGATCCTTTCCCGCCAAGCAGCAGTCCCAATGCGTTTGCCGTTGTATGTAAGAAAGCTACCGCCAACAAGGGGCGGTGCCTCCTCTTTCCCTGCTTCAGGGGTACTTACTTCATCTGCCCAAGTAATAGACCTGTGCTTGACAAAGTAGTTCGTATACATCCCTTTTTCATGGACTGAGTGTACTGGAGCATAGCCACGACGTCCAATATACCCATTTTTGATGTCGTCTGTCTGAAAATGTACCAATGAATCCCCATCCATCTGGCACTCATATAGGTATAAAGCCTTATATTTTCTGACGTTCATCACCATGAATTCTACAATCTTCGGATCAGATTTTTTCTTCTCCACCTTAGGATACATCATGACATGTCCGGAGGGGTTAGCATACCGACTCTTTACTGTCTGATTGTACTTCGCCTCGGATTCTTCCCGAGCTTTTCGGTCTATCTCACGTTGCACCTTCTCCTTCTGCTTGCGAAGCACGCTTATATCCCCCGCTAGGGTGTATTCCTTGGGGTCAAACAGATCAATTTTGATCAAGCACTCTTGACTGAACTGTAGAACAGTTTCCCCATGCTTAGTGAGGTTGTTACGCTCCACAAGGGCAGTCAGATACTCCTCCTCAGACATGATCAAGTGCCTGTCATTGTTGGAATACACGAATAGTGGGCGCTCACTATTTCTAGCGATCCACAGACAGCCTTCCTTGGCATCATGTGCGATGATGGCATAGGCCCCTTTGATGCTTCCCAGTGCCTCTAATATACCCTTCTCCGCCATTATCACCGCAAGTGAGTGGCTATCCACCTCAATATCCACTTCTCCCTTCTTTGCAAGACTATAACCAGACGTAAGAGTGCCATTATGCACCATTGTGATGTGTTCATGCTGAAACGGGTGAGCGTTCTTCGCAGAAATCCTTCCCTTGGTAGCGAGTCTTCCGTGTCCGATGATGCATCCTGCATTTAATCCCATCCATTCTGAGAACTCTTTCCAGAGTGGCCCGTTGTCGTAGATGTTATGAGGACCGCCGACAACCTTGACACCCGTAGGCATCTGTCGTGGTTCCTTGTAGTGTGTTGCGAAGATACCTGTGCTGTTCTCGCCCCTCTGAACAGTGTCAAGCATCATCTGCTTTGCCAAGGCTACGTCGCTGGAATACAGCCCAGTCTTGCCTCGCGGAATTACAGCCCAAATACCACACATTATGTGAACTCCTTCTCTGATAGTTGAAGTGACCAGAGGGCATTGCGTCTACCGGAGCGGACGATCTGTTCCTCTGTAAAAAGAGCCATACTAGCCCCGAAAATCCTCTTAGCTAGGGCTGTAAACCCTTCTCCAAGGATAAGCTGTTTCATCATGGGCCGACACTCGTCATTCTCGAGGTTATTGGCCCAGTATTGCATCTTCATGATGAGTTGAATCCACCTACGGATCAACTTGAAGTCCTGATTGCCGTGCATCTGCCTCCACTCCACAGTCCCGAAGGTGCGAAGAGGGGCTAGATTCAGGGCACAGTACTTGTTGAAGTCCCCCACAGTCATGAACTTGTCCGGATCAACCTCTGTAGCCCGGTAGCAATAGGGGTTTCCCTCTCGAATAGGGTCACAAAGGCTGAAAAATAAGTCCTCGAATAGCCCATAGGCCATGATGTAGGCCAATAGCTGCTCACAGGACATCGTGCTCATGTTCTGATGCACGTGGATACTGGTGCGATGTGACCATAGTAGAGGCTTCTTCATTGTTTTGAAGTACTCTTCGAGCTCATACAGAGCATAGTCCACCTGTTGCCCCGAGATAGGCAGGGATATGAACTCCATCCCGTCTATCTTGAGGGAGCCATCTGTGTGGGGTTTCAATAGCTTCCACTGCCCGGGGGGTTTCCCTTTGCCAGTTACCCCCTCAACCTCTACCTCAATGCCGATAGGGTTACGGTAGTTGGAGAAGAAGGTCCGAATTACCGGGAAGAACTCCAGCTTCTCAGCGGATTCTATCACACAGTTGAACGCCGGGTTACACCCGAATCGTGCTACAACACTTTTAGCTGACATTTCGGCCCCACTAAAGGTTGGATAAATGGTATGTAGAAGTCAGCATCAAGTAAGATATTCCAACCCTTGATGAAGCCTATCTGTTTGTTCACCCACATCAGTTTGTCCTCTTTCCACCACACCTTGCGAGAGAGTACACCTATCGGGTGATCGGGATTGAACGAGTCTATCTCTGGCTCACGTAGCAAATCCGTTTCCTGAGTCTTACTGCTTAACTCTAGGCCTGATTTGGAGTATGCCACCCAAGAATAGGTGTGTCCACACACTCCCACAGCGAAGTTCTTGTTGTGGTTCTTCCACAGCACAATCCTATGGAGGGAGTGAGAACCATTAGTGGGATGGTACACACCAGACACAAAGGGCAGATACATAGGCATAGCCCACGACATACCCTTGTATTCTACTGGAGTGAGGGGTCCGCCGCCTGTCCCCATGACGTGATGTCCAGACTTGGAGAGGTTAGCTACGAACAGCTTCTCCGACACCTGTTCGATATTATTGTAGTAGTCTTGGAACAGTTCCCCATTAGGACGAGCTAGGATACCACTACAGCCCTTCCACTTGCGATGCCATGCCTCAGTGTCGAACTCAAGCATGGTATTTCCAATCCCCGGCAAGGTAATGCTCTGCCGCTATCTTGTCAGAGTTGTTTATTGCTGCTTCAATCTTGGCCCCATACTTGGTAATGGTGTCGTAAAGTTTCTCACGATGACATTCCAGCGCGCTAGCCACCCCAGTAAAGACATGCTCCATTAGGGTTTCGTTACGCAGCCAGAAGTTAGACAGCGTGCGATACTCCAACCCATATGGCTTAAAGCGAATACTACCCGCTTGGCCGTACAGTTCCCTGCGACGGGTGTCAGAGTCCTTGATCACAGACCACAGTCCTAGCTGCCAGTCCAACAGCCTACCTAGCATGACCTTATCCACACGAGACATGTTGGCTAGGCCTATGTGGATATGTCCCCCTGCACTCCGGAGAGCCTTATTTTTAGCCACTGGGCGAGGGTTAGGCATCAGAGTCCACACGTTGAAGTCTGGTTCACATCCAAAGATGTGTGCAGCGGGGTCACGTAACTGATCTTCGTCCATGATGGTACTGGCTTGAATCTTCAGCGTACAATTCAATTCATCCCTCACCTTTTTTTCAAGATAGGCAATCATCGCCCTATTATTCTTGACGAAGTGATCGACACTCGCACATGGAGGAATGTTGTACTCCACCAGCACATTATCCTCTTGGTAGCAGAAGCCCTTGGGCATCTTCTCCACTTGGATAGGATTCTCCTTCGTACCACCGATCTTACCGATGGCCGATAGGATTTTCTTTCCTGTCATGTCCGCAAGGAACAATTCGGGATCAGCACCAACTTTATAGCTCGACATTGAGAAAGTCCTTACTTAAGATGTGGGTTAATTTCACCAAATCATGTGAGCGGGTTAGCCACTCGGGGTGTCCCTGTATTCCGAGACAGTTAAACTCAGGTATCCAGAGAATCTCAGGCTCATCCTCTGGTGCATCTACGGGGACGAAAGAGTTCCTGTACTTCTTTGGACTCCTGTTCTTCGCGACACCTATAACTTTCATCTTGTCCGTGGGGATCACGATCTGGTGGTGAGCAGAGTTACTGTCGAACTCCTCTCCGTCGATGATGATCTTGTGATGACAGCCCTCGTGATTATCCACGTGCTGATACAGCGATCCTCCGGCCATAGCACAGACCAGCTGCATGCCTCGGCAGATGGCTAGGATGGGTATACCGACTCTTTTCGCGTACAAAACGAGATTCACTTCGCACTTATCCCGCTTTGATAGCGTGTCTGTTGCGTAGGCCTTGTGAACCTTTTCGCCATATAGGGTAGGAGATATGTCATCCCCACCCCACAAGACTAGAAGGTCAGCATCCTTCATCTGTAGCGGGGAAACGATCATAGGCACAGATTCCCGAAACAGTTGAGGATAGTACGCACCTATGTAGGCACCTACTGCTTTCATAATGGAATGCTCCCAATCTCATCTTTAGTGTCCGGATGAAGGATCACCACTCCAGAATACGGGTCTATCAGCTCTAGCTCCGCAGCATCGTGATAGTCCTCAAGCCATTTCTTTAATTCTCCGACGTTCATGCAATCATTCCTTGAAGTTGTTTGTACTCTACCTCTGTCACTGGACTACCGCCCACCAGCTTGAGAGTGCCCTTGTAAATGCGGAAGCAGGAGTGGTTATCGTAACCCATCCCTGTGAACACATCAACGACCCATTTGTTACGTGGGAATACCGCGATGCCACCTTCCATTACCTTTTTCATTGCTTGTTCCTTTTATAGTTTTAAGTACACACAACAAACCCCGTTCACCGCATTTGCAGCGATCCGTATAACACCCCTCAGTACGAAGTACACCTGTGGGGTCTGGAACATCCCGCATAGAGTGCTTACTCATTTGCGTAGGTCACAATCTCCCCCACCTTCATCTTCAAAGGTACGGGGTCTTCCAAAGGCTTAACCACGATCACCTGTGTGAGCTTGATGATCTTAGGCTTAACCTCTGTAAACACGGGGATGATGGGCTTAACTGCTGTCCCACCTGTGGAGTACATGTTACACATATCCACCATTTCATCATCCGCATCCTTCTCCGCCAGCTTTGCTGCATTCGCTGCCATGTTGTGCGCACAGATGTCACACAACCAGACACAACCATTCTCACAGAACGGCGGAGTTAACACTGTCTTGACGCTCATGAGCAGCCCTCGTCAAACTGATCCACCACTTCTTCTCTGCCCTGCTTGATGGCACACTCTATCAACTGTGACTTGATCAGCAGAGGATAGCTCCCATCGAACAGCATTTCCTGAAAGAACTCATCGGCTTCTTTCTCATCGCCGATAAAGACACTACAGTCGTCTGACTCTAGTGTCCCATCTTCATGCTTCTCAGGCTCGAAGCCATAACATACGATCCATTGTGGCATGCTCATCGCTTACCTCTGGCGCTAGCAGCGCCGCTAGATTTCACACGCTTGGCCCCACCTTTTGCTAGGTCAGCACGCCAAGAGCCACCAGCCACGTAGCGTGGCTTGATGTCTGATCCCATTTCAAGGCCTTTGTAGGCCTGCATTGCCTTCCAATTAATCACGATACTTTCCTTTCAGCAAAGAATGACGAATCGCCCGCCGCATCGAGACTTTGCAATGCTTGAATTTCTCTATGCGCACGTACCACTTCTTGACCCTACCTGTTGGCACCTTGTCCATCTTAGCCTCCTAAAGCTTCGTCGTATACATCAGGGACCCACTCAAACTCTTCGACAGAGTTATAGCGGGCCTCACATGCCGGATACCCACACGCATAACATGCGATGCGGTGTGCCACCAACGCACACTCTGTGGCGTTATGCTCAATCGCCATAGTGAGTGTACGCTTGGGGCAACTCAACACAGGACTTAGTAACCGACCCATTTGACCTTACCTCCTCAGCTACGAATGCAGACTGATCCTTACGAGCCTCTTCCATGCGCTGCTTCATCCGGGCTTTGAATGTGGCAGGTGTGTGTTTCCATGAAGGCTCATACACAAACTCTCCGCCATCCTCACCAGATGCGATAATCATCTTGCCGTACCTTTGATGTGGGTCCATTCCATTGCTCCTGTGTTGTCCAACGTTGAACTACTGGAAAATCATCTTCAACTACCATCACCACAGCCCGCTTCTTCCTAGGCTTGGGTGGTCCTACGAAATTTAGTTTCGCTAAACGACGGCGATCCCTATTGCGAATCAACTCAGCCTTCACCTTGTCAGGGTTAGCAGCACGCCATGCTCTACCTACCGCAGCCGTAGCCCCTTTGTGGGCCGCTCGCCAGTCACGCGAACGCTGCGCTTCCTTCTCGCGATTGCGTATACGCCACGCTATGCCTGATTTCTTGCTCATTTGGTGAACATGTGATGCTCGAGTGCTTGCTTCTCCCATGCCTGTTTACGTCCTTCAGAGAGGAAGTCCCAACCAACGCGAATCAAAACCAATGGAGGAGAATTTACGTGCTCATATAGCTTCTGACCATTAGTCTTTTGCTTCTGACCATGCGGACGGAATTTAGTCTTCATCTTCGTCCTCATCATAGTCCTCAGCTAACTTGAGAGTCTCACGCGTAGCCTCAGCTATCAACTCAAGATCATCCGCCTCGAACCACGCACCTTCATTGGTTGAGTATTGTACCTCCCCTTGACACACTTGACACTCGGAGATATACATCACCGCCCCTTTCTTGAAGAGGCGTTTCCACATGGGGTCTCTGCCCACATACTTCACTGTATCACCGGGACATAAGCGTTTCATACTTACTCCATTATCTTTGAGTTACCACGACGAGGCCCCTCTTTAGTACCGGGGATGAACATGAACGTAGGCACTAGGCCCTTCGTATGCTGAATAGCAGCGAGGGTTTCGTACTCGATGATAGGCACCATGAACATAGCTAACGCCCAATCCATCGCACGTTCCTTGGATTGAATCTTGATGTGATGTGTGTCACTCATTTCTTTTCCAAGAGTGTCTTGAAAATATCTGTGTGCCGCTGTGCGTGCCCAAGGGTCACATACGCTGGCACAGGCTGATTGTCTGCGAGCCTACTACGAGCAGACTCAAGACAAATCCGGATACTAGCTAGAACCTCTTTCATTTCCTGTATGTCTTTCTTGGTCATATCACCACCCGTTGACGAAAGGACAATCTGAATCCCTCAACATGTGGAGGGCGACGATGAAATACTTCGATATTCTCAATGAGAATTATCTCGTAAGGTTTAGGTTGATACACAGTATTCCATACTCTAATCTCAGTTGGAGTACTGCTAGCCCACAAGATCAGCCCATGATTCATGTTGGCACCGGGGCTAGTGTCACCATCTTGATGCCATGATGTGCCTTCGCTACCAATCACAGCAGTCTTACGGCACTCTGCGTGTAGCTCAGAGCTATACCATGCAGCACCCGCATTTTGTTTGATGTACGGATCAATCAACGGCTTATAGCCCAATAGGGCTGTGCGCCTAGTGAGTGCCTTACCAATGAACCAGCACTTACGTCCCTTCTTGGGGATGTATGTGCCGAGCACAGTGTATGGAAGCATTACATTTCCTTTGTTATGGAACGAGGCTCTTGCGAGCCTCTCCCGATTTAATTAAAGGCTATGGACTAAATCTTCCAAGCCTCTCATTGCTCCGGACAACTCAATAGTTGCCTCAGTCTGAACAGTGGTGAGATAATCCAATTGCGTCTCAATCTCTGCCAGTTGTTTGCGACGACCACTGATTGTGGTCACTAAACGAGCAGCAGTAATTGATGGGTCTTCTTTAACCACAGATTCTGTAAACATTATATGTCCTTAGAGTAAAACGTTCGTTGATAGCACCGGATGTGCTACAACGTTACTGCACCTGCTTACCACACCAGTCCCAAACTTGCAAGAAGGCAGAGTATGGAACAACAAAACATAACAATTGCAAAATGCTTGTGCTTGTCTGCTATTAGCACACCTGTGGCGGCTATCCCCGCCACTCCCCCTATGAGGTAGTAGAGGTTCATGAGTCCCCCTTCTGCATCAAGGTTATTAAATAATTGACATTCGCATTCAACATCTCAAGAGTGGTTGTTTCCCGACTATTTGTTGCGGCTATACGACGAGATTCAATGTCGGCCTTAACCGCTGCACGACGTTCGGCTGCTAATCTAATGTCAGTAGACATACTACTACCTCAATGTTAAAACATCATTCGGGGGATAGCTATTGCCATCCCATGATTATAAATAAGGTCAAAACAAACTACGTTAACTGCTGATAGACAAAGTGATGCGAGCTTCGTATTGCTGAAACAATTACTAGGCTCTCTGGTATTAGACAGAGGCCTGACGCTTATAATAGATAGTAAGCGCCAGCCTCAGAGTTGAAAGGATGGCTATTACACACGTAACTCATTACGTTACGCTTCTATTGCTGGTTACTTACTTCCAGCACCCATGCAGTCGAGGGTAGCGGACGTGTCAACCACACGTCGAAGGCTCAAACTTTAGTACATTAACTGTAATACGTATGCGTGATACCTACAGTTCTCCTTCATTAGAAACACTGCTTCAAATGAAGTGAACACACAAGCTTGATTAAAATCTGCTACTTGTTTGCCTTGATCGTTCAACACTCCTCCTAAGTTTGTGTCTGGATCAAAGGCATAAATCACAAATCGGGTGGTTTCCCCTCGAAAGCCTGCTGGTTCAAACATCCCGCTACCCATGCAGCATCCTCCTTTCTAGTAGTTTCTGAAAGAACCTTACAGGTTGGGTCCACTATCGTTCCCATCTTTACAATGAAGAACTCACAATCTCTCATCCCTTGAACGATAAAAAAGGGAGCGTTAGGAACCACCCTAACTGACATTGGCATCGTACGTCTGCTCCTTTATGCGTCTGACATCTTTAAGCAACCGTTTCCGTTTGTCAACGTCCGGTATTTCGACTGAGTATGCTTTGATAAGCCCCGCCATTGCATCTCTTTGAGCTTGGGACATTTCCGCATACATGCGGTTAGTCTCAGATAATTCTTCCATGAGCTCTGCCTCCGTTAGTACCTCCGCCAATTTCTCTCGAATGCCCGGACTGCCCGACTTACTTGCCAGTATCGCTTTCAGTTCCTCAACAACTCCCATGATGGTCTCCTTTAGTGACCTAACGCCCTCAAACGATTGTCCAGTTCCTTCATTACTTCTCTCATTTTCACCCAGTCGTCCTCCTTTCCTCGGAAGTTATACAACGCTCTCAACTTGTTGCATAAATCTGAGAAAGTCATTTGCCCGATTGGTACTTCAATGTTTCTTGTCCTTTTCCTTGAGTTCATCGGCATCTGATTGTGCTTTCATTTTACGAACCCTAAACACTATCTCAACGAGTATCCGCTCCATCCTATCCCCTCGCCAAGCGGTGAGAGTGTGATACTCAGCGTTCAACATCACACATAACTCTTGGAAAGTGTAACCTGCATACGCCTCAAGAGGACGTACCGGCATGACTTTCCTTAGCTTCTTTCTTTTCAATCTCCTCACGTACGCGTGTTAACCGTCTTTCTAGGCATAGGCGGGTGGACCTATCTGTGCATTCCTCCCACTTATGCCGGAGAAATTCCTCCCAAGATTTCCATGCGGCGATAGAAATGCTGTTGTATTGCTGATGTATTTCTTCCAGCACTTCTCCCTTGATTATTTCGTAAGGATCTAACTGATTCATGGAACCCTCCTGAGACTATGCGCCCCAAAAAGCGAGCCAAATGACTGCCGCTCCAAATGTTCCCACGATTGCGGCACGTAAGATAGTTACTCCTACGTTTGGAGAGTCTCCATTATCATCTTCGTAATAATCATCGTTCATTTCTTATCCTCCTGATGAAACTGCCCAAAGTACCCATGACATACTCAACAATCCACAAAGATACGCCAAGGTAGCGCTATCTTTGTCCATCCGGCGTTTATTATCTGTCAGTCTGCGATGGTATGCATACGCCAGAAAACTACGCCAAACGTTCCACTTTTGCGGTGGCCTACGTTGATCTGGAATCAAGTTATCCTCCACGCAAAAAACGTTAGTGGGCACTCAGATGATATCATCTAAGCACCCACTAACCTCAAATCTCAGTTATACTAGGACGTTCCCCTAGTATATGTATATTATAGCAGACCTTTTGGTTTTATCCAAATAAGGAAAAATTACTGACGGACGCTTTTCGTCCATCCAGTCCACACGTCCAGTAGGGCGATTGCCACCACGAGACCTATTGCTATGTATGCGAGTACCATTTTAAACCCTCCGCTATTTGTTGGCCTTATTGCCACCATAACTACATTATAGCGGAAGCTTTGCCACTATCAAAATAGGGGCTTTATTAGATAAGATAAGAATACTCCCCAAGCCACAAGCCCCGTTGCTAGAGTCATTCGTATGATCCATTTTAATGCATAGGCCATTTCTTCATCCTCTCGTTCGTGATTCGCCAGTTCTGATAAGGCTTTGTTTACCGACCATTTCTGAGAGCTCCGTCTTTCTACCAGTCTCAATGGTCCCCGATTGTTTACCGACCTTTCCATGTGGATACGCTTACGTAGTATCTGTTCGTTCGTATCATCCCAGTTGTACGGCTCAGGCATACTAATAACTCCTCAAATTAAGGGCGAAAAAATACCCGCTAATTGCGGGCAAAAAAAATCCCGCCGTAAAGGCGGGATCATTAAAAGGAGGAAAAACCTAGGCGTTTACTTTCTCCTCGTATGCGGAGACTTCTTTTTTCGTGAGCGTCTTTACTGGACCGCTCGCCCGTTGCAGTTTGCCCACACTGGGCGCGGCTGCGGGTGTACTCAAGTCTAGCGTACTAGTTGGCATTGATGCCTTGCCATCTACTAGAGTCTGCACGAGTACCTTACGCAGCGCATCAACCGCACCGCGTAGCAGTTTCTTCTCAGCCTCAAGCTTGAGCAAACCGCGCGGAGTCTCTAATCTCTTGTTGAAGTCTCCGATAACCTCCTCAATCAATGAGCGTGCAGATTGTCCCTCGCGGTCGCCACTTTCCACAGATGCGCCGAATTTCTTCGCGTAATACCGCACGATCACTCGCGCTTGGTGTCCTGCCGTACTGCGCACGGACTCGATAAACGTGTTCGCCGCCGCTTGTGCAACCTCTCCGGCTTCCGTCTTTCCTTCGCGGTCGGCGATGATCTTCTGCCCTTCATACTTCGCATACTTCGGGTGCATTTGTTGCAGTACACCATACATCACCTGATAATTCGGGGACTCGAACAAGCGCGTGCGAAGATCGGCAACGGATTCGCCAGTTGTAGGCGTGCATTCATCCTCGTTAAAGAACTCATTGATTATGCTCTCGTGATTATTCGACCAGATGTCATCCGCCCGCGCAGAGCAGGTAATCCCCTCTTGCATTAGCTTCTCAATCTGAGCGTCGATGTTCAAGTCAACATGCTCCGCCTTACCTTCTGCGTTTGTGAAGTCAATGTGCCACTTAAATTTCTGTTGCGTTGCAGCTTGTGCCATTTTAAACTCCCTTCAATTTGGTAAGCGGAATTGCCTACCATTGATACAGTGTAACAGACTACTAAACCTTATCCTAATAAGGCTCTCGCCAGTAGATACGCCACGAGAGGGACGAACGCGGCTAAAAGCGGTACATACGCGAGCATGATTAACCCCTCCCGAATAACTTAATTGGTGCATTGCAATATGCCTTAATTACGCGAGCGTCTTGCATAGCCTGCCGCGATGCCTCTTGCAGATCAAAAGAATAAGCGAGCGCTAAAGCTGGCCGACGCGCAATTCTGCGATAGGTGCGAGCGAACCGAACACACGTCACAATCCGATCCTGACACTTTCGACAATACATAGGTAATACTCCCATTATGTTGTAATTATACAACAAAAGCAATAGTTATCAAAATAAGCCCCAAACACGCCAGAATCAGATCGAAGCAGGTTGCTGGACGCATTAGGGTGAGAATCCACCCGATATCATTCGAGCGATCCTTACGCGGTTTACGGCAGTTTGCAGGCATGGGAACTCCTTTAATCAAGTCAAGATGGGCGATGTAATCGCTACGGTTTGCGGGCATTTTTGCACCCTTTCTTACAGAGTAAAATCATAGTCAGATGAAGCGGCCAGCCTCTCTGCCTCAGATAGTGCGCAGCAGTATAGGTGCCGTGCATCTTCTCAAAGAGCTTAGCAACGCGGAAGGTTTGCGAGATCGACATGGTTTAGACTCCTATCAAGTTGTGCAGCATGACAGTATTTTCGGCCTAGAAAGTGAAAACTTTATGAAGGATCATAACGTATACACGGTACGATAGATAGATGATAGGTTAGATCGGGTTAGTGGTCACTTAGATGAGCTCATCTGAGTTAGCACTCACTAACTTAGTCAGTGCTCACTAACACAAGCTAGTCCATAAGTTAGTTAGTACACACTAACTTAGTTAGCCCTTACTAACAAAGACAAGCTCTTATGGGAGTGAGTACATACTAAGATGTGGGTGAGTACTCACTAAGCTTGATGATTGAATGTGGAATGTATGTACTTGAGAATATGAGAATGATAACATGCCACCTTTCCAATTGTCTGAGGGGGGGAGGGGGAAAACAGCTTAACAGCTAAAATGACTTAATACCCAATCAGGAAATTTGTGATACAAGTCATTATAAAGGGTATCATCCTTAAGGATTATAACAGGATTTGTCTTTTTTTCTGT
>Ga0137462_1000010_pt1 | contig 22981 bp, 32 predicted proteins | sample EasRivERMGT769_2_FD_102303 | JGI IMG/M metagenome (GOLD analysis project Ga0137462, IMG submission 102303) | Soil microbial communities from meander-bound floodplain in the East River, Colorado, USA - East River MetaG ERMGT769_2 | ecosystem: Environmental > Terrestrial > Soil > Floodplain ... | reverse complement strand
TCAGCGCCACCACGAGCCAGACGATGCCCATGACCGCGGCTCCGCAGAGCGCCCCCAGCACGACAAGCAGGCGCATAGCGCCGTCGATATCCGGGACCATCATGGCGTGCCCCGCTTCGGCGGGAGCAGCGAGCCGGGGTAGCCGGGCTCTTCCTGGTAGTCGCCCCAGGTGCGTTGAAGCGCATCGAGAGCCGCTCGCATGCATTCCAGTTCGTGCAGGCGAGCGGCGATTCGCCCACGTCCCCGGTGGATTTCCAAGTGGGCCACACGCTCGCGCAGCGCGCTGAGCATTTCCTCGCGCGTGACGCTCATGGCGCGTCCCCCCGTCCGGTGCGCAGCGAAGCCGCGGCATCCAGTAGCGCACCCACTTGGGCGCCCGCGATGCCGGTGAGCAGCCCATCCGCGGTCGTCGGGCCGTGGTCGCGGATGGCGACGGCGCGCGCCTCGATGTGCCGGGCGCAACGCTCGCGCTCGTCGCATGGCGCATCCCACGGCCCGGTGCGGGCGGCCTCGGACACGCGGCGGGCGAGCACGGCGTCGATTGCATGCGACGAGACACTGGCGAGCAAGAACCAGATTCGGTCGCGGTCGCTGCTCTCACCGCGCCACTCGCCAGCCCACAGGTCGAGCGCGGCATCGACGCTCTCGGGCGAGACGATCTCGTGGTGGATCGCCTCGGCGAGGTCGCGCTCGCTCATGGCGGCGCCTTCCGCGACAGCATGAACTCGGGCACGGCGCCGCCGGCTTTGACGCGCTCGCCGATGGCGGCGACGGCGGCGTTGTATGAGGCGAGCGAGTCGGCGGCGTCGTCCTCGGGCGAGAGGCGGGCGAAGCTGAACAGGTCGCGTTGCTTGCCGATGCAGGCCGGCGAATACCAGACGCATTCGGCGTCGGTGGTGCCGTTGCCGCCGTAGGTGTGCCGGCCGCGGCTCCACGGCACGGCATCCCAGCCGGGCAGATCGTAGTCGCCCGCATGGCCGCAGAGCGCGATGCGTAGGTGCGCGTTGTCGTGCGCCCATTGCTCCACGGCATCGGCAACTGGCGTTGCCGAGCTATAGACGCGCTCGTATGCGCGATATGGCGGGTCGAGGAAGACGGCGGTATCGCTGCCGCCGAAATGGCTGTTGAGGCAGCGGGTCCAATCGCCGTGCGCGATGCGGACCCGTTCCAACCGGGTGGCGAGCTTGTGCAGCCATTGCCAGGCGGCGCGGCCGGATGATGTGAGCATGCCGGCGTTGCCGGTGTGCGGCACCTGCCCGATGGCTTGCACGCCCCTGCCGGCGTCGCTGATGTGCGGCACCTTGCCGATGGCTTGCACGCCCCTGCCGGCGTCGCTGATGTGCGGCACCTGGCCGATGGCCTGCACGCCCCTGCCGGCGTTGCTGATGTGCGGCACCTTGCCGTTGATGTTAGGCCGCGGCGTTTCGCACCAGCCCGAGCCGATCCAGCAGCATTGCCCCCATAGCCACCAACCGGCGGCCTTGGGGTCGCCCGGCCAGTCAGGATCTTGCAGAAAGGCGGCAATGCGCTCGATCTGGCCGACGAGCCAGACGTGCCGGGCACCGAGGTCGATATGCGAGACGGGGTAGTCGGCCCAGTTGGCCACGGCGGCGGGTTGGTTTTTTACCGCCCGCCAGAAGTTGGCGATGAAGCCCGAGGCGTCGCATATCACTTCGAGGGAAGCCGGCTTCGGGGCGGCGAGCAGCACCGCGGCCGAGCCGCAGAATGGCTCGATGTATTGTGCCGGCCTGCCGAGCCGCGCCCAGACATCGGCCGCAACGGTCCGCTTGCCGCCAAAATAGGGGAATGGCGCGAGGAGGCGCTCGCTCATGGCAGCACGCAGTTCAGCGCGAACACGATGGCGTCGGCGCAGGCTCGGCTGTTGACGTGCCCTGCGATGGCGCGGCCGTCAGCGGCCAGGATCGTGTAGGGCCACTCTTCGCCGCGCGGACCGTGCATCAGCCCGACGCGGAACGGACCCGGCGGCATCGGGTCGCCGCGGGCGATCTCGCCGAGGCGGACCGGCTCGCTCATGCCGCCACCACCAGCGGCAGTTCGCCGGGGCGATGCTCGGCAGCCGCAATCGGCGCCACGGTCACGACTAATTTCGGCTGGACGCCGTACACTTTGCGCAGCCAGCACTCGACGATCAGCGCGTCGTCGCGGTAGACGACGCCGCTAAAGGCGTCCGCCGCGAGCTTGTAGAGGTTGTCGATATCCGGCCGCCCGGCGGGCCGGATCTCGCCGACGATGGCGCGGTTGCGCTTCTTCTTGCTCCACGACGCCGGCACCGGGAACTCGGCGAGCAGGTGCAGCGACAGCGCCTCATCGAGCACCGCGTGGCCGCCGTGGTGCATGGCCTGGGCCGCGGCGAGGCGCAGCGCCGCGGCGGCGTTGCGCTGCTCGGCGGGCACGAAGTGTGCGCCGTTGCGCGAGAGGCGCATGCGGGCGAATGGCGTGGGCGTGCCGAGCAGCGAGATCGTGATCGGGTCGCGGGTCATGGCGGCGGTAGCAACCCGGCTTGGCGCACATAGGCCAGCGCGGCACGCTTGGCGGCTTCGTTTCCTTTCGGGATTTTTAATCCGACTCCCCGTAAGAATAAGACAGCCGCTCGTTGTCGGGCGTAGTGTAGTTTCCGACGTGTACGGTTAAGCGCTTTATATCTTTCTGGGTTTTTCGCACGCATGCGGCGGGAGGCTTCACGGCCGAGTTCACGCATCTTTTCTGGATACTTCTCGCGGTAACGGCGCATTTGGAGTCTATGCCTTTCGCGTCGCCGATCATCTCTCGTAAGCGCGAGCTGTTCGCGGTTGATCCTTCTCCTTTCTTGCTGTGCTTGGCTAAAAATCGAGCGTACCGCTTCGGCTATCAGTCGCGCCGTTCTCCGTTCTGCAACGCCCGGCATATTGGCTCGCCGTTCACGTTTTAATCGAGTGATGTGTTCGCGATGTTCGGCTGCATATGCCCGCATCCGCTCGCGATTGCGCACCAGACGCAACCGTTTTTCCTCATCTGTTTCGGAGGCTATTATTTTTCGATAGCGTTCTGATTGACGCTTATTGTCTTTAAGGCGCTGTTCCTCGGTTCGTTCTCGCGGACCTTTGGGATGCTTTGCCCGATATCGCTGTGCAGCGGCTTTGCCGCCGGGACTTGTGCTCCAGCGCTTCGCATATGTACGCACCCGCTCTGGGTTTGCCGCTCGCCATTGCCGCCAGCGTTCGCGTCGCCGCTCTTTACGTTCCTCCTCGGTCATCACCGCGCCGCCTTCTCCCCGATGAGCCGATGGGTCAAGGCAATAGCTTGAAGCTCGCTCTCGGTCAGGTGCGCCCGCACCATCTCCGAGCGGGTGATGCGCTTACTGAGTTCGGCAAAGAACGAGCCATAGCGCCGGCTCAACCGCTCGCATTCAGCGCCAGTGCAATCGCCGAGCTTCTTGCCGTAGGGCGTTTCGTATTCGAGCAACCGGATCGTCACGATAGACTCGATGCGCTCGGCATCGGCCCGCTCCACGGCTTGAAGCAATTGCTCCTTTAACGCGGCGCGCTCGGCTGTTTTCGCTGCGGCTTCTTCTGGTGACGGCTCGTCCTTGATCGCTCGCGCCAGGTGTCCCTCGACGCACCACATATTGAAATTCTTGGTGGCGAGATCCTCGAACTCGGATCGCTCGGCGATGTGCTGTTGCGCGATCCGGCGAAGCTCCGCGGCGTCGGCGTCGGGATGTTGCTTGCGAAAGCTGGCAAGCATTTCTTGCGGTGTCGGCGTATGCGGGCGCCGCCGCCGAGCAGCGGTTTCAACGCCAGTTTCTACCGATGCGGTCGGATCACTCATTTAGGTCCCTCCAGCGAGGCCGGGTTGGTCGACCCGGCGGCGTCGGGCAGCCTGCCCACGTCAAGGCGGCTCCCAGCCCCACCAGAGGGGATGTGTCGGAGTCGCCGCTTCCCCAGCGACCAAGCCAGGGGATTCTGTCGGTGATCTCGTCGGCGCGCTCAGCGGGACCGGGGCCTGCGGTCTGCTTGACCCAGAGCGCCCGCAACTCCGCGATGTCCCGGTCGGATAGCTTTGCATCGGTCGGCAGGATGAGCAGCGGACCGGCGGCGCCCTTGATCTCGCGGATCGGCACGCCGACCTGGCGCAGGCGCGCCCGCGCCCGCTGCATCGCCTCCAGCGCGAGCGCCATCTGCGACGCGGGCTCGGGCCGCAGCGGGCAGAGCGTGTTGTGGGTAGCGGCCCCCAGCGCGTCGCGCGGGCAATGGCAGCCGGCAATCATGCGGATGCGCTCGGCCTGGATCTCGGCCAGCCGCTCGGCGATGCCGGGCGATTCGCAGGCGGGCAGGCGGCTGCTCATTCGGCGGCACACTTCAACGAGGCGGCGCGGCGCGGCCCCGGCGGGTTGTCAAAATCCGATTCGTTGATTTCGCGGCGGATATCAGCCCGCACCAGATCGAGCCGCCAGGATCGGGGCACGCCGCGGGTGCGCCACTTGCGCCGCGCTTCGGCCCCGACTCCCAGCCCGGCAGCGACGCGCTCAATCGCATCCCAGCTTTTGCACATGGGCCAACTATGGACAGATCGTCCACATGGGTCAACCCGACATGTATGGACGTAGCGTCTTGTTGACGCGGACATATTGTCCGCTCAGATAATAGCTGTTATAGGCTTAATCAGTTACAGGCAGGCCGCAAGGGATGGCCAAGAATGTCTCGCCACCAAATCCGGAAGTGTCCATGCGCATAAAAGAACTGCGCGAAGATCGCGGCTGGTCCCAGCGGGTAGTGGCAGAGTTAATTGGTGTAAAGATAACGCGCTATCAGAAATGGGAGCAGCGCGGACGCATCCCTGTGGAGTTTTTTGCCGCGATTTTCTAAAGTAACGAATACATCGATAGACGTTATTCTAACGGGGAAGGCTCGTCGTCGTGGGCCGAGTCGACCACGGAGTGGCTCGTAGTCTGCAACTGGCGGATTGCCTCCGCTAATAGTGCAGCCCTGACTTTGCGAGCCGTTTTGGACGATTGATTAAAGACGAGAACTTCGCCAAGCAGAACCAGCGCGTATTCAACCGGAGGCAAGAGAGGTGCTGGTTTCGTCGGCATTCAATTACCCCGCCCACCATTTTCGGCTCCCCGGTGCAGCAGCGCGGCCCGGTTTCGGCGACCATAAATGTCGGGCAATTTTGCGAGACTGTGGACGGGCTGTCCAATTCTATTTGCCGTAGGCTGAATGTCCGGTAGCATGTCAAATGCGATGCAACAGCGCACCGATTCGCTGCCGCCACTGCTGGCCGACGCTCTAGCCCTGCTGCTCTGCGCCGGCTGCGTAGCGGCGCTCATAACGCTGGCCTGGCTGGCGACATAGGGGGGGGAACCGTTTGAGCCGGAAGACCGCGAACATCGACGTGCGCGTCGAGCCTGAGTTGATCGCCCGGATCGAGGCCTGGATCGACCAGCAAGGCGTATCGCTGAGCTTCAGCGCGACGCTAGTTTTCATGATCGAGGATTTTCTCGAACGCGAGGAACAGCGCGCCGTGCGGAAGCGCTTGCGGTTGCCGGCATTACGTCGCACGCTCGGCGCGTGATTGTCTGAGGAGACAAAAAAGCAAAAGCCCCACAGGGGGTGTGGGGCTTGAGCCGAATTTAGGGGATCAATCAGTCCGTCATCGTAAACGGGACAGACAAACAACATCGATCAGCACTTGGCAGTTCTGATCCTGTCTCGTTTGCAGCCAACGCGCAAGTGCCTTTTGCGCGGACGGTCGAATTGCGCCCCGCTTGGGGGAGCACGTCATGCTGTCATACACGCCCTATATCTTCGTCCTGTACCGCACCCTGCCCCGCCACACCCGCGACAGCGCCGCGGCGATGGTGAGCTTCGCCAACCGGGCCGGCACCTGTTGGTTCAGCGTCCGCACCTTCGCGCGGGTCGTCGGGGTTTCCCCGGCGACGGCGGGCCGGCACCTGGCCGAGTTGACCAAGCCGGTCTACGAGTTCGCCAGCCGTCGCCGGGCGCCAGACAATGCCGGGTTTGAATACACGATCAACGCGCGTTGGCTTGCGCGCGGCGCGGTGTCTCACGGCCGAGCGCCGGGTGTCTCACGAGCGCGGACAAAGGAATATGCAGTTAAGAATAAAGGAAAATTTGCATTCGAGAAGGAAGTGGGGCTGCCCGACGAACGCGCCAAATGGCCCGCCCGCATGCGCTGGTGGCGCCGTGATGGCTCCTGGCCGTTCGATGCCGGGCCAAAACCCGGCGAGCCGGGCTGCCGGGTGCCGCCGGAACTGCTCGCTATGCCTTGACGCGGGCCGCCGCCTCGCGCACAAGGGCTGCGGTTCCCCCCGAACCGAGTAACCCAGTGTACGCGGGGGAACCATGTTCAATCTTGTCGAAGCCGCCGATGCTGTGGGCATGTCGAAGAACGGCATCCTCAAGGCTATCAAGCGGGGCGCCATCTCCGCCAGCCGAACCAATGCCGGCGGCTGGAGCATCGACCCCGCCGAATTGCACCGGGTGTACCCACCGAAAGCAACCGAGGTGACGCCAGCTAACCCGGTGGATACCGTCCTTACGGAGGTGCGTGGCCGGCTGGCAGCGGCCGAGCAGACGATTGACGATCTGCGCCGCCGGCTCGACCGGGAGGGGGAGGAACGCCGGCAGGCGCAGACGCAACTGATGGCGTTACTGGCTGATCAGCGTCGGCCGTCGTGGTGGCGCCGCCTGCGGGGCGGCACCTGAAATCAAGTTTCTGGCCGGCATTATCAAGACGGCGGCATGGTCGCGCCCCTACTTAAGGGCGGCGTCAGGTGGGCAGCATCCCACCCGACGCCTCACCGCAACCGAACTGTAGGGGTTCGATCATGGCTTATCGCATTCTAACAAGCGCCGCGCTGCTCGTCGCGCTCGTCGCTCCGGCACTGGCCGCCGACGAAATCCGCCCAAGCGGGCCGGCGGTTGTCCTTCGGGTCAGCGCGGGGACGCTGATTCAATCGTCGCGGCCGTTGGTGAACGTGTTTATCGCCAACCCTGATGTCGCGAATGTTCAAATTCCCGATCAGGGTGCCAAGGACAAGATTTTTGTATTTGGGAAGGCGGCCGGCAAAACGACTCTTTATGCCGTCGCTGACGACGGCAGCGTGGCGCTGAGCCAAACCGTCGAGGTGACGGGGTCGAAAACCGTGCGGGTTCTCCGCGGCAGTAAATCAGAAATTTGGTCAGAGGCTCACGAACATGCGCCAAACCTGGCCGACTTGCCGACAGGCTCGACGGTGACGATGCCCGTCGGGGCCGCGCCCGCGAGGAACTAAAAAGCCCCGAAGCGGCTCGGGCTCAGCGCAACGGGTATCATTTTGCCGCCCCTTCCAATAGTCTCCGCACCACCTCGCAAGGCTCGATCACGGACAGCAGTCGCCCATCAGTCAACCAGACGACGCAGCGCGCCGTCTGGTTGATGACTTTAGGTCCGCGCATCACCGCCGCGTGCAGCGATGTCACCTGCGATGGGGTGACAGCGACTTGGCCACCGTCGGCCCGATGCAACAGCACCATCGATAGAGCGGCGGCCGTCGCGGGGCTCACCGCAGCAGAAACGGCCCCGGCGCCATGCCGGCGACGGCGAGTAAGAACCAGATCAGGATCACAACCGTCACGACGACGAGCACGAGCTGTGCCAGCCGGTCCATCGGCGGCGGCAGCGGCACCAGCGTGCGGATGACGTACCAGATCGTACCGACGATCAGCAGCAATACGAGCAGCGTGATGAGCAGGCTGATCATGGCGCGGGCTCCTCGCTCACGATATGACGGTCACGGCGTATTGCCGCGCGCCGGTCGGTGCCACGATCCCCGGCACCACCACCGCTTCGCGCACCAGCCCCGACACGATCAGTTGATTGCCGCCGATGCCCGGTGCGCCGACAACCTCGCGCACCAGCCCGCGCACCCGAAGCTCGCCCTCGCCGGCGCCGATGGTTTCGCGGACAAGCCCGCGCCCGACGACATCGGTCATGAGGCGACGCTAACACCGCTCGATGCCGCGTTCAGCCCGCTCTGCGTCCACGCCGCGCCAGTGCCGGGGTCTACATCGAAGAAGCTGCGCTGCCACTGGTTCGTCGTGCTCATCGCCTGCCCCGACGCGCTGCCGGTGCTGTCGGAGGAGCCGCTTTTCATGTTGAGCGACACGGTGCGGGCGCCGCTGTCGCTCTTGGCGAGGAAGCCCTTCACCGCGACGCCGTAGATCGCCGATGGCGTCGTCGCCAGCGCGGGGAATGCGTAGAGGTCTTCTTGCGCCACCGTTGCGCTGTGCACTTGGCTGGCAGCCGTGCCGAGCGGCGGGTTGAGCGCCTCGCTGGCCCAGTTGACCGCGGCCCCGGTGCAGTTGCCCCATATCTGCCACGTCGCCTGCCCCGTCGTCATGGCACCGGCCGTGCCCGGGGCGCCCGACGTGTAGGTGGCGGCGATCTTCCGGCCGAGCGCCGTCGTGTTGTCCACCTGCGCCAGCACGACGCTGGTATCGGTGATGTACCCGATCCAGTACGACGTGCCCGCCGCGAGCGACTGCGCCGAAGTCAAGGCGCCCGTGATCGTCGTGCCGCTGGTGGCGCCGATAACTTCCGTGCCGCTCGATAGCAGCGCACCCGGCGCGCCGCTACTGTCGGCATACGCCACGGCGCGATACTTCGCCGCCGCGCTGGTCGCCCGCGGGATGATCGACACGCTGTTCAGCGTAGCGGCTATAGCGGGCGTTATCTTGACGAGAAATAATTGATTGGCTCCCGGCGCGTTTGTCGTAGTGGTCGCCGAGTAGACCCCGCCAGCGGCAATGCCGGCAGGCCACACCACATTGCCGTCGTTGGTGAATTGCTTCTGTGCGTCGCCGCTTGGGAAGCTGGTTTCCACCACGACGTTGCTAGTTAGCACGCTGGCGTTGTATGCAGCGTCGGCGGGGTTGAATAGGGCAATATCATCTATTGTGAAAAAGATACCACCAGTCGTGCCGATGATGGATAGGGTATTGACCGAGGTTTGTGCGTTGCCAGTATTGCCGGTCCCTGCGTATAGAGATGCCCCATCTAAAAACACTGCATAAGCAGCGCTCGCCCCGATGGATATATCAAAACTAATAACGTGCGTAGCATTCAACGCCACGGCGCCCCCTGTCGCGAGGAGCGCCCCGCCGGAGGTGCCCGTATGCAATTCTACCGCGCCGGTTGTCTGGTTCACCAGTATTGTAAACGCAGCGGTAGCCCCGTTTCGTAGGCCAAACCGAAGCCCCGAACTGCCACTGGTATTAATCTGAAATCTAAAACTGCCGGCGACGCGCGGCAGCGATGACGGCAAGGTGCCGGTCAGCGTATCTGCTGATGCGGCAAATTGAACTGCGTACCCAGTCGCGCTTAAGGGCGCAACAATGGCCGGCGAACCGGCGACAGACCAATCGCCGGTCATAGCGCTGGCACCGTTTTGATTGCCCGCCGGGCCGTACTTATCGAAGCCGTCGCAAAAGACGAGCGCGGTCATTCGCTACCTACCAACGACATATGGAAATCGGCAAAGGTCGCATCGGCCGATGCCGGCGCCTGCACCCGCAGCACGTCGCCTTGCGCGAAGGCAATCGCTGCCTGCGTTGACATCGTGCCGGTTGCCGACGCCGCGGCAATCGTGATCGTGGCAACCGTGCTGAAGCTCGTTGGCGCCGCAGCCGTCGCCTTTTGCAGCACGATGGCGGTCGAGCCGGTGGCAGCGACGCCGCCGCCGGCAACCGTGGTGTGCCCCGAGTACACGCCGAGATTGGCCGGGATCGTGATCGCCTTCGTGAAGCGGTGATAGAGCAAGCTCTGCGATGCCGTGAGCACGCCCGGCACATAGCAGCCGACGACATACTTCGTGCTGCCGCCGCCGCCACCCACCGGGTCCATCGGCACCGCGGGTGCCGGGATCGATAATGGGTTGCCGAGCACCTGCCCCGGCTCGCAGATCGGCATCGTCGCCGTCAGCGCCTCGAACTCTAGCGAGGTCGTGCCCACCGTGATCGTGCCGCCCGTGATCAGCACCCACGCGGTGGAGTCGAGTGTGTCGCCTGCCGTGATCGGGAACGCGCTGCCTTGGATGATCTCGGTGCTGGCTTGGTCGTAATCCGCCGCCCGCGTCAGCACGAACGGCGCCGCGCCCGAGCCCGTCGCGGTCACGACGTAGGCGCCGTTGTGCGCCAGGTTTGCCTGATCCTTGACGAGCACCCGGTCGGCGGCAACGACCATCAGCCCGTCTACCGCGAGCGCGCCGTTGCTTGTTGCCGTCAGCGTCGCCCCGACGCCGGCCGAGCCGTTGGCATAGGTGCAGGCGGGCAACGCCGCCGTCGTGGCGAGATCACACGCCTCGTTCCACAAGCTCGGCGGCACGGCGGCGCCGCCGCCGCCCTTGACGTTGCCCCAAGTTGGATCAGCGCCCGAGCCCCGCGTCTGTAGAAAATAACCGGACGTGCCCGGCCCGAGCGCCGCCCAGCCCGCCGCACCGCGATAGATGATCTGCCCACGGCCGCTGCCGAGCGCACTGTCGAGCAACGCCGAGACGCTGGTCGCGCTCGGCGCAGCCGTGCCGCCGCTGACGTTGGCGAGCACGCGCGCCGTCGCGATCTGCTCAAGGCTGATCGTGCCGCTGCCGGTGATCGGGCCGCCCGTGATGCCGCTCGCCGTGGCGATGCTCGTTACCGTGCCGGCGCCGGCCGGGTTGCCCCAGCTAAGGTCCGCGCCCGTGCCTCCCGATTGCAGGTATTGCCCCGCGGTGCCGGGCGTCAGCACGCTCCACTCGCTGGTCCCGCGCCGCAGCAGCGAGCCCCGTGCCGAGCCGATGGCGGCGTCGAGCAGCACCGACAAGGTGACGCCTGCCGGCGTCGCCGAGCCGCCGGCCGTGTTGGCGAGCAGGTTCAACGCGCCGACGGGCGCGAGGCTCAGCGTGCCGCTTGTCGTGATCGGCCCGCCCGCCAAGCCGGTGCCGCTGTCCACGCTGGTGACGGTGCCGCCGATGCTGCCGAGCGGCGCGTTGATCCACTTGCCGGTCGTCGCCTGATACTGAAGCAGGTTGTTGTTGGCCGGCGAGGTGATCGCCACATCGGTCAGCCCGGCGAGCGATGTGCTACCGCCGCTGCCGGTTGCCGGCACTGCCCAGCCGCCCGCCGCAGACAGGAACTTGCCCGCCGCATCGTCGCCCGCTGCCGGCGCCGGGACGATGCCCTTAGCGCCCGCTGCCCCGCCCGTAGAGCCACCGAAAGCCGGCAGGATGCCCACGACTGCGGTCGGCGTCTCATTGCGCCACAGGCTCGCCGGGCCGTCCCACACCAGCATGTCGGCGTCGGCTTGCGTGCCCAGCGCGACATCGGTGAGGTCGCTAATGCCGCTGGTCGTGCCCGAGCCGCCGATCAGTTGCCGGTAGAGCGGCAGTGCCAGCGTCGGGTCGAGCGCGCCCCAATCGAAGGTCGCCGCGCTCGTGTGGCCGATCATCACCGCGCCGAGCCCGCCGTCGGGCGACAAGAAAAAATCCATCTCGTTGTAGGCGACGCCGGGGTTCCAGTGGTCCCGCCACGTCGGCATCGGGTAGGTGATCATAATCGGGCCGAGCGTCTCGCCGTTGCTCAGCCCCATCGAAAACGCGCTGCCCTCGATGTTGATCGCGATGGGCGTAACCGGCTCGACCGGGTTGTCCTCGATGTAGGTTACCCGGAGGTCGACATCGTAAAAATTGCCGTCCACCTCGTCGGGCGCGAGGTTGGTGCCCTTGCCCGTGCCCCATGCGCCATCGGTGCGGTAGACTATTGCCATGTTCTGCTATGCCGCTACGGCTGCCGGGACGATGGGCGGGAACTGCGGTTCTTCCGGCTCGTGCAGTGGCGGGTCGCTCGCCGGGTCGGCGATGTCCGATGCCGTGAAATCCGCCGCCAGCCGGGCAAAGGTAAAGGCGCCGCCATAGCCGCGGTTAGCGACGAATGTCTCGGGCTTGCCGCTGCGCCGGAAGTAGAAGGCTGGCTTTTTGCCGGTCGGCGTCTCGCCGCTGGCGCCGAGGCTCTTTGGTTTGCCGGTTGCCGTATCGACAAACTTATCGACGCCGGGGAATCCTCCTGTCGGCGCCTCGGGGTCGCCTGCCGGCCGCTTCACGTCGAGCCAGAACTCGGCCAGCGAGTGCCGCACGGGCGGGGTGAACGATCCGAAGTTCTTGAAGAACTGATTGACGTTCGGGCTGCCTTCGTTATCCAGCACCGCAGCCCAGGCGACGTTAAACGGGAACCCGCCGTCGCCGAACGGCTCGCCGGTCGCCACCATCGACGCCGCCGAGCGCCCGTTGATTTTCAGCGCGAAGCTGCCGGCGCCCGTGTCCCACTCGGCATAGACGTGATACCAGCGGCCGGTTGTGCTCAGCGCGATGTCACCATCGATCATGTAGGCATACCTGTCGATCTCGGTATCGGGCGCGGCGGCATCGGCGAATTGAAGTTCCATGCTGTTTTGCTTGTTCTCGCCCATCGAGATCGGCGTCGAGTTGCCGCCCTGCACGGACAGCAACAGGCCATGCCAGCCGCTGCCGAAGATGCCGGTCTGACCGCTTTCGTTTAAGGCTTCCGGGTAGAACTTCACCCACATCGACAGCACACCCGCCGGGCTGTTCGGCACCGCCGTCAGCGGGCCGGCATAGACGAACTGCGCGAAGTTCCACTTCACCGCCTTGCCTCCGCGCCAATGCACCTCTTTGAAATGCGTCGGCGGGTTCTCTCGGTAGGGTCTGTCAATCGAACCTTCGGTCGAGATGTCAGACATTAGGACGGCGCGCGTGCCTGCTACTCGCTTCCAGCCGAGCCGCCCCAGTTATAATGCATACGCACCTTCGTCCGCCTTACGCCCATGCTGTCGGTAAACTCGTCGGTGTTCTCGTAGCCGCCCATGCCCGGCGGCACCTCGGCGGCTGTGTTCGGCGCCGAGTTCCCGCCGCCCTCCTTCTTGTCGAAGTCGATGGTCTTCGGCCGTCTGTCCATGATGTACTGCTCGGGATCGTCCGGGTTCTCGATCCGCACGTCCTCGCTCTCGCGCCCCCACTCCTTCCATTCCTCATTTGGCCTAACCACTAAGGTCACGGTCGGCAGCTGCTCCGGCGACGGCAGATCGCCCACCGTGCCCCAGCAGATGCGCCCGGCCGGCGTGTCGCCTTCCTCGGCCGGCGGCGGGCGGGGGATGCGGTAGCCGCGGAACACGTCGCGGGCCGTGCTGTACGTCGGCAGGATCGCAAGCTGCCGCTTGTACTGCATGATCGCGGCAAAGCCGGCCGTCGCCATCAGGCAGCGATCCGCGCCGCTGCTGGCGCTTCCAGATCGATCAGCCGCGGGATCGGCAGCGGCACGACAGCGGGCGTCAGGATGGTTTCAAAGTTCATGCCGGTCACCGGGCGCAGGTCCACGCAGACGCGGGTCGGGATCTGGCGCAGCGCATCGACGGGGTCGGAGACATGGCTGACGACGCCGGTCTGATCATCCAGCCCGCCCGAGAGCGACAGCCCATCGACCGCGCTGTATTCGTCCATCGCCAGCAGGTTCGTGCCGTCATCGCTGATGGCGAAATCGTCCAACGTCTGGTACGCGAGATCGCCGGTCGGCAGCATGATCTCGGCACCCGTCGCTTGTTGATAGCCGGCCGCGACGTAACCCTCGTCCACATAGGTCAGCGTTCCGGCTGCCGCCGACACGCTGCCGCCGTGCCCGATGGCGCAGCCGATGGTCAGGCCGACGCTGAACTCGCCTTCGCCGCTAGCGCTGAACTCATAGGCGATGATCTTGCCGATGCACTCGCCGCCCGGCAGCCGGTAATCCACGACATGCGCGTTGTGCCGCAGCGTCGCGGCGATACCGAGCGCCCACGGCACCCGAACCGATATTTCCACCGCCCGCGCCCGGCGCCGCAGCTCGGTGCGTCCGAGCAGCAGCAGGTATTGCATCGAGTAGGTGCCGCGATCCGTGTTGAGATACGACGAGCGCCGCACATCGACCACGGGCATGGCGCCGAGCCCGTCCGGCTCGGTGATGGTGTCCGAGGCACTTACGTTTATCGTGCCGGTGTTTTCCTCCAGCTCGGGCTCGACCAGCAGCGGCTGGATGTCGGCGACCATCGTGCAACGCACGATCTCGGTGCGCGGACGGTCGGCCGTCCAGTCGAAATATGTCCGCTGCTTCAGCCCGGCAACCGGGAAGGCGACTTGGTAGTCGGTGTATCCGTCGAAGTAGGTGTAGGCAAATCCGTATCGCTTCTGAAACGCGACATCCTCGGCCGGTGCCAGCGCGTGTTCCTCTGCCTCGTCGGCATCGGCCGGCGGGTTCATTTGCCGGTATTGCACGGTGTAGTCGTAACGCCGGTATGATTTCGGCGCCTCCTCGATGTAAGTATTTATCCCTACCTTCCAGCCGCCGCTGATCTCGGCCAGCGGCTTCGGCCAGTCCTCCATCAGCCCGTTGCCGGTCAGCGACGAGATCACGCCCGACCCGGACTTGCCGGTGATGCCGTGCGGCCCGCGCGCGTAGATGTTCTTGTGCTGATCGAAGATCGATTGAATGCGCCAGGTCATGTCGATGGTGCCGGTGCCGCCCTGCGTCCACGCGAGGCTGCCCTCGATGTTGACCCGCGCCAGCGGCGGCTCGCCGTAGGACGCTGAGAAATCGTCGTACAGGTGATCCGCCTCGCCGATGGTCAGGGTACCGTCCTCGCCCACCAGCTCGTCCGAATGCGATAGCTCGTGCGTGCAGCGGTCGATGTGCCAGCGGGTGCCGTACCCGGCGAGCACCGCGTCGGAGTCGTCGAGGTCGCCCGAGATCCACACCGGGTCGTAGTACGGCAGCACCTTCAGCGTCTCGGCATAGCCGGCCTTCATCGCATCGAAGCCGAGCGGCCGGGCGGCGAACAGCAGCCGCACCGCCTCGCCCGAAATGTCTTCCGGCACCGCGGCGATGCGCCCGTGAAACAGCGGCAGCAGCCCAGCGCCGTCATCCCACGACAGCCAGCACCAGAGCGGGCGCAGCGGGGCAAGCAAGCCCTCGCCGGGGTTGATCACCTCGATGGTGAGCCCGGCGAAATCGCCTTCCGATTGGCTGATGCTCAGCGAGGTTATCGCCTCGTCTTCGACGTTGTGAATCAGCGGATCGAACGGTTCACCTTCGCCGCAGTAGGCGAAATAAAACGGCCCCGGCACCGGCTACACTTCTTCCAGATCGAGCGACCACTCGGTCATCGCGCCGTACTCGTCGCGGCTGACGCTGTACTGAATGACGCGCATCGATAGCTGCGGTCTGAAATACGACCAGTTTCCGCTAGTGCGCGCCGACCCGGTGACGACGGTGCGCCCCGGCGCGCCGCCAGCCGTCAAATATCCAAGCTCGGCGATGCAATCGACGGTCAGCACCATGCCCGGCCACACGCCGTCGAGCGCGGGCGTCTCGGTGTCGTTGCAACTGATGCTGCTCTTGTACTTGCGCATCTGTGCGGGCGACAGATCGATCAGCGCGCCGTTCACCGTCCGCGCCATAACGCTGCTCGCATCGATGGGATCGAGCGTCTGCGTCGCGCCGCGCGCCGTGTATGACGCAATCCCCGGCCCGCTGATCTCCAGAACCGTGCCGTCCGCCATCAGTTGATGGCCGCCGCCAGACGACCGGCCGAGAGCATCCCGGCGCGCCTCGCCTCGCGGGTCAACCCGCCGACGATTGCCGCGTCACCGCGCAATGCGAATGTGCCGCCGGGGAATGTGAGGTTGACGGTGACGCCATCGGCCGTGCGTGCCTGCACCATGCCGCCCGCTGCGAAGCGTGGCCGCACCAGCCCGCCGCCGGCATAGCCGAACGGGTTGCGCATGCTGTTGAGCGCCGCCATGAACTGCGGCCCCCACTTGTTGACGGCGGCGGCCCGCATGACGAACTCGCCGTTGCTGAGCCGCGCCAGGATGCTGTCGCTGGTGCCGCTGCCCGGCCCGCGTACCATGCCGCCCGATGCCATCGGCGGGATCGCGTAGGGTTTGCTCGGATCTGTTACTTGCTGTTGGACGCTTCGGATCGCTTCCACAACGCCGCGGGCTTTCTCGAGGATCCAATCCAATGCGCGCCCGGCTGCCGACATGACGCCGTCGAACAGGGTTGTGAAAAACTCTCCGAGCGGCGCCCACGCCGTCGTGAAATCCTTGTAAGCCTGCTCGCTGTTTGCCTTGAGGTTGGCCCATGCCGTTGTCCAAAGTGCAGTCAGCGCGTCGGTGATTCCCTTGAAAAAGCCGGGTATGCCCTCCAGAAAGTCCGCGAGCGCGCCGTTCATTGCGATGGCCCAATCGCGCCGCCACTGTGCCTCGGCCGAGAGCGTTTCGCGGAACCACTTGTTCAGGCGCTCCTTAGACGCGTCTACGTCTTCCTCGGACAACAGAGCATTCGCCGTGGCTCCGCGCGATGATTTGGCGAGTTCCTGTATTTTCTTGTCGATGTCGGCAATGAAGGCTGGGATCAATTTCAGCGCTTCAGTAGACGATTCAAACTTGAGCGCCTTTGCCATTTCATTAAGCTGGATCGGATTGAATCGCTTCGCCTGGTCCTGAAATGCTTTAAAAACCTCCTTCTGCTTCTCAAGTAGTTTGGTAGAGTCCGTGACGCCTTTCATGCTGACGCCGAGCGTGTCGTAAACCTTGGCTAGATCGAGCACCAGCGGGCTGCTTCCGCGATAAACGGCGATGCCGCCCTTCATCTCGGAACCCAGTTTCTTAGCTTCGTCGGTCGCTTCGGCCATGCTGCCGCGCATAACCTTGACGCCGCCGGTAAACGCGCCGCCTTCCGTCTGCATCTTCGCCGCCGCCTCGGCGATGGCGCCCATGGACGCGGAAAAGGCGTCAGCGGGCCGCCCCTTGCCGAGCGCAATTTCCTGCGCGCCCTGCACGGCCAGCGGCTTCTGGCCGGTTTTTGCCGCCTCCGCGCCAATTTTCTTTATGCGCTCCGACACGGCATCGAGTTGATCGATCAGCTTCGCGATCCCGGCGAAGACACTGGCGGCGAGGAACCCGCCGGCAAAGCTGCCGGTGACGGCGCCCATCACCATCGCGATATTCGATGCCGATTTCCCGACGTTATCGAACTGCGTCAGCAGCCGGCGCATGCTCTTGGTCGCCAGAACGTCAACGACGCTGCTGGTTCTGACGAACGTCTGGTTTAGCGTTTTGATTTGTTTATCGAGCGCCGAAGCGTGCGCTGCCGCTGTCTGCAATCTCGCGGACGGCAGCACGTCGCCGGCCTTCGCCCCGGCGCTCGCGAGATCGCGAACCTCTTTATTCGCAGCCCGAAGCTGCGCCTTCAGCAGCTCGATGTCGGCCCGCGCCTTGCTGCTGTCGGCCGATATCTGGATCGTTAGATTGTCAGGCATCGTCGCTCAATTCTTTGAGTGTCTCGCGGATCGCCTTGCCTTCGCCCTGCGCGCCGAGCGTTGCGATGTGGAGCTGCTCGGCAAGCTCGCGCCGCCTGCGGTGCTGCGCGATGGTGAGGAAGGCGCCGATCTGGCGCGGCGTGTAGCTCATGACGTCGCCGGCACTGTGGCCGCATGCGATGAGTTGCTCGGCGGCAGCGGCGTATTCGTAGCCGCTTCCCTGCCAGAGGGGAGCGCGTCGGCGCCGAGCAGGCGGCTTAGCTTTTCGACGAAAGGGTCCACACCGCCCGGCATGGTTAGCTCGCGTATTGCTATCAGGCACTCGGCAGCGTCATCGAGCGACAGCGCATCGCCGATGGTGTCCGCCGCTTCGGGCTGGCTGGCGGCAAAAGCGATAATGCAACCCACCGCATCGGGCGCGCTCTCGATCAGCGTATCGACATCGAGCGCGGGCGCCCCGTTGGCCCAGAGCTTGCGCAACTCAGGGAAGCGCAGCAACAAATCGGCAATGTGCCGCAGCCCGAGCCCGTGCAATTCCACCGTGCCGATGGAAAGCTCCACCGTCTTGGTCTGCGGTACGATATCGACCAGCGAAACCATCAGGGCGTAACTACCGGCTCGCCCATCAGGGTCAGCATCAAGTTGTCATAGGTGAACTCGTCCATGACGATGTTCAGCGAAGCGTTCTTCTCGGTGACAACCTCGAGGTCTTTCGCCCGAACGCCGTAGCGCGACGAGAAATGCGGCAGCGTCGTGATGTCCGGTGTGAACTCAAATGTCGGGACGTTTCCGATATCTTTGTATGCGATTTCCGGCTCGATCATCACCGACACGACGCCCTTGCCGATGTAGTACATATCAACGAGCGGGCTCACCGCGCCCGTGTCGGGATGCGTCAGCGTGCCGAACACTCCGGCATCGTCCACCAGCACCTCGCCGGTCAGCGACAACTGCCCCCACTCGTCTTGTATGAGCCCGACTGCCGCGGCGGGCCGGAACATCACCTTGTTAAGCTCCAAGATGATGTGCGGGCCGATGTCGTTGGCGCCCTCGAATTTAACCTTCCCGATGATCTCGCTGCGCGCGAAAATATTGAACGTGCCGGCGGCCATCACATTGCTCCTTTACGTCGTTGGTTTGTCGCCTTGCCATGCCTCGCCGATGGCGGCGCGCAACGCGGCGAGCACGCGCGGGCGCATCGCCTGCGCCGGGCCGCGTAAAAAGCGCTGCGCCTGAATCCTCGGGCGCCGCCGCTCGTAAGCCCGCACCTGGCCGGCCTGCCGGCGATAGGCGCCGACTTCCACCATGCCGCGCCGCCGCTTGCCCGGCCCGCCATACTCCAGCGCGCCGGCAATCTTGCCGTAGTTGACGCCGCTCGCCTCGTCGCGCAGCACCCGCACCCGGCCCCGCACCCAGTGCCCGCCGCCGCGTTTACTGATGCCCTGATCGACATACGCATGCGTGTGCGGGCGCAGGAGGCTCGGCTCGCCGGCCTCGACCTGACGCAAAAGCTGGTTCGTCAGTCGCGTAATCGCGTCGCGCACCCGCGCTTGGATCGCTTCCGGGAACTGGTCGAGCCGCGCCAGAACCCGGCCGTTGTCACGCTCCTCGATGCGCCAGGCGATGCCGGTGCCGGCCATTACGCCCAGTACACCCAGCCCACAGTCGCATCGACATAGCGGAAATGCAGCCCGGCGCCGGGTCCGTAAGCTGTAGTCGGCGTGCCCGCCAACGATGCCCCGTCGCTATCCCGAATCATCAGATCGGCGACGGACGCGACAAACGAAATCTCGACCAGATCGCCCGCCGCCACGTTCGGCGGCAACCGCACCGTCAATGCGGCAAGTGGCCCCGTCGCCACATAGAGCACGCGCTCGCCGCCTTGCATGACAATGGTTGCCCCGCTCGCGGGATGTTCCACCCGCACCGGCACGGTCAAAGGCACCTCCGCGGCAACGTCAGCCAGTTTGAACGGGTAGGCAAACACAAGGCTCAGATCGAGCCGGTGCTCCTTGCCCTCCGGGTCGGGCGACGGCACCAGGCAGCCCTCGTACCGGATGCCGCCGTTGCGCCCGGTGGCCGCGATAAGCTCGGGGTCGCTTAGCACTGCCGTCAGCACACGCGCCCGGTAGAGCGACAACAGCCCGCCGGGATCGACGCCGACGCCGCCACGCACAATCACCGTGAGCCCCGGCGCCAACTCCATCCGGGCAACCTCGCTGTAGCGCGCGCCCTGCGCGATGTCGCGCACCTGCTCGATGCCGTCCTGCACGATCACCGCCGGCCGGTTCAGCGCCGCCACATCGAGCGTATTGCGCCCTACCGCGCGGATGCCGCTTACCGCGCCGCACACCGTCACCAGCCGAGCGAGCAGCACCTCGCGCGTGTCAGCCACGGCAGAGCAGGTTTACTCGCACCAGTTGCCCGCCATAGCTGAGCGGCGCGATTTGGGTGATGTTGCTCGGGTTGCCCTCGATCACGATGCGGTCGTCGCGGCTTGGCAGCCCGAAGCTGCCGAGCCCGGTAGGGCTGAGCACGACCTTGATCTCCGTGACCTCGCCGGCCTCCAGATCCTGCGGCCCGAAATTCCGCACTGCGGCCGGACATTCGACCTGTTCCGCCACGGTGACATCGCCCGCGGCGTCAACCGCGGTTCGTTGCAGCACGACCGTCTGCCCGTAGCCGGCAATCGCCGCATCGAGCCGGGCGATCAGAACTTGCGGCGTCATACAAACCAAATGATGTACGGCGTCAGCAGATCACGCGTGCCCGGCGGGATCGAAGACGAGCCCGCGGCATCGCCGAAGGTCTGCGAGATAACGTCGGGGATGGTTTCGGTGCGCAGCGTCGGATCGCGCCCCGCAACGCTATACCGTGCCGTTATCCACTCCAAAGCCGCCGACTGCACGTCGGCCGGCACCGGGTCGAACCCTGCCGTGTACTCCACCAGGATCAGCGATGCCGTCCAGGCGCCCGGTGCCGTAGACGCGCTGTCGAGCCGGTAGAGGCTGCCGGTCTCCGGGTGCAGTTCCAGATAGGCCGGGTCGAGCGGCAGCCCGCCCTCGCTCACCGTGACCAGCGGCACGCCGTCGTCGACCACAATCGGGAATTGCCGCGTCACCAGCGGCTCGCCCCAATAGCCGCAGACGTTGCGGATCTGGTCGGTGTATTCCTGCACCGCAAATATCCGGTTGCAGTAGTTGTTGATTGCCGCCGACACGCTGTCGATCTGTGCCGAGAGCGCGGCGTCCTGCGACGTGTTCTCGATGGGGATGCCGAGCGCGGCCTTCGCCTGGTCGAGCGTGACCAGCGCCACGCTCGCGGCCGGCGTCACGACGCGGGTGATGCGGTAGCCGCTCACCGCAGCTTCGCCAGCACCGGGTAGAGATCGCAGTCGAGCCGTGTGCCGTCGCTGTACCGCAGCGTCAGCATGCCCTCGTCATCCACCGCGAGCGCCTCGGGCAACGGCCCCGGCGGGCCGGGATAGCCGCGCTCCCCGATGGGGCCAGCGACCCCCGGCGGCCCGGCCTTGCCGCGCGGCGACAGCAACCGCCAGCCCTCGCCGGGGCATGCCCCAGGAGCGTCGCTGACAGCCACGAACGAACTGCCGTCCAGCATCACCACGTCGAGCGCCTCATACGCCTCAGCGGCCTTCCAGTGCCCCCGGAAGGCGAGTGTGCGCCCATCGGGTCCGCGCTCGCCTGTTGGCCCTGGAATGCCTTGTTCGCCGGCCGGGCCTATGATGCCCTCGCCGGGCTCTCCCCTATCGCCAGGCGGCCCAGCGGGGCCGGTGGGGCCAATCAATCCGGCAACCTGCAATGCCGCCTCGGCCCGCCACGCCCGCAGCGTCGCGATCTCCTCGCGCGCCTCGGCCAGCATCGTCGTCATCTGCGCCCGCAAGTCCCGCTCGATGCGCGCCGCCACCGAGCCAAGCTCGGCAGCCAGCGCGTCACGCGGCGAGGTTACGTTCGTCATACGCAGCGCGGAACGCAGCGAGTGCGCGCTCGGTATCGGCAGCGGCATCGGGCAGGCTCGTTTCGTCGTCGGGTTCTGGATCGGCCGGTGCGGGTGCCGGTGTCGGCTGTGGGGCGGGGTTCTTATCGTGCCAGTCCAATCCAACAACTTGTTGTTGGACCCTGGGCATCGCGCCGTAGCCGCCCGGCACCGCCGGCAGATCCTCCGCGGCGCGTGCCTCGTCGGGGCTGTAAATGCCCGAGATCACGCCGCGCGCCAGCCCCTCGATGCGCTCGCGATAGGCCGAGCGCAGCAACGCCCGCGTGTCAAATTCGAGGTACTCGTCGGGCATGCCGCGCAGTCCGTACAGCAGCCCGAACGCCTCCTCGACGTGGTTCAACCAGAACCCCAAGCCCTTGCTGATCCAGTCTTGCATGTGCAATTCAGCGCTTGCATAGGTCGTCTGCCCGATGCCGAGAATGGGCAGCGGTATCCGCATGCAAAGCGCAACCTGCTCGTCGGTCAGCTTCAGCATCTCGGCGAGCTGGCCGTCCACTGCCGTCGTCTCCACGACATGAGCTTTCAAGCCGTGTGTCACGATAGGAGTGCGGCCGGCGTTCTCTCCGCTGGTTTTGTCTTCCCAATCCTGACGCAGCAATTTTGCCTGCTCCTGCGTCAGCGAGAGGTCGGTTTCCAGGATGAAGCTCGGCCGCGCCCGGTTGAGATAGAACGCGATCTGCTGGTTCAGCACCGCATCCGACATCGCGAGGTCAAGCGCCGCGGCCAGGATCGGGCTTTCGCCGCGCAACGGATGCCGCGGCGTCTGCAACCGAACGTGCAGCACGTCCCGCGCCGGCACCGGCAACGACAGATCAAGCCGCGCCTCGATGATCTCGTTGCCGGAAATCGCATAGAAGATGCTGCCATCCTCGGCCAGGCGCGCCTGGCCCTCGCGCATCAGGTGCAACTGGTCGATCTCGCCGCGGTTGTTGCGCAGGCCCAGCGCGAAGGCCTCGCCGCGCTCGTAGGCCCGACGCGTCAGGTTCAGCATGAAGTCCGAGATCGATTGGTAATCGTTTGGACGCTTGCATACGCGCGTCAGCGCACTGTTCACTACCCGCTCACGTCCGCCGTTCGCCAAGCTGCGCCAGTGGTCCGGCGCGCACATCGCCGATGTCTGCGCGTAGCTCGATACGCAGGCTTCCACCATCGCCGAGCGCGTGCCGTAGGGCTGAAGGTTGTGCCCCGATTGCCACCAGTTGACGTAACGCCCGGCCGATGCCGACAGCCATCCGCCCGACAGCGTGTAGGGGCCGGGCCGGTACTGCCCCTCAACAGCCCGCGCCCGGCCCCACGGCAGCATGCGGGTTAGCCAAGGCGCCATCTACTGTGCCCGCGCCATCGGGTTCGGCACCTGCTGCGCGTACACCGCCCCCGGGGCTGGCAGGCTCAGCGCCCCGGCCAAGAGGAGGGCAAGGGCACGGGTCATCACGGGCTCGTTATCGTCACGGAGCACTGCACATTGGCCGCCGCCGCCCCGGCGCTCGCCACCAGCTTGATCGCCTGCCGGCCGCCACCCAGCGTGATGTGCGTCGTATCGAGGCAACTCCGCCCGGCATCGGCT
>Ga0137462_1000009_pt1 | contig 24648 bp, 31 predicted proteins | sample EasRivERMGT769_2_FD_102303 | JGI IMG/M metagenome (GOLD analysis project Ga0137462, IMG submission 102303) | Soil microbial communities from meander-bound floodplain in the East River, Colorado, USA - East River MetaG ERMGT769_2 | ecosystem: Environmental > Terrestrial > Soil > Floodplain ... | reverse complement strand
GAGAGATATACCACGGGGGAAAAGGGGAGTTTCCCTAGCGCCACACCTGCTGGCGGCCTCTGATAGGCTGAATCCGCGGATTCTGAACACAAGAGACGTCTCCAGCACAGCCTCCGCCCCCCGAAGCCACTGTACTACACGACAGCCAAGTGGCCTAACGAGCCGAGGTAGCACAGCCGAGCCGAGGTAACACCCGACGTTACACAGGACCCGATCCGCCTCGGCCCAGCGGCCAAGCCACGGCTCCAGCGGCCGACCCACTACCCCACAGCGGCGTCTCAGAGACAGTGCACGGACCCCCACAGCGGCCTACCCCACAGCCACACGTCAAAGTCACGTGACAGCTTACATAATCTACTTGTGTGGGTGGCCGAGTGGTTAAGGCGATGCTTGATCAGCATTTCCTATAAGGGAGCATAGGTTCGATTCCTATCCTGCACATTTTTTAAAATCCTATTTCGGACTAGGTCTATAACCAATCCATTTCCCCACTTGATAAACATAAGGTTGTCTCAAAGGATGACTATTCAAAACCTTAAGTTCTTCACCGTTAATGTTATGAAATCTACGATGAATTACATAACCAGGTCCAGGAGGAGCACTAATTCCGCTTCGCTCCATTAGTTGCTCGCTACGTTCGCTAGAAGGTACATTAGAAGGAGTTTTATTAGAGTCCATTTTTCAACATATTACAAAAAAACCATTTTCAATTCGATCTATTCTATTTATATTATAAAAATCTATCTCTAAGATCCACATTCACTATGGGAATCGTTTGGTATGTAGCAGCAATAGCATTAAAGCAACCATAACTAAAATCAAAACGATGAATAATATCGTCACTATAACTTCTGGGTTCTCCGACAGAAACATTAGCAATCTAGTATTCAGCATCCAAGACAATAAACATGAATCTAAATTAAAACGCATCACCAGGTATTTATATATGACCTACTTCGCCTAGATCTCATTAAACACAGACTCCATTTAATTAAACACAGACTACACAGACTCACCTGCCAGATCAGCACCTCCCAAGTACAATGTCCTCAATTTATCAATGGTACTACCACACTCGAACCCAACTCCGAATGCATAACAAACCAACCTCAAAATATACATTCCTAGTATGTGATGAAGACCTCTACCTCTACAAAACTATTAAGCCATACAATGAAGGATACATCAAGAAAGTCGGACCTACAAACATCATAATCCCAATGAAAAATCCTAAAACAAAAGACCTACAAATCCAAAACTTACCAATGGAAATAATAATTGAAATATTATTCCAAGTTTCATTATACAAATTCCGTTGTCGTGAATTCAAACAAACCTACAAAATCCTATTATTACACCCGCAACTATTCACAAGATTCTACCAATACTTTTTCCCTAAAGAATCTAATGAAGTATATTCAATCTACTTTAAAGACGGTTACCAAGAAATCTATCAAGACCGAATCTCCCGAACACTCTACCTTTGCACCAAACTCCATCAACAAATAACCAAACCATCTTATGAATTCCCATCATATTTCGTAATAGAAATATTTCTCAACGATGCCAACATATTCTACCCAATCCTACCATGGACAATTATAGAAGGAAAGAAACCAATGGACTACAATATTGAAATGAACATTTGCACAAATGAATATCCCAATGAAAATGAAAACCATTTTGCCTTCATAACGGGACCAGCTGTAGGGGACATTGCCTGGGTGCGTGGAACATTCTATAACGACAACATCCTTCTAGCCTCAACATTCCAACGTCCAGTCCTACCCATCCTATTCACAGGCAGATTAACAGGCTTATATAAAGGAGAAGACATACTAAAAATGGAAAAAGCCTGGATATATCTAACAAAGATGCTCCAATATACCTACGGTGAAGACATGAGACTCTACATAGGAAATCAAAACCGACCTTTCGACTATACCTTCCACGACTCATTAGACCCTCGTTTCCTACAGTAATAAAAATCCAATTTTGTATGTATAAATAACTTTCCATAAAATGTCTAAAACTCTAGGAGGGGAAAACGAACTTACGGACATCTCTTCAATAACCTACGTTGCAGGTTCAACTGTAGTCCACGAACAAGCAATAGACGGTGGAACAGAATACAACTTCAATCTCCCATTAGATCCAGGAACTCCAGGAGATCTACTAACCTCAGCAGGAGGAGACTCGAATGCCATGACCTGGACATCAGCATCATTCGGTACAGGAACAGTAACTTCAGTCAACGTAACGACACCCACATTCATGACCTCTTCAGGAGGTCCTATAACCACAACAGGAACAATCACACTCGGCCTCAGTGGAACACCACTCCCAGTCGCTAACGGCGGTACAGGTACCACCACCTCAACAGGTACAGGTTCAACAGTACGCTCAATAGCCCCAACATTCACAGGAATAACAACAATAGATACCTTGGATTTACTTTTTCCATTAGGTGTAGTAGAAGGAGGAACAGGAGTTCAAACAGCAACAGGTACAGGAGACACTGTTAGAAACACAGCTCCGACAATGATAAACACAAACTTAACAGGAACTACAGTCTCACCTGGAGTCCTAAATGTTACCAACACAACTGCATCAACATCTTCAGCAACAGGAGCATTAACAATCGGAGGAGGTGTAGGAATAGTAGGAGACCTAAACGTTGGAGGTTCAATCACAGGAACATCACTTCCTGCAAGTATAAACACAGGTGGAGTAATTCAAACAACAAATGCAACACAATCAACATCTCCAACAACAGGAGCCATAATATCAACTAATGTAACAGGAGGGTTAGGTATAAATGGTAATGCTAATATTGGAGGAGCATTAAAAACGTTCAATACAACACAATCAACAACGACAACAACAGGGGCGTTAATATCTGCAGGAGGGTTAGGAGTGGCATTGAACGCAAATGTAGGAGGAGCATTGTTAGTTACAGGAGGTTTGCAAGCATCTGGAATTACAACAGCTGCTAATACAGCTGATTCAACAGCTGTAAATAATGGATCTTTTACATCATCAGGTGGTGTCGGAATAGCAAAATCAGGAACATGGGGAGGAGGAATAACTTTAAACAGAAGTCAGCTTGTATCTTCAGAACAATTAAAAATTTCTCCATCAACTTTTGAAGGTACTAGTTCAATAGGATTCTATAGAAATATAAATCAAACGGGAGGAAAATTTTCAATAGGAACAGATATAACAGGAGTTGGAACATTTATAATTTCAGGAAGTGGGGTTGGAGATATGTTAAGATGTGACGATGTTCAAACAACTACCACAGGAGGTACTCAAATATTCAATCAATTGAGAGTTACAGGAAAATCAGGAGGAGTAACAAATAGTCAAATCAAAATAAGTCCTGATATAAATGGAGGTGAGGCTTCAATAGGTTATTACCCGAATCAAAATGAATCTGGTAATGGATTTATAATGGGAATAAATACAGCTGGAACAGGTTCTAATCATTTTGCTTTATTCCAAGCAACGGTAGGTGTTCTACAAAAATGGCCAGCAACAACCACAGGTTTTAGTACAGAAATAATAGGAGGAGGGTTAGAAATTGGATCAGGGTATGGATTAACATTCAATGCAGGGGCAGACACATTCACATACAGCACAGGATTATGGACTCCAACACTTGACGGTGACGTAACATACACAACACAAACAGGAAAATACGTCCAAACAGGAGCAGAAGTTAAAGTATATATCTTTGTAGTTTTCGATGTAAACACATCAGGACCAGACTTGCAAATCACAAACCTCCCATTCGCTACCAATCCAGACGGAATAGGTTTCGGAGTAATAGGTCAAGGAGGAATTCCAAGTACAGGTATATTAGTATCAAGAGGAGTAGCTTCAACATCAGAAATGCGATTCTATAATCCGACAACTGAAGCTCCAATAGTATTAGATAATACCTGGCCAACAGTAACAATTCAAGGATTAATGACTTATTTTATTGTATAAAAATATCTATCCCAAAAATCATCAAGAGCTTCCTTTCTAGCTTTTGTCAATAAACAATCTATTTTAAAATCATGTTCAATTCCTACTCATTAACATTCGTAGTATACCATGTTCCCACAACAATCTTATACTAGTATATCTCAAACTCGGAAAATATTTCCTCTCTTTCTGCAATCCAAATAAATACTCCAACTCTTGGAATCTCCCCAAAATAGAATGATACGTAATAGAATCCACATTCATCCTACAACCTTTCCCCAATAAAAACATAATCCTAGGTATTCTATTATAATACCTACTCTTGTCATTGAACTTCAACTCACGTTTAAACATATACCAAGCATCATTTTTATCAAAATCAATCATTTCACAAATCTCAAAAACCTCCTCCTCTACCTACTCGTTACACTCGTAGGTTTACCTTCCCCCTCCACCCAAGTAACTGTAACAAAACCATCCTAAAACGATCAAACCTTCGTTACCACTACGGTTTACCTTGAGTAACGATGAATAGGACGAGACATAACAATAAACTCACAAGGATCGGCCACGAATTCAGGTTGTCCATCAACACAAATCCACTGGTAATACCCATAATTATCAGGTAATCCTACTATTACCCCTACAAATTACCATACAAATCAATATCCTCCCTAGTAAAAACCTACGTTAACACTCTGGTTACAGGTAAATCATTTTCCCAAGTTGAAGGTTTCAACATAAAGAATAAAATGTATGTTTTACCTTATTTATCAAATGTCTACACATTTTAAGTGGTATCCTGCAAGTGAGGAAACTATCGTTCCATGGAATGCCCGCTAGTAAGTCATAAATTAATGCTAGTCCATTTCCATCCCAAGCAAATAAAGCCGTAAAAATGACACCTAGGATTCCGTATTTATCTTAATTAATATTAGACCAAAATCAGGAGGAACATTTACAGCTGGTCAAGTAATTAGAGGTAATTTACATAATTAAAAATAGTCGAATTTCCTGCTCAAGGATATATTAACCCTCTCAACACCACGTAACCAAGAAATATTAACGATAGTTTCGAATTCGACGTCACTCTCCAATCATATGGTACAGCCGGAGGTGAACAAGTCCGATTCCAAAACAATGTAATATCAACACTCACCAATAGATCCAAACATTATTTTCCAGAGTCCGTCTCCTCTACGGGGCAACTCCATTAGAAGATATTATTAATTATAACACTGTTATTCGAGCTCTAACAGAATGGTCATCAACTAATCAAAATGGTATTCAAGACCAAACATCTATCGCAGAAGGAATCGGAGGAACTACCATGGGATTCAGTGCTACCAATGGTGCAGGAGTAACAAATTCAGGAGGGTTAGTCAATGTACGTCAATCTTATGTCCAAGGGATTGATTTATCTACAGCTACTACTGGAGCAGATTTCTTGGCAGGTTCAGGTCTTGGTACAGTCCCAAACAATTACTTACCCACTGGAGTAACAGCAACTGCCCCAGCAGCAAATATTTGTACTAGACGTTACCAAGTTAATTTTGGTTTAGGTTTATTCACTCAAGACAAATTAATTCCAACTAAATTCATGGCATCACAATTAGCTATTGAAATAACATTAGCAGAAAACGCATTTGCAATTCTTTCATGGCCTGGAACAGCAACAGGAGCCCTTCCGTCATATACTATCACCTCTGTCAATCTTATCCCTGAAGTTTTAGAATTCGACGCCAAGTATGACGAAATGTTCTTGGCCGGTCTTAGAGAAGGAGGAGTGTAATCATTTCTATTAATTCTAGACCAATTAAATTTTCATCATGGCATACGTTCATCTTTTCATCCAACTCTGCGTCAAACTTGAATCTACTAATCGCAGAACGTTCCCGATCAGTCCGAGCATTATTTGCAGTTCAACGTAGAGCAACTCCAATCGTTGGTTTTGATACTGGAGCTCTGATAATGGACTCTTCTACATTTGCAGCTACAGGAAACACATTACAAGCTTACCAATACCGTATCGGTAGTCGTTACTTCCCCGCGGCACCAGTACAAGTGGCTCATACTCTTGGAGGAGCAGATTGTAATGGAGGAGCTGAAGCTTTCCTTGAACTTCAAAAAGCTTTGAACTGTGTAGGTGATTATCGTCTATCCACTTCATTAACTTCAAATAGATGGGCAATTCCGCCAGCAACGGCTTCATTAGCAGCACCATTCAATACTCCATTACCAGAATTAGATTATGCAACAACTATCATTGATTGGAATGCTCACGGAAGTCCTACATATAGACTTGTTCAAGTACCTGGAGTAGGTACAGGTAACACTTTACAAGGTGGAGTAGGTTCAGCAGCATTTACAATGGCTATTGATCTTCAAACTTCTAATGGAGTAGAAATCGCAGGTCTCAATGCAGAAGAACAAGTAATCTCTTAAACTAATTTTAGTCCGACATTTCACTTCTCCTCCAATGGGCATTACCTCAAGCAGCTACACACAACATTGAAGTATATACTTATTATGATGCAATGGTAATATTTAAATTAATTTTTAGATTATACTGAGAGAAAATAATGTAATGGAGCTAGTACAATAGTCGTCCAATAAAATGTATGTCTTGTAATAAACATTAAATGTCAGACGAAGGTTTTGGTATAAATGATAGATATGATTATTTCGAATTTCAATTTGATTCTAAAGACGCTAGAGCAACTCTCCTACCACCATCTCTAGATCCTCAAGTATCTCAATACAATACAACAAATTGGCCATTATTCACTATGGGTAGACCTGTAGAAACTATTGCAGCACTTAAAGTACTAGAAGTACAAATTCCATTTTCATATTATATCGTTCACTCTTTAAATAATACATTCATTTTACAAGAGCAACAATCATCACCACTTCCAGCACCTGATGGGACATATCTATTTAGTTTTACTATAACCATTCCACCAGGAAATTATACAGCCCTCACATTAGCTACAGCTGTTGAAACAGCTCTCAATGCAGTAACAACATATACAGCATCTGGTGTCACTGTACCGTACAGTGTAACCTACAACTCTACAACCAAGAAATATTCTGTAACAGCCAATGTCGTAGAAGCCGGAACATTTGCTCTTGTATTTGGCTCACCATTAGATCCAGGATTCTCTAACCCCCGCTATGTATTAGGATATCACGCAGGATACAATATTGCAGTCCCAACAACAGGTCCAGGTGTAAACGACTTTATAGCAATAGGTCCACTAGTAGCTCAAGTAACAGGACCAAACTACCTATTCCTAAACTCCTCCTTAATGGGTCAACAATGTAAAATGTTCTTACCAGAAGGAGCATTCAATCAAGGAAATATTGGACCTCAAATTGCAAAGATACCAGTAAACACTAATCCAGGAGGAATCATATACTGGCAAAACCCAGACCCCGAAAAATGGTTCAATCTAGAAAACTCAAACAATATCAACAATATTGATTTCTATTGTACACTAGGAAATGAACCAACAAAAATAGATTTCAACGGTGTATCCTTCAGCTTCACTCTAGGTATTCTATTCAACCGTCAAAATGAAGTATCCCAAATGAGAGCAATGACATCAGAAAACAGAGTATTTAAAAGAGTCAGAGGCTAACTAAATTGTATGTTTAATTTTTACTAATAAAAATGTCAATCACAGATTCATTATCAATAACAGCCTACAAACCATTAAACCGATGGGATTATTCCTGCATTTCTCCAGGTCCAGTAGGTTCTGTCGGCGATACCCTAGGACAAATCAGATTCAAACATTCATTCCCAGACCAAGGAATCAGATTAGACCCAGAATATAAAAACAATAAACAAAACAGATTAGGTTCAAACGTCTCTGACGGTAACCATACTTCATTCACATCTGGAGGTCGTGGTGATCCATTCACATTATGGTCTCCATGGACAGACTCACGTATCAGAAAAACATCATTTGGTACAATCCATCAAGATCTAAGAGCACCAGATAAACTCCATGAACCTAGACTAGGCTCACTACCTCAACTTTCATGGCAAAATAAAATAGCAACAATCTACGATGCTAAAAGAACAGGTCATCAATTCCTTCCACTCCCAGGCCCATACGTCCTATCACCAGGTGAAACTTATAGAGGATCTCAAATCCCAGTAGTTTCAACAACAACTCCAGCACAACAAACAACAGATATTACAAATTCATACTACTCAAACCCAAGATTTGAAAACCCAACACCAATGTTACCAGACGTTCGAGGCAATCGTATGAGATAATAATTTGTATGCTTCTAATAAAATTCCATAATGCCTAAATTTAAACTATCTAAAGCAAAGTTTTTCAATCAACCATCATACGCAAAAGGTCTTTCTGACAAATTAAAAGGATACGGTCAACAATTCCTACAAGAAATATTTCCAGGTGTAGGAGCAATCGTAGGCGGCCTATTAGGAGCAGCTCCAGGAGTATTCACAGGCAATTTACTAGCAGCAGCAGCGGGAGCATATGCAGGAGGTGTTCAAGGATATAACCTTGGAGGTCAACTCAATCAAGGTATTTATAAACCGGTAGCCCAAGCAGCATATGAAGGTCTACAACCATATTATAAAGATAAAATGTACGGTGATATAAATGTTGAAGGAGCCGTAAATCTAGCCTATGGAGCAATCCAAAATAGTTAATTTGTATGTTCTAATAAAATCATGTCTCGAAAACGACCACTAGATTATATCCCTAACCCATTACCATATTTTACAACTAATTCTTTTTCTAAAATCCCAAGAATTAGTCCATCTTATCAAAGTGCTTCAGGTGGAGCTAGAGGAATCCCTGCTATCAACAGAACCCAACCACCAACAATCACAGAATCACCACCAACTACAACTCAACCACCAATTACTACAGAACCACCTTCAACCACATTACCACCACCTTCAACCACAGAACCACCACCGAATGAACCACCCCAAGAATTAGGTGAAGCTATAGATTTACCAATGCCTCCTTCTACAGGATACACTCCTCCAACTACCATACCTCCACCTCCACCAGAAACTCAAATACCCCCGACATTCACATTAGGAGCTCCTAAACCAAATCGTCCACCACCAACATATGCAGCTGTTCCAGGAGCAACAACACCTTCATACCAACAACCAGGTACCTAACTCGTTTCACTCGTAGGTACCCACTCTGCTAACGCTCCGTAGGTTATGTTCCATCATACGCTCAACCAGGATTTCAACCACCAACAGCTCCATACCAAGCCCCAATCCCATCAATCAATCAATCTACTCCATCCCAAACATATGGTCAACTAGTAGCAAAACAAAATGAAGAATTGGCTAAAGAAAAAGCAATAGCTTACGCCCACTACCAAGAAGTAATTAAAGCTGCTTATGCAAAAGAAGAAGCCGACAGATTAGCTGCAAAAGCTAAAGCCGATGCAATAGCATCCCAACCCAAACAAGAACTGACCCAACCTAAAAATAAACCAAGAAATAAAGGTGAAGCTAATGAACAAGGTACAATTCCACTACAACTGTTACAAGCAGGTGTTGGAGGATTGGTAGCATTAGGAGGAGGAGATTTCTGGGAAGGTTACAATTTAGGTACACAATTAACAAATCTAACTACCGGAACTCCAAGTAGAGATCCAGCTAATGAAGTCCAAGATTATGTTCCAATTGATCAAGAAGCAGCTTTATCAGTATTACAATAAAAAGTATGTCTTTTAATATAATACATGCCAGATAAAAAACCTAAAAAAGAAAAGAAAGATAAAAAAGTAAAGAAACGTAAAAAAAGTAAAGCTATCGTAAAAGTAAACCCTAGAGGTCAAACATTCGCAGCACCATCAGGGGGAGGAGGTGGTGGAGGATCAGCTTCAATAAATTTCTCTCAACAATTACCACCACGTAGATTATTCCATCGCAAGAAACCTCCAATAGTTGAAAAACCACCTCCAACGACAGAACCTCCACCAACAGTAAATGAAATTCCAAAACCTGAACCTATCCCCATACCTAAACCTGAACCATTACCGCTACCTGTAAAACCATCAACAGGAGGAGGTCATGGTCCAGTAAATCCTCCTTCGTTACCTAAACCTGTAGCTCCATCAACGGGAGGAGGTCATGGTCAAATAACTAATCCAACAGGTGGAGTATCAGCTCCATCAACAGGAGGAGGTCATGGCCCACCATTAGTCCAAGAACCAACCCCACCATCAACATCATCAACAGGAGGAGGTCACGGACCTGTAAATCCTCCAACTGGTTGGAATGCAATAGCAAGTGGATTTGAACAATTTGGTAGACCTACCGGTCCTACTCAAGCGACTGTTTCATCAAAACCTCCAACAACTGGATCATCAATCAAAGTTCCAGGAACACAGACAGAAGTAGGTCCTATTGGAGGTCTTTGGGGTGGTAGTGGAGGATATGGAGGATTATTATCACATCCAGGTTAAAAAGTATGTTTATAATAAAATTTAAAATGTTACGTACATCACGTCGTCCAAGTAATTATTGGGGTCTAGTCCAACAACGTGGACCATGGTCAGAAACTCAAATCGATTTAGACCGTCTCAAAGAATCACGAACATATAAACTAGGTGGAGGTGTACCAGATGGAGGTACAGAACATGCAGGCCACGCCTATTGGTCATCTACAATGAACCCAAACCCTCAATTCTCTAACCTACCACCAATGCCAAATCCCAGTACCTACGCTCAAATCTACAACCTCATCCCGGGTCCACCACAAATCCCACCACTTCCTGGCCGACCACCGATCTACGTTTTCAAAAACCCAAACCAAGAAAAACAAGGAACATTTCATCAACATTTAACTCAACCTCGAGTCCCAACAGACGCACTTCCAGGAGCACCACTTCCACCAGAAATCAAAGAAATTCAGGATATGCAAATCCATCGCGATCTAGTAACAGGTCCTCTAGGTCACTCTTACGATTACAGCGACACAGCAGAACTCTACTCATCATACCCCCCATCAATTCCAACATACATTGAATCTCCCGATCGTATCAACGCTCAACTCCCACCATCTCGTGAACGTGAACCAAGACTCACACTCGGATCACTAATTTCCCCTCAACAAGGTTCACCACTTTCAGTCTCAACATCAAGCATTTTCAAAGGCACACCTCGAGAAATCACATCACAAATGGCTCAACATCTAACAAATCTCGACGTAGCCCTCAAAACATCAAACGACCAATCATTCAAAATCATAACCGAAGACCTAATAAACCTAGCCGAAGACATAGGTATAGACACTTCAGAAGCAAAATCTGAAATCATGCACTTGTTCTCCGAAAGCGACCTAGAAACATACGGTCTAGAAATCCTACAAATCCTACTAGCACTAAACCTTCAAACCAATCTATGGCTTTACAATTCCACCACTCCATCATCAACCACATCCTCAATAATAACCTCAGGTCTAGGTACCCCCGAAACATCAGAAACTCTTTTGGTTTCCCCACCAGGATCCTCTAACGATATAATCTTCAACCCAGGATTCAACGAAACAACAACTCAAATCCCAGAAATCTCAGGATCAGTAGAAATGAAAGCAAAAGCAAACTCTCTAGGAATAAATGTCTCACAACTCAAAATGTATGACTCTGGTTATGAATCACAATCACCAAATGAAGAAAATCAACCGAAAAGATTACGCACCTGATCATCAACTAATAGTCAATAAAAATGGAATAAACATCAACCCACCTAACCTAAAACCTAAAAACCAAAAACAACGCAAATCTAAAAAATCCAAACAACCAAAACGATACCACAAAAATGGTGGTATAACTGGTATAATCTAATAAATAATTCTTTACTTATTAAATCATAAATGGTTTTATATTCATCTAAACTAACTACACCAGAACCTGTCTCTACCACTGAAATCCCTACGAAACCTAAACGTAAATCAAAAACTCCTCCAACTCCAGAACCTCAAACACCCAACCAAACTCCAACACCACCAACCAAACGCCGCAAACCAACACCTAAACCGGCCCCGGCGGGTGGGGATGATGGAGTTGGGAGTGAGGTTGATGGAGTTTGGAGTGAAGCTACGGCAGATGAGATTAAAGCTGAAAAAGGTGTTAAGGTGAAGAAGGAGTTGTCAGAGAAACAGAAAGAGGCTATTGAGAGAAGGAGATTGAAGAGGGTTGAAGATGAGGAGAGGAAGGTTCAGCTTGAGAAGGAGTTGGAAGATGCAAAGAAATTGTTGGAGGAAAAAAAGGAATGGTTAAAGGAGAAACGTAGGATTAAGAGGGAGGAGAGATTGAAGAGAGATCAAATTAGTAGGGTAAACGACAAGTTGATAGATAGGCTCTTATTGATGAAGGAATTGAAGCACCGGCTTGGGTAAAGGGTTTTGTTAATCAAATAAAGCAAGAACAGAATGCTCTTGTTGAGCAGAAAAAACCTAAACGTGAGGTACCTACGAGTTTTTAACGAGTAGGTTGAGCAAGAAGCTAAATTACAAGCTACTGAAATGTGGAGCCAACCAATGAGACGTGATAAAATTAAAACTGCTGTTGATCATCATATGGATAGAATGTTTACTGAAATGTTTGGTAATCCTATAATTGATGTAGGTAATCGAGTGCGTTATTGAAAACTGTGTGTTTGATATTATAATAAAATGAAAGATAAAGTTTTACGAGTACAAGAAATTCCTGTACCGCGGAGTGCACATCATGAGCAGCCGAAATATGAGGTGTTACCAACGCATGAATTTACTTTGGGGTTGATAGCTCCAAAGGGTTGTGGAAAGACTACAATGATTGTTAATCTTTTGGAGTTTTATAAAGGGTATTTTCATTCAATCCTGATTTTTTCTCCGACTGTAGCAAGTGATGAGAAATGGGATTATGTTAAAGATAGAAGGTATTTAAGTCAGAATACCAGGTTACAGAAATTCGTTGAACAACTGAAAGGGAAATCTGTTGGTAAAGTGAATGAGGTTGTTCCATATAGGAATAATGCTAAAGAATTTGATGGTATTGGTTAGGCTTAAATCTAGGATTAGTTAACCCTTATGATGAAAACTTTGATGGGAAAATTCCTGAAGATTGTTTCTTTACAGAATATAGTGAAGGTAGATTGGAGGGAATTGCAAATGAACAAATGAAAATGGTGGAATTGTTGAAGAAATATAATAAGAGTAAGCATTTGGCGAATCGCGTGCTTATTATTTTTGATGATTTGGTTGGAAGTAGTCTTTTTGGGAATCAAAGAAATAATTTTTTTAAAGGCCTTAACACTCGACATAGGCATTATAGTTTTTCTATGATTATGGTTAGTCAAGGTTATAAGGAAATTCCAAAAACTATTAGGACAAATTGGTCAGCTTTGATTTTGTTTAGGATTGGAAATGAGAAGGAATTAGAAGTTATTTTTGAAGAATATAATTTAGGATTGACAAGGAATCAATGGATGGAGGCATATAACTACTGCATGAAAGAAGAGTATGGATTCATGTTTATAAATTATCAAAGACCTCGGGCAGAACGTCTCTGGAAGAATTTCGAGGAGGTTTTAAGTTTTGGAGAAAAATAAAAAAATAAAAAAAAAAAAAAAAAAAAAAATTTAAGAATTATATGTTTATAGAAAATAAAAGATGACTTCTGAAGAATTAGAAAAACTTCTTGAGGGTGTTAGACTTCCTCATGAAAGAGAAAGTAAACTTCCAAAGTCCATATTAGAATCTGTTTGGAAGATTGGGATCTTGAAGCAAGGATTGGGTGTAAAGAATGCAGTAGAAGTAAGAAAATGGTTTCTAAAGCATCCCGATGTAGGATTAGCTTTTGATCAAATGAATGGAGAATTGGAGATTGAAATTAATAGATTACAAACAAAAGCTATTAATGGATTAAGAGATATTTGTATTGAAGAGTTGAAATTTAATAATTTGTCTATTGGATTTGATAAAGAACCTGAAGACGTTAACATGAAGCCTGATAATTCATGGATTAAAAAAGAAAAGAAATAAAAAAGTTTACTTTTTAAAAAAAATGGTTAGAGTAGTATTGTTGTCAGGGTATAGTGGAAGTGGAAAAGATACTGTTGGAAAAATGATGTGTGAAGATTATGGATTTAAAAGATTTGCTTTTGCTGATCGATTGAAAGATTATTGTAATATTAAATATGATATTGATATTAATGATGATACCAAGAATAATTATAGAACTTTATTGAATTTTGAAGGGAAATTACATCAAAGGAAATGGTCCCAGTTCTTGGCAAGAGATATTCTTGAATGGGGTGGTAGTAAAGTTGTTGTTACTGACTGGAGATTTGTTCATGAATATGGTGTTATGAAAAATCATTTTCTTGATATTGTTACTGTAAGAATTCATGGATCTACTAAACCTACAATGGAATTTGATTCAGAATTTGCTTTAGATGATTTCAAGACTTTTGATTATCATATTGATAATATTTATGGTATGGAATCTTTAAAATTACAAGTTGATATTTTAATGAATAAAATAAACGAACGACCATAGGGAGTGAGTCCCAAAATTTGAGTGAAACGAAAATTTTATTATTCGTAGGAGACTTTTTTGTTATCCATTAAACGAGTTTCCAAACGTTGAACTTGATCTTTAATTTTTTCATATTCTTGTTTTTTCTCAATCTCCTTTTGACGAAGTTTCTTATATTCAGGATTGTTTGGAAGTTCTTGCCAAAGGTCAATGCAACGTCCATTACAAAAGTTGGCGCCTTTGATTGTCCAATTACCTCTGAAATGAAGGATTTCATCACAGAAACGACAATGCTCCTTGTCTGCTTCCATACCTGAACGAATTGCTTTATATCTTGAAGCACAATATTTTGAGCAACAATCATCTTGATAGACTTGACCGAATAACAAGACTTTTGCAATAGCTGGAGTTTCTTCTTGGGATTTTAATTCCTCATGACACCATTGACAAATTCTAGTTACAGTTCGCATTCTGAAAATCATTTATTTGTAAGGGAATTTATATTAAAAGTATTGTGTTTGGGATCAGGATCGAGGCAGCACGGGGTAGTAATTTAATACCTAAAGGAGTGCGACGCGGGCGGAAGAATTTGAACGCAAGGAATGGGAGTGATCTATAATCGATATTATACATTCCTTCGAGATGCATCCAAAAATATAATGATAGTTGTAATTTTTTTCTTATTGATTTGAATTTTTCACGGGCTAAAAGGTCAATGTAATGTCTTTGTATTATTAATTGGATTTCGGGCGGTAGGGATATTATACGACTAATCATGATCAAAGTAAAACATATTTATTCATTGTTTTGTTCAAAAATATAATTAAGGTCTTCCAGAGCTGAATCTACTCCAAACAGTACGGAGATGGGTGTAGAAATTCTGAACCCTATAATGAGAATAAAGCTTTGGTGTACCATAAGATTCAAGGTCTTCATTGATATAGACTGGAATTTTCATATCACGACCTGTATGATGAGGGTAAGGGATGAAAGAGTGGATGTAGGCAGATTGAATCCAGAAGTAATCGACATCCATTTCATGAAGCCAAAAGATTAGGTCGTTTTCGAGAAAGTTACATGTTTTTTGGAATTTGCGATAGGTGAGGTAGGAATTGGTATGAAGGAGGATTTCGGTGGGGAGTGGTAAGCAGTAGAGTCTTCTATCGATCCCTTGTATGCTCGATGTTCCAAAATGGGGTAATCTTCCTGGGAAGGTTTTGATCTTGGGAGTGAGATTGAAGGTTCTACTGACTTGTTCTTGGCACACTTGTTCATGAAAGCTTTCCAAGTTATCCAATTTTGGCAAGTAACAAGATCTGTTTGAGTAGGGGTTTCCGGTAGGTAAAGTAATGAAAGTGTTTGGGTAGCTTTGTCGATCTTTTGTTTGGGTAGATGAGCATTGCAAATTGGATCGGACCATGCTGAACGAGGTTGGGGAGAAGGATCTCCTCTTGCAGGGTAATATTTGTTGGCTTCCCTAGTGAGCGTTAGTGAATTTGGTACCAGATTTCTCTTTCTTTCGTTATTTGATCCATTCATAAAATTTTGGAGGGAAATTGTTTTATTTATGACAGACATTGACCGCCCGTAGGAGATCATTCCGACCATTCATCAAAGTCGGGTGGTACAGATGACGTGATTGGAATGTGATAATTAAATCTTGTGAGAGGTTCATGTTCGTGGAATAAGTGGGAAATGACTTTTAATGTATATAGGTCAATGTGATAGAAATAACCTAGTTCATGTTGCCAGAATTTGAGTTTCTTTTCGAGTGTTTTGCGTGTTTGTTTAAATTTATAACGACGAAGAAAATTCGTGATAAGTTGGAAAGTTGGGTGTTTCATTCTTTGCTTTATAGGATGAAACTATTGGTGTTTAAGAATTTATATGTAGATAGGGTGATCACACTTTTTGATAAACATAAATTTACTCATTTTGTAGATGGGATACATTTGGGTGATGTGGAATATTTACGTAAAAATTTTAGGAATATACCTCACAAGTTTGTGTATTTGTATCAAGGTGAAGATAGGTTGGAATTAGATTTTGGGGAATTGCAAGATTATGAAAAACCAAGAACTCCTGATTTTGTTTTATACTTTGATGAATTTGAAGAATTGGATCCTAGTGATTGGTTCTTTTTGCAGACCTTTTTTGAGAGAGTGTTTAATGGTCTTGAAACTCCTATGCTTACACGTAGGCGAGAATTTCTATTGGAGACAAGTGTTACACCTGATGCTATTTCATGGGGTATTTTTACTATGTTAAGAAATAGGGAATTGGGATGTTAGCTTGGATGATAAATCTACTGACGGGCATCGAGGTATCCTACAAGTGTAACGAGTAGGGGATGATGATATGGATTTTGATACAGATGATGATACTATTGTGAATGATTTTTATGATTTTAAAGAGTATGTTGCTATTGATCGTGATGTAGGGTTTTTTCAGATTACTAAACCATTTACTGATTTGCCTTATACTATGGTCATTAGAGAGTTTAGTAGGGTTGGTTATTTACCATTGTTTTCGGGGTTTTATATAGAAATGTCATGGGGAGTAAGTCCCAAGGATGATGAATATTTAAGATTCTTGTGGAAGAAATTAGGGATGGAAGGTGAGTGCGATTTAGAAAAGATGCAAAAGGAGAGAGCGTTGAGATGTTATCCTGCTAAAGGTCAAGTACCAGAACCTCAACCTGAAGTTTATCGTAAGAATATTGATCAAATTTTAAAAGATTTTGACAAAAAAGATGGTAACCCCGAAGAGTACCGATTTTATTAACGTCCTACATTGTCGTCAGGAATTTCAATTTTTAATAAATTCAATGATAGTCCATATGTTTTACTTTCCCAGTCTACATAGGCTCCTAGCTTTGTGGTAAGGATCAATGATTGGTCTGTGGTCAATGGGAACCCTGCTGTTTTCTTTTCATGAGTTTTGAATGGATGCTTGAATGTATATTGACCGTTCAAGTGTTTGCATTTGATCCAAAGTTTATCTTTCTTGACAGGGGATTTGTATTCAAATTCTTCAAGAATCCATGGGCAACGTAAAAAGACAGGTTCTTGTAATCCTTCTAATGCTTTAGTTTCATTAGGGTCTGAGAGTTCAAAGCAGAAAGAATGAGTTTGGTAACGTTCATTCTGGATGATTCCATTGGATTGAACAGAGCCGGCAAGGATTAGGTTAAAAATGTTTCCATCATGACGAAGTGGAAAGAAGGTCAAAGTTTTAGTTGGATCTTTGGCAAACACTGCATAAGCTCTATCCAAATCTTCAGTGTAGGAGATTTTGTTTGAATCATCCAAGTATTCAGATGGATAGAATTCTTTTACTTGAGCAATTGGTTTTTGACGAGTCATTTGAAGGTAAAATTATTTGGGAGGTGTCCGAGTTTTTATAGTCGTCTGATATTAAAGGAGCAGTAACCCTACGATGTTCTTTTCCTTAAATGAAGAATGGTTTTGACTATCTGTGTTATGCTGCTTCTGGTATTGCTGGATTTCTGGTTACTAGGAAATTGATTGGAATGATTCAAATGTATATCAAGAGAAACTTTCATTCTTATGGGTTAATGAATCGTTTGAATTATCTCGAAGATGGACAGGTAGATTTTCAACGAAAAATGCTTGATACTAGGGCCGAATTGATTGCGATGAATTTAAGATTAAAATTGATTGAAACAAAGGTTGCCAAGTTGATGCATAATGATACAATTACTTTGATTTAAATAACATTTATTGGAATAAAAGACATATCATTAACAGCTTTTACTAAGGATTCGTTAATGTTGTACATACGCTTGTGCATATCTTGAACTTTTTTGTTTGACGATTGGAGGAGGTTATAATATTTCAATTTTAAGATTGATAGTTGGTTCTTTTCATTTTCAAGTTTAGTTATTGTAAATTGTAATTCTTTCTTTTCTTTATAACAGAGTAGGTGAGCATCTCTCCATTGAGGTGGGGATGTTTGGGTAGAGGCTAGGACAAATGCTTTCTTGATCATGTTTACTTCTAATGGCTCGATTTTTTCAGGAGTTATTGATACAGTAGATGTAGGACTTTCAACAAATTCTAATTTGGTTGCTACTTCAGGTTTGTTTGTTAAGATGGATTTTAGAGGTCTCTTCTTGGAATTGTATTTCTTCAAATCGAGTTTTCTCCAAGCTATTATTTCTGTATTTGAGTGAAACGAAAATACCTTGACATTTGGATACTGCTACTTTCATTGCTATATTGAAATGACTAGCCATCATTCTTGATTCATCAGCATTTTCCTGGCAGAATAATTCCCATGCATGAGGGGTGGTAAAACCTATCAACTCTAAGAAGGTCTTTTCAATTTCATTAGGTAGAGGATGCTTCATTTTTATTTGTTATGGTTAGGTCAAAGCTTTTTAAATCACGATGGCTGATTCGGGACTTGCTTTTTCCTTTGTCCCTGTTTTTGCGGAGTCGGGTTTTGACTGGGCTCAAGCTTTTTCGGCGACAATTGATTAAAAAGTCGGGATGATACGGGATGATGTAATTTAATGAATTCTTTGGTTGTTAGATATACTTGTTTGTTTATTTCAATATTCTTGACATGGATGGTTATGAAAGGTTTTAGATCTTCTTGGATTTATTTGGATTATATTGGTTATTGGGATAATGAAAGGATGAATATTTTATCAACTTTGATTTTTTGGATTTTGTTTATTGCAATTGCTTAGATATGATATGTTCCCATTGGTGGAATGTATGGAGGTAAATCATTCTCAAATAAAATTGTTGCAAATCTTCTATTTTGATTGTGTCTTTGATATGATGAACTAATTCTTCGAAGTTTACCAAAATCCATGTTTTGGAGAGGAATTAGGATTTGTTGTATTGTTTCGAGAGTTTCATTGAATTTATTTTTGTTGTCATAGTCTTGGATTAATAATTTGATTTCTATTGGAAGTTGCAAGATTTTAATTTTTGGATTCATGGGGAAACACTATTTATTTAATAAATGGAATTTTCTTCATAGAATTCTTTGATTTGTTTGAACATAAAGTCATATGGAGGTAGAAATCCATATTTTAACTTCAACATCATATAACGAGGAAAAACTATTGGATGATAATAACTTGGATCGTTCATATGATATTTCATACTACCAAAAAGACTACATACTTCATAAGGTAAAATATTGGGTGTGGTTTTTGCTTTTTCTTGATATTCTTTAAAAGATTCTTGTTTGAAGTAATCCATAGCTTCATAACGAGTTTTTTCTTCCAATGGCAATCGATTCCATTCTTGGAAATATTCTTCGGCTTTAACGGAATCTCCTCTTTTACTGGCTGCTACTTTGTCTTGAAATATTTCTTTAGCTGAACGCATTTTTCTTTTTTTAATAAATTTTTTATTTTTTTTTATATTTCGATCTAAATTATGATCGGGCGGTATTACGGTACTCGAGTTGATCTTGTGTTCTGATCTAAATTAAAATTGTAATATATGGCGGATCTCGAGTTAAGTCACGAAACGGTCATGTGGTACATTGATTTTCACATAAGAATGTATATTCCCTCCAAATATTTCTAAAAATGGATCTTCGTGGAAATCGTAATCAAGGTTATTCTATAACTAGAAATTTACGAAATGGAAGAATTCATGAAGTTACTATGACTTTGCAACCTACTCGTATAAATCAAGGTTGGAATTATCAAGAATGGTTTGAATTTATTGCTGATACTTTGAAAGAATATATTCTTATGCAGATTCAATATACTTTTGGTGTCAGACGTCATCAAATTATTAATCATTATGATGAGCGTTCTGGAAGATTATTAAGAAGTGGAGCTTCTGGAAGATTACTTATGGAAGGAACTGGTGGACATTCAAGAAATTCTAGATCTGATAATGTTACTGTTAGCGAAATTAATGCTGCATTGATTGCTACCATGTTTGAAAGAGCTCATCAATCTAATTTGGATTTGAGTATTTATGATTCTCAATTTCGGTTTTGGATTAATCCTGCTAGTATTGACGGAGGTGGTGCTAAATCAATGTATCAACATGCAGGTTGTTTCAACAATATTCCATTTGAATATTCTATTACTTATAACGGTGAAGAAATTGGAGCTACTTGTGCTGCTGTTGCTCTTGAATGGTTATTGGCTTATGAATCAAATACTTTGACTGCAAAAGAATTTAATGATAAAGCAAGAACTCTTAATTTTAAAGAAGATTTGATTAGAAGAGCTTTTATTAAACAATCCGTTCTTGGTTGGATTGATATTGTTACTGTATCTCAAATTGAAGATTATTTACGATTTATTCCTGATCACCGAATTGTTGTTTTGACTCCAAATGTGAATTGTGCTATTGACAATGATTTTCCTGGTGATGATTATGTTTTTGATGATCATCGAAAAATATTATATTTGTATTTGGATTACAAAACAAAACATTATTATGCTGTGAAATCTCCAAGAGAATGTTTGATGGTTTATAGAGGTAAACATCGTGATACTTCGTGGTGTTTTAGATGCTCTACTATTGTTGTTACTGGAACCTGTAATTGTCCTGAAGAATATTTGGTTGAATCAAGAAAAAGAAAAAAAGATTCTTACAAGGAATGTAAATGTGGGGCTATATTGTATAAACCAAAAGAACATCTTTGTGATTTTACGAAATGTAAATTTTGTAAAAAATATTTCAAGTATCAAGACAAAACTCATCGCTGTCCTATTTACAATGACAAATATGCTGAAAAATATTTACCTTTTATTGGTGAACCTGGTGCTGATCCTAAGAAGTCTCCTGTCTTGATTGTTTATGATTTTGAATCTTCTTTAGTTGTAGAAGAAAAACAAGTTATGGTTTATGATTCCGCTTTAGATCAATATGTCGCTAAGAATATTCCTTTAAAAACTAAAGCTTATAAATTGGATAAAGATGATTATTTTATCGAAGATGAAAATGGTCCAACATTCTTTGAAATTAACAAGAAGAAACATGTAGTGAATTTGGTGGTTTGGAAGAATGTTTTTACTGGTGAAACTTGGCATAAATCTACTAATATTTTGGACTTTCTTGAATATTTATTTAATGTTGGTCATCAAAATGTTATTTGTCTTGCTCATAATTCTAGTGGTTATGATGCTAAATTGATTTTTGAACAGATTGTTAGTCATTTGTTTGATAGAAGAGATATTGATATCAAAACATTATTGAAGGGATCAAAATTTATGCAACTCATGCTCGAATTGGGTAATTTTGATTTTTATTTTAGGTGGAAATCGTAAAGTCATATTTAGAGATAGTATGTTACATATGACTGGAGCTCTAGCTGTTTTGATCTATGAAAGGTTTAAAAATAGGACTGATAAAGTTATGAAAAAAGCTCATTTTCCTCATTTATTCAATAAGGCTAAAAATTATAATTATGTTGGTAAAATACCAGATTTGAAATATTATGATTTAGGTTTTACTTTGAAAAATGATAAAGCCAAAGATGAATTTTATAAATGGTATCATTCATGGAATGGTCGAGATGATTGGTGCTTTGAAAAAGAATTATTAGAATATTGTGTCAACGATGTTGAAATGTTAGTTGAAATTGTTAAACAACATCATTATTATCAAATTAAAATGTTTCAAAAAATTCCTTATTTAATGATCTCTCCTTGGCATTTTCCTACTGCTCCTGGTTATTGTCATAAATTATCTATAATTGATAAAACTTGGGGATTTGGATTGGTTGAATCTGGTTTGGAAATTACTGAACTTGTTGAACGTGCTGCTACAGCTGCTATGAAAGGGTGGTGTAAATTAACTCATATCGAATATTATTTTATGCGTTTATTCCTTAGAGGTGGGCGTACTGAAAACTTTTATACTTGGTATCAAGGTCGTTGTGCTTATGTTGACTTTCAATCAATGTATCCTTTTATTCAAGTAGTTAGATCTTTGGTTATTTGTGGTCAAACTGTTAATTTATTATATCCTGTTGGACCTCCAAACATTGAAATTTTTGATCGTGATTATTATCCTTGTGATAAACATGTTATGAATCCTCAAGAAATTTGTGAATGTACTTTTCATGATAAACGCAGTAGGAATTGTTATCCTTACCTCAAGTTGAAGACTCAATTAATGGATATTCAACCAGATGGTTATTTGAAATATCTCTCTACTTTTGGTCAGGAACATGTCGGTGTTTTAATGGTTGATTTTACTCCTCCTACGGATTTGAAAATTGCTGTTATTCCTACATTTCAAAAGACTGGTGAAAAAGGTTTTCAGAAATGTGTTTGGTCATTGTTGCCTACTAAAAAGGCTTTCGTACCTTCTCCTTTATTGCAACTAGCGGTTAGAAAGGGATATAAGATTGATAAGATTTATAGAGTTGATCGTTATAAAGGTGAATCTTCTCCTTGGGCAGCTATTTTGAAATTACTTTATGTCGCTAAATTGACTAACTCAATGAAAGCTCCTGAATGTCCATTGGAATGTAAAAGAATTTCTGAATCTTATCGTCATAAATTTGGTATGGAAATTGATTTCACTGATTGGGATGATAATCCTGGTTTAAAAGCTGCTGCTAAAGTTTTATTGAATGGGATGTGGGGAAAACATGCTGAAAGTGTTGATCATCAACAAACTTTTGTTATGAATAATGACGATAATCAAGATAATTGGAATTTCTGTCAAAATGTAATGTCAGATTTATATTCAGATATTTCTTTTGATTCATTGGGAAATTTCACAATGTTCAAATTTAAAGAAAATCGATCTTTTATGAAACCTACTTTGATGAATGGTTATTTACCAGTCGCGGTATTCGTTCCTTGTTATGGGCAAATGTATTTATATAATTATATGGATCAACTGGGTGATCGGTTATTGTATGTCGATACTGATTCTTTGATTTATAAATTGGACGGTGGGTCTAGGCTAGAGACTGGAGATATTTGGGGTGATCTTGAAATTGAATCAGAAGATATTGTGGAGTTTGTTGCTCTTGGTCCGAAAACTTACGGTCTAAAATATTCTGATGGTACTAAAATGTTCAAATGTAAGGGAGTTTCTTTGAAAAGAGCTCATTTGAATATTATCAATTTCGATAAAGCTGTTGAATTGGTTAAAAACAGAGATTCTGATCCTATAAAAGTACCTCAAATGAATTTCGTTGGGGGAGTTGGTCATGGACTAGAGACTGAGAATAGTGATAAGATTATTCGTTTTGATCAATGGGAATTAAAGGGGGATTATGATCGTAGTAATTATAGGATTAGACCATTTGGTTGGGATCATTGTAGTGATTTAAATTAATATATTTTTTTTTAAGAAAGATGAAGCTTCTGGTGTACTTTGAATGGGGAAAGGAGTAATAGTTTGGGCTTTATACAGAAACCATTACTCCTTCCTCATTTCAAAGTAACACTCAAAAGGTTTATCTTTTATTTTTATTAAACAAATCATTCTAAACATTTTAATAAACCTGTTCTTGAGCGAAGGTCATACGTTCGATTCACAAAACTATCAAAACATCCAAGTTCCATTACGTCTTCAAGATTTCTATTCTGCTTTGTGGACCTACGATCGCTATAGTTTTGAAGATGTTGAAAAGGACTTGAATATAAACCCACCAACGGAGGAATTGGAGTTGAAGGACGACTAGTAGGACCCAAAACAGGAGTAATAGGAACTTCAAAGAATTCATCAACGTCTAATGTAGATTCGGTTGGAATGGGAAGGTACTTGATTGTTGGAGTAGGAGGTAAAGCTTCAAATTCAAAGAGAGGAGATTCTAGTTCAGATTCTGGGATAAGAGGGAATTCTGGTTCTACTTGACAAAGTTTGAGTTTCTAGTTGTTAAGTGGTAGGTACTTTGGATAGTCTTGGTGGATAGATGTAGATACTAGCTGATGGGAGAGGTTTTCCGGATTTCATAAAATGTGAAAATTTGGTGGGAAATGTCTTTCTTATATGACAGGAATGAGTCATAATGAGTCAACTTGAGTCAAGCCGCCCGACCGCCCGCTAGTAATTTAGATCAGGATTATGTCAGCTTTATTATGTAAGCTGTCACGTGACTTTGACGTGTGGCTGTGGGGTAGGCCGCTGTGGGGGTCCGTGCACTGTCTCTGAGACGCCG
>Ga0137462_1000006_pt1 | contig 31187 bp, 40 predicted proteins | sample EasRivERMGT769_2_FD_102303 | JGI IMG/M metagenome (GOLD analysis project Ga0137462, IMG submission 102303) | Soil microbial communities from meander-bound floodplain in the East River, Colorado, USA - East River MetaG ERMGT769_2 | ecosystem: Environmental > Terrestrial > Soil > Floodplain ... | reverse complement strand
CCCTGCACCACCTACGAAACGCTCAACGTGCTCGAGTTCTGCTACGCGCAACTCATCATCGGCACGACGCTCACCACCAGGACCGACGACCCAAGCCCTGGTCCCACGCGCCTCTACCTGCCCGCCACGGAAGCGGCGGCAGTCAATCCAGCCATCTCGAACTACGTGGCAGGAGGCCACGCCGCCGCCGATTACACGTTCTGGGAGTTCTCCGACGAGCTTCTGCGGCGGCGGATGACGAAGTTCAAGGGGTCGTCCACTACAGCTATCGGGCAGACGGTGGACACCACTAGTTCTTCGGGCGCGCTCTCCGAGATCGACCGCCAGTACGTGAGCGATCCGATGGTGGCGGGAATCACCTTCACCAAGTTCAAGACCCACGTTACCGCCCAGATCAGAGCGTCAGAGGTGAACGCGGCGGATAGCGTCACCCCAATCGGCGGTGTCCGCATCTATAGCCAGGACGGCACCACCCTACGAGCGACGCTCCTGCCTGTGGACTTCTATTGGGGCTACGACACAGTGAACGCTCTGTGCGCCCAGGGCTGCTACTCGGAGCTTGGGACCACAGCCCTCAACGAGACGATCTTCAAGCGCGCCCTGGTGCAGGAGACGTACACCACCGTGGAAGGGGACCGCCTGGTGTGGGACCTTGGCGGACGGCGACACGACATATCGGAGGCGGCTCAGTTCAGCTTCTACTACGGCGAGAGCGCCGCCGACTGCGATCAGACGGACAGCACCAACACCAACAACTGCTCACCCTGGATCGAGTTCAGCAACGACATAGATTTCCAGACCGACCCGACGAGCCTGCCGCGCCCGCCGTTCTTCGGTCGTTTCCTATAAGGTTTCACCACTGACGACCCATCGGTCGCCACTTACCAAAGGAGCAGCGTCCATGAAGTTGAGCAAGTTCTTCGTGGCTACGGGTTTCTACCCGCCGCCGGTCCGGTTCGCCAACCACGAGTTCGATGAAGTGGCGAAGGTCGCCATCATCCCCTACGACGCGGCGATCCAGGGCGGCGCGGTGGGTGCCCGTCTTCTCCCCGGCATCCTGCCGGTGGGGGCCATCGTCTACGGCGGGTTCGCAGAAGTGCTGGAAGCGGTCACGGACGGAGTGGCCGACGCCGCCACCATCGCGGTCGAGGTCGCCGGTACTCCGCTGATCGCAGCGACCGCCGTCCTCACCGCAGGACTCGTGGGCTTCTACGAGTACCTGATCCCCGCCGACGATCCGACCGAGTACGTCAAGCTCACCCAGGCGATGGCCGACGACCACGAGGATCAGTTGAAGCTGACCGTCGCCGGTCTGCCGCTCACCGCTGGCCGGATCAACTTCTACATCTTCTACATCATGAGCCGGGACAACTTCCACTTCGAGGGTCCGGCGCTCCCGCTGCTGTAGGCCAGTCCGTTCCCCTGTCCTGACAGCAAAAGGCCCCCGCCCAGGTAACTCTGGACGGGGGCCTTTCCTTGTAGAGGCTAGAATCCTATCGGCTGGCCCTGGCAGCCCGCCGATAGCGTCGCTCGCCCTGGGCCGGTGGTAGGGCAGGCACAGCGGGGGCGGTGCCTCCTGGGGCCACCTGGAGGGGCCTGAGCGGGTCGTTACGGTCCATATGGTCTATAAGCCCTGCTAATTCTGCGCGATCGCCACGGTCGAGGCCAGCCACCTGGCCAGCGCCGTAGAGGGAGGAGTGTCCCCGAGACTCAGGCGGGCAGGAGCGCAGGTACTCGAGCCTCGCCTGAATCTCGGCGTCCGTCAGCGGACGGATCAGCTTGGGGGCGGAACGATGACGACACTGGTCGCCACCGAACAACGCTCGTCGTCGAACCGGAGGTCTGGTTCTGGGCATACTTGAAGGTTCACCACGTAAGAGCAGTTGGAATTGCGACCGCAGTTGTCGTCCCGGTAGAAGTGAACGGGGTCCTTGAGTCCGCTGTTGCCGCCGTCACCGAAGCTCCACAGCCAGCGCCGTGCGTTCGCGGAGCGGTCGAGGAACTGGATGCCGCAGCCTTGGCCCAGACATTGAACCTGGTTCTGCGACAGGTAGTTCCAGTCGAACGAAGCGAAGGCTTCGAGCACGGGTTCCGTCTTGGATGGCCCGTTGTAGTTGTTCTCCTCGCACCCGGCGAGGAGCAGTGCAAGAAACAGGATGCAACGCTTCATCGAATCTCCTTCATCGAACGTAGAACATAAGAGCCGTTGCCCCGATCAACGACAACGACATGGACGTGTGCGTACACCTCGGCGTCCTTCACCTGGGTGAAGAGCTTCGTGCCCCACGGCACGAACACCTCGGCCAGGTTGGGATCGTCAGCGATGGCGAGTTGAAACGTGCAGCCGTGATTCACGGACGCGCACGGCTCCACGATGGTCCCGTCGAATTCGTAGCGGTCGTAGCCGTCGTCCTTCCAAACGACTTCCATCGGGATCGCGGAGCATCCGATCAGCGCCACCGTGATGGCGGCACAGAGCCAGTTGATGCGGTCCATCAGGTCCCCTTGGCGATGCTGTGGGCTGGCGGGTGATAGCCAGCCGCGGGCACCGCTTCCTTGACTTTCTGTTCTTCTACCGCTTCCTTGAACTTCGCTTCCGACAGACGCATCGACCGCTCGCTCGGACGCTCGCCGCGCACCTGAGCCATGTCGAGCGTCTCCGCTTCCTTCGGATCGTCGCTCCCGCCGTAGACCTTGAGCGACACCAGCTTGCGGAAGTTGAGGCCACCGATCAGGTCGTTCACCTCTTCCTCCAAGATGCCCTTGAGGAAGCCGATGCTCAGGCCCAGGTCAGTGTGTAACTTCCGCATCTCCGCCTCCAACCGTTCCGGCACCGGAATCTGGATACCCCGTGCCTTCTTCTCCACTACCGCTGCTACCTTCTTCTTGGCCATGATTCGCTCCCGTTATTTTGTTGAGGCGACTGGTCAGAATTGACCAGTACCTCCTGCCCCCAAACCGACACTGTTTGCAATGCTCGTCTCGTAGTGCCAACCGCGTCTGGTTGTCATCGAACTTTCCAGAGTTGAAGCTGTACCACTTGCGGTACGACGACAGACAGAAGTAGGTGAGATCGCCCACGGTGAACGGCTGGCCGCTGTGGCCCCACATGCTGATCTCGACGGGCTTGCGGTGAGACATATCCGTAGGTCTTGATGCGAAGAGATAGTTACTCAACTCTATGAATATCGCAACCTTCACTTCGTCCTCATCGACTGTTACATCGACGGAGTAGGCGAGGATGCGAGAGATAAGGGATTCCCAGGCCACCTTTCCAAGCTCGCGGGGTAGCTCGAGTTGGTCGTGGGGATGGGTGGTGCGGACGCTCTTCCAGTTCACCTGCGAGCGGATCATTCCAATGCGGTTGATCGTAGAGATGGCACCGCTCTTCAGTTGCACACGTAGCGTCAGCGAATCGGGTCCGGCTCCTCGGTTGATGTAGGTGAGCTTGACGATGGAGAGTCCGACGGCTGCGGAGAGGAGTTCGCAGTACTGTCCTGGTCCATCAGGAGGCGCTTCAGGTCCTTGACCATTTGATCCGTTAGCTGATGCGCTTGCTCGATGCTCTTGTCGAACTTCTGGTACATGAGCTTGCGGTCGCGCTTCGCCTTCCTCTTCTTCCTCTCCTTCTTGTTCTGCCTCCTCTCCGCCGTGCCCCCCTGATCCTGGTGCTTCATCGAAGACTCCTGCCTTGGCCAGCGTCCTGGCGTAGTAGCCGGGAGGTTTGTTCTGGGCATCGTTGGTGTGGCGGTTGATGGCAATGGCCGTGGCGATATCCGCTGCGCTGAGTCCCGCGTACTTGAGCGCGTTAGCTATGGACAGGTCGTACTCGGACTGCGACTTCCCAATCAGGCGTGGTGCGGTGTGATGCCAGATAGAAGAAAACTCTGGCTCCAGTGCAATAAGGTTCGACACCGGGCGAGGCAACGGCGGCAGGTCCTTGGGGTTGCGCGGAATGTTGAGCGCCTGCTTCAGCGTGGGCACCGTGCTCGCCCGCTCTGCCTTCACCTCCCATCGGTTGAAGTCCTGCGGGAAGTAGCGGGTCGAGTCCAGAGCGATGATCTCGACCGGGCGCGCTGGCTCGTACTTGTGGTTGACCGTCCCCGCCACCCGGTAGACCCGATCCAAGCTGTACGTAGAGTCCACCGTGTGCTGCGAGTGCTCGGTCACATGCCGATGCCAACCTTCTGAGACTCTCTTCGCTCGGTCGCGCTCCAACGCACTGCCGAATATCCACGCCCCGGCGAACAACCAGTAGACGTGTACTCCACCCCCACTCCTGACGGTCATGGTCGGCGGCATCGGCAGTCCGCTGAGCATCGAGAGAATCTCGTCTTCGGACGCGAAGAGGTTCTCCTTGGTCCGCCCTTCCTTCTGAATGTCGAACTCCATCGCCAAGCCCAGGAGTCCATGAATGTCCTGCTCCCCGCCACGCGGTAAGGGCTTGCGTAAACCAATCGCCGCCTCGAGCATCTCCTTGTGCCGCAAGCCAAGACTTGAGTACAAGTCCACTGAGTCCCGCTGTGTCTCGCAGAATTGCCATGCTGTTGCCGCCGTGTTGAAGAAGCGCGAGTAGTTACTTTCGCCGCGCTTGGCCCAGACCAGGAGACGCAGGTCCGGGTACTGACTGATCGCTCCGTGCTCTATCGCTTCCAGGTACAGCATCGTCAGACTGGCGACCCGTGGGTCGCAACTTTCCATAGGTCCGAAGAAGCTGTTCCGCCACCATGAACGCCTGCGGTGCGTTGTCCACGCAGATGACCAACGCCCCCGCCTTCTCCATCGCCGCGTGTTCCAGAAGTTGGGAGGCCGAGAGCCTTCCCACTTCCGTCTTCACTTCGATCCATACGTGTATCCCCCGCTTGATGCAGACGAGATCAGGGACCCCCTTCCTCTGGTAGGGACCGCCGTGCATCTTGCGCACGAACCAGCCCTCCGCTTCGAGAAAGTCGCTGATCTGCTTTGTGATCTTCGATTCGCTTTTCATAGCTCACCAACCGATAGCGAAGCGAGTGGCTGCATCGGCCAGGATCAACCGCCGCTTCGCCCGTGTCATGCCGACGTAGAACAAACGGAAAACGCTGTCCGCGTTCTCCCACCCAGGGCGTTGGAGCATGTCGTGCCAACGCGGAGAAAGGTCAGGAAACACAACGACGTGATCGGCTTCGCCGCCCTTGACGGAGTGGATGGTTCCTACGATCACACGCGGTTCCTGAGTGAGTGAATCGACCCCCCATCGTGACACCACGCCGGTGTAGAACTCAAGCATTCGGAGGTACTTCATGGCAGCGTGGTCGATGATCCACTTGGGGTAGAAATCGAGCAGGTCGTTACGGAATTCATCGAGCACGAACGAGAGCAGAATGTTGGTGGCAACACGCGGCGAATCGTCGTCCGTCATGTGCTCGGTGATGGACTTCAGGTGTCCGCGCCGCCAGATGTGGGCGAAGAGCGGCACCCAACTCTTGATCTGGGCTGTGGACCACATGCCCGTCTTCTGGCCCGACATGTAGTCGATGAAGCGTTGGACGGTCTGCACCTTGCCGATCTCTACCTTGCGAGCGAGCGGATTCCAGCGCGTCTCGCGTGGCGCGTAGGGGTTCCAGTAGGGGATGAAGTTCTCGCGCAGCTTGGCGACCAGGCCGTCGATCATGTAGCCGCAGGGTGCCACCAACATGAAGGTGTCATCGGGGCGGGAGAGAATCTCTTGCAGATACCAGTCCGTCATCTTGAAGGACGGACCCGTCGTCACCTCGCCCTCCTCTTCGCGTGGCTTCAACTCGGAGACGGGCGTCTCCGTCATCCGGCCCATCATCTCTCGCGCTCGTAGCCAAACCTGCCGAGGGAGGCGGTAACTTTGGTCGAGAAGTATGGACTCAGCACCACCCATTGCTTCCCGCGTCGCACCGTGGAAGTCATAAATGGACTGCGCGAGATCGCCCACCAGAACCAGATGCTCGGCATCGTCAGCCCACAGCCGAAGCGCCTGTACTTCGAGAGTCGAAAAGTCCTGCGCCTCGTCCACGAATATGACCGCGGGTTGCGGCTCCAAGGTACGGCGAAACCGGATGGTGTCCTCGATGAGTTGGGTAAAGTCAACGACTCCGCGCTCCAACTTCCAGGCGGTCCAGGCGTCGAAGAATGTTTTCTCGTCAGGCTCGAGTTCTGCGCCGCTGATCCCAGATAGGTACTTGTGACGCTTACGGTCAAGGCGAAGGAAGGCGTCCGAGTAGATATCTTCCCCGGCCTCGATCCGTGCAGAAGAAGTACCAACGACAGACGGCGAGATCGACCAGTACGGATGGAGAGCGTTCCACCCTTCTTCCACGTCCTTGCGGCTGACGAGCTTGGGGGTCCCGAGGACGCGGAAACAAAACGAATGCATGGTGCCAACGTGATCCTCCAGTGCGCCGCTGTCCCGGCTCCCGATCACCCGCGCCGCTGCCCGCGTGAGGGACAGGATGTAGACCTTCTCCGCGCCGTACTTCTCGACTGCCCGCTTGCTCTGCTTGGCGGTCCAGGTTGACTTGCCGCACCCCGGTGGACCGACCACGATGTACACCTTGTCGCTGCCGAACTCCATCACCAGGCCCTCACCCGCTCGATGATGGTGACGATGAAGTGAACAATCACCGCCAGGACCAGGAGCACCACCGAGCAGCCACCGAGGACGGGGTAGCAGCCCTCGATGATGAGTGCTCGACGCTTGGCGACAGCGACTAGAGCTTGATTCAACTTATTCAATGCGCCTCCGGAAAAAGAGAGGAGGGGGCTGAACCCCCTCCTCGAAAGCATGATGGGAACGACAGTCGTTCCAGAAGCAGCTACGCCTGCACGGGGGCAGCGGCCTCGACTCCGAGCGCCTCGCGGAACTCGAAGGCGTAAGCCTGAACCTTCTGCCGTTCCTCCGCTTCCAACTCACGCCCGCGTGCGAACGTCCAGGTGGAGAACGGCTGGTTGCTCTTGTTCTTCTGCCCGCCGAGTACGCCGAGCGTCGTCTCGATGTTGAAGTACCGCATGTCCTGCACGCTGAGATTCCAGAGGTACTTCTTCGCTTCCTTGAGTGAAGTCGGCGGGACCTGCACCATGTAGGGCATCATGTTCTGCCCGACCAACAGGTAGATGTTGCGCATCAGCTTGCACGCCTGACCGCGCCCGCCCTTGCCGGTCTTGAACGCGGCGTTGGGGCACACGTCGCAGATACCGCCGGGGTCCCCGATCCCCACCTTGGCGTTGTCCGCCGAGCAGTCCGGTGGCCCGTTGCCCACGTCGTCGCCCGAGTCCTTCCAGTACGAGCGAGCCATGTGGGTGTAGATGATGACGCCCGATACCTGCTTCGCCGGTTCCGCCCCGTCCGGATTGGGGATGGTCATGTAGTCGCCGCCGCCCGTTGGGATGGTGATGCGCGGGAAGTCGAAGCGCGTGAGCTTCTCGCCTTCCAGGTTCTCGGCCATCGCTTGGAGAATGGCGGTCACGTTGCTGTGCTTGGTGAGGTACGCGGGAGTGCGAACCTCGAGTTGCTCTTCGTTCTTCTTCGCCATGTCAGGCACCTACCTTCAGCTTCTTGATGGCCTGCTCGATGGGGACGGCGAGCGCGTGCTTCTTGCCGCTTGCCATCGTCACTTCGCAGATCGCACCCAGGTCCTTGTTCGCTGTCTCGGTGATCGTCTCGATGAAGTTGGGGTTGATCGCAATGGATCGACCGTTGCTGTCTTGTACCGTTACCAGTCTCACTCGTTGTCCTCTTCTTCTTGTATGCCCAGGTTTCTCGTTCCCATCCCAGGCAGGTTCGTGACCCTGATCGCGCCGTTGAATTCTTCCGGCAATGCCTCCTTGTTCTCGATGCGCTCCCTGACCCAGGCCGCCAGCTTCCCGGTCATGAAGCGTTGGTGTACGTATTGGCTCAGGCCAGCGTCGATCAGCGCGGCGGATGCGCGTTCGTGCGCCGACTCGGTGTCTTCCCCTTCTTGGCGGTCCACTCCGACGTAGACCTTGCGCGACAGGAAGAGCGTGACTCCCTGCACCTTCAACGACTTGACCTGCATGTCGATCATCTCGTCGATGGCGGTCTGCTCGCGCTGGTCGATCTCGGCGTTGACCACCTTGAGCTTGGAGTTCAGTTCCGCCTTCTCGCGCCGAAGCTCGATGTAGCGGGCGAGGTTGGTGAAGTCGAGTGTCATGAAACTGCTGACCCATCGGTCGGCAGTTCGACCGGCTTCGCCTTACGCACACGCTTGGGCCTGTGATCCAGCGCCTTCAGCTTGAGCACGAAGAGTAGCCCGTCCTCGACGCGGGTGGTGATGTGCTTGTTGAAGCCAAGCTCCCGCGCTACGAACTGGATACGCAGGCGGGCGTAGTGGGCCTGATGTGCGGTGTCGATGCGCACCCATTCACCGACCTTGGCGGGGAAAACGTTCTCGTTCCATACCGCCTTCCAGTCGGTGCGCGGGTGCTCCGGCGCTGACTTGAGTGGTTTCTTCATGAGGGAATCATATCAATAGTTATACTCACTTGTCAATAGAAGCAGGCAGTACCATGATCTGCCGGATCGACTCGACTTCGATGATGGTGTCGTTCTCCAGGGTGCAGAGCAGACCGCCCCGGCGCAGGGGTTCCCAATGCATGGCGATCTTCCAGTGGTCAGGCCAGCGGATGGCAACGGTGTCGCCACGCTTCAGCTTGTTCCACGAACTAAGGTTCTTCCAGGGGCGCTGATCGGGCGGGTTGGCGGGGCCGCGCTTCTTCTTGAGCAGGGCCATTGGTGGTAGTGGTTCGTTGCTCACGCAGCTTCCTCCATTCCTCGGTGAGCGCCTTGTCCCGGCGCATGGTGATGCGCAACGTGCGCGAGTAGTCGAGCAGGCGAGCGCCCACGATGTGGACCAGGCCGCAGTCGCAGCAGGCGAGCGCCGCTTCCTCGGTGTACGGGTTGAACTCGAAGCTCTCGCCGTCGTAAATCTGGAGGCGACCGGCGATCAGGTGCATGTCGCCGGCGCGGTCGCGCTGCTCGCCGCGCTGTGTGTCGGAGCGCGGCGGCAACGGCTTGCCGGGATCGAACGCATCGAAGCGCAGCCCGAGAGTGGTGGCGACGCGGTACATCTCGTTGGCGCACCGCTCGCACAGCCCGATCACCAGCCCGTCGCCCACGCCCACCTCGACGTAGCCGAAGGCGTCGTGCGCACAGTCCTGTCCTTGACACTTCACACTCACAGATACTCCTTCCCGTAGTAGAGAATCTCGTTGACCAAATCCTTCTTGTCCTGAACCGCGGCCTGGATGGCGCGGTCCACTGTTCCCTCTGCGATGAGCGAGATGAAGACGGTGCTCCGCTCCTGCCCCGGTCTGTGGACCCGGCCCCGCGCCTGCTCGTTCTGCAACAGCGAGTGCGTGAGCGAGAAGAAGACGGCGACGGCAGCGCGGGTGAGGTTGATGGCTTCGCTGCCTGACTGCACCTGCACCCCGAGCACGGTCAGCGCCCCGTCCTGCCACTCCTGAAGCTGGTTGCTGTTGCCCGACAGCTCGCCGTAGCTCAGGCCCCGGCGCGCAGCGGCGGCGCGCACCTGGGACAGGTCCTCCCTGAACTTACAGAAGACGACGATGGGTTCCTCGCCTGTCTCCTGCATCAGTTCTTCCAGTAGCTCCTGCTTCTGGTTGTGAACGGCGAGCGGTCGGCCCGCCGCATCGAGCACGCGCCCGCTCGTCATCTGTTGCAGCTTGATGAGCTTGACCCCGGCGTTGGCAGCGGTGACGAGTCCCTCTTGTAGCTCAGCGACGAAGGTGTCGCGCATCTCCTTGTACGCGGCGGCGGCTGCGCCCTCGAGCTTGAAGGTGCGCTCCTCCTCCATCACCGGAGGCAGGTCGAGCACACTGCGATCCTGGAATTGGGTGAGCATCCAGAGCAGGTTCATGAACTGATCGACGTTGCGCCACTGCACCACGAACGGACGGTCGGGATGCTTCCAAGCGAAGCGTTCCTCGAAGCGCGTGATCGAGAGGCCGAGCAGTCCGGGGTCGAGGTAGGCGGCGGTGCCGAAGAAGTCGGTGAGCTTGCCGTTGGCGATCAGCGTGCCGGTGAGAGCGAGGCGGTTGGGGATGTAGCGCCAGGCACGGCGGAAGAACATGGACTGCTTGCTGTTGCGTCCGCGCAGCCGGTGCCCCTCGTCAGCAACACACAGGTCGAAGCCGCCGCGCTTGACCACCGATGCGAAGTCCGGTCGCCATGCCACCTCGTAGTTGGTGACGATGAGGGTTGGCTTGTCGCTGTCGCCGTAGAGGATGGCGTCCCATGCCTTCTCGGCCTTCCGTTTGGTGGAGCTACCACCCAGGGGCACGACGTTGAACACACCGGGGTAGTTGATCTCCGCTTGCTTGCCCCAGACGGGGACCGCTGCCTTGGGTACGACCACGAGCACACGCTGAAAGGCGCGGGTGCGGATCAGGTCCAAGGTGGTGCGAGTCTTGCCCGTACCCACGCCGTACCACAGGACTGCGCCGCTGCCGGGGTGGGCGAGCATGGCTTCGAGCCAGAGCCTCGCTCGCCGCTGGTGCTCCCAGGAAGGGATGGCGGGGTTGGCCCCCAGGTGGGTGAGTTGCTGCCCGTCGTCCTCGGGTAGTGCTATCCGCAGGGCTATGCGGCGACCGTGCTCCATGAGGCGGCTGAACTGTGGGCTGGCGTTGCGCACATCGAAGCGTTGATGGATGCGCAGGGCCGAGAGCGGAGTGGGTGGTACTTCCCACTGCTTGGTCTGATTCCAGAGCGCGCCTTCGCAATCGTTGAGTTCCTGCTTGGCGGCATACGGGGCCTGGATCAGGTAGCGCCCATCGGTTTCGATCAGGGTGACGGGGTGCTTGGGATGTGCCGACCGACGGGTCACAAGTTCGTTGGGCTTGCGCACCCCGGTGATGAGCGCCTCCATCGCATCGTCTAGAGAAGTGTGTTCGTTCATGGATAGGACTATATCAGAGGAGGTATAGAGACGGGAAGGCCCCGCCGACCCGTGCAGAGGGTCCGAGTCGGCGGGGCACTGCTGCTATGAGTGTGTGTTTACTCGACTGCGATAGGCGTCACCTCCTCCGGGGGATTGATCGGTTCGAGATCGGGAATGGGCTGGTCGTTGAGCCAGTGCAAGGCGTAGGTGTAGCGGGCGCAGCGTTCCTTCTCGCTGGTGTTGGCGTAGTCGGGGAGCCAGTGGGCGATGGCGTTGCTGTAGTTGAGCACCCGGCACCCGGCGAAGATGAGCCAGCCGACACCGTAGTTGGAGGTCTTGGTGTGCCAGATGGCGTAGGGTTCGTAGCCTCGCTCGTCCGCCACCGGCAGGCGGTAGATGCCGTTGGCGTTGACGAGGTAGGTGCGCGAGAGGATGGTCGAGGTGTCAATCATGGCGTCGAGGAAGTTGGCCTCCTCGAACTGACTACCCATGAAGTCCGCTCCGCTGAGATCGGCACCGCGGAAGTCGGCGCTCCCGAAGTTGATGCCCTGCATCTTGACCCGCCACATGCAGGAGCGGGCGAAGCTCGAGCCGTAGGCCGAAGAGCCGTGCGGAATCTTCACGTCGCGCAGGTTGCGGTTGGAGAGATCGAGGTGGCGCAACTCGCCGCCCGATTCGAGATACGACTTGACGGTGTAGCTCGGTTCGCTCGGCCGCTCCAGGTGCAGAGCGGACATGCCGTGGTCGTTGTAGTCGCCGGTGCGGGTGATGGTGAGAGACGAATTCCAGGTCATTGCGTTACTTCCTTTTCCTGCGATGCACCATGTCGAGCATGTGCGCCGCCGTGTTGAGTGTCTCGATTGCTTCCGATGCCTTGATGCCGGGGATCGGTTCGTGCATCACCGGGTGAATCTGATCCCCGTTGTCGATGGTGATGTACACGTCGGCGTAGCCGTTAGCTCGGAGTGGTCTTGTCTCCGGTCCCTCCCATGTCGCCGGAACTTCCAGCACTTCCAGTCTCACCCGCCACACTCTCTTCACTGCTGCCCCCTGACTCTGGTTCGCACATGTGGCACCCGTGAACCGTGAGTCCACACGGCTCGGGCGCTTGGATGTTCAGCGCGTTGCGTACCTCGGCGCAGACCGGCGCCTCGGGCTTGATGACTCCTTCGACTCCGCACTTGTCGCAGTGGAAGTACACGCCGCCCGATGCCACGACGGCAGCGTGCTCGGCGTCCTCCGCTTGGCAGGATGCGCACATGCCACCGTAGACGGGGGTCCCGTCGTACTGCTTGCTGTGCCAACGCCTGCTCTTGCACGCGGGGCAGGGACCTGGCTTGCGATAGGCCAGTTCCTTGCGACCGCACTCTTCGCACTCGTAGAGGCGGGCATTCCCCACCAGCGCGATCTCGCCCGAGTCCCCGCCGCAGCGCGGACACTTGGTAAGGACGGGCCGGATGCCCTCGGTTGGATGAAGTGGAATGGTCATGAGTATATAACTGGCGACCCGTGGGTCATCAGTCCTTGGTCGGGTCGTAGATACGACCGAGTGGTGGGGACCAGGTTCCTTGGTTGATCTTGAGCTTGAGTCCGTCGTTGACGGCGAACCCGATCTCGAAGATTTCATCCTTGGCATCGGCCAGGATGCGGATGAGTTCTCGAGCCTGCGCCCGGTCGAGCACGGCGATCTTGCCGAGTCCGCTACTCACTGGCGGTAGCCGCATCGTCGGAGTCCTTCTTGCCGCCCGGCTCCTGCCACTCGTTGACCTGGGCGACGAGCAAGATGTTGTTGTTGCCCATGATCTGCTGGCCTTCCGACCATTGGAGTACGGCGTGCGAGTACAGGCCGTACTTGATGGGCACCTCGATGCGGTTGGGGTCCCGCTTCCAGGTGCGCACCCGACCATTGATCTTCACCTCGCTGACCACCTTGTCCCGGTAGAAGAAAATCTTTCCGTGAGAAGGTGGGTTGAGCGCCAGGATTTCCGCCTTGGTGAGCGGGCGGAAGGTGGCGTAACGCTTCTTCTTGCGCTTGTCGTAGCTGTCGTAGCCAGTGAACGTGTCTTTCTTCTTGGCCATGTCATTCCCCTAACTGTCTGAGTGTTTGTTCCAGGTCTTCGATCAACTTGTCAACCTCCACGATCCGGTCCTTGGCGTAGCGGATGTTGACTTCGAGAGTCTCGCGTCGCTTCTTCGCAAAGCGCAGGCGCACGGCGTAGCTCTCACGCACAGGAGCTATGCCTTCGGTTGCGATCCTGTGCTCCAAGCTCATCAGTCCTCCCGCTCCTTGAGCAGTTCCCAGATAGGACGGTCGTCCTTGAGCGGCGGCTGCGGAATCTTCATGTACTTCTTCTGTCGCTGCCGCGCCTTCGCCAGTTTCTCCTGGTTGGTGGCCAGGTGTACGCCCTCCTTCTTCTGTTGCTTGACGCGCGCCCGCGAACGTGCCTTCTGTTCGCGTCGCCTTCGTATCTGGTTCTGCTGGTACGGACTCATCGACGCCATCTCTTCCTCGGTGTAGCGACGGCCCATCAGTCGCACCCCCTTTCTGCCTTGTCGGCGCACTCGTCGCACTGGTAGCCAGCGGCCACGTCGAGCGGGGTGAGGCGGTTCTTACCTCCGCAAGTAGGGCACTTGCGGTTTCGCGGATTGCCGGGGGTGGCAGCACGCAAAGCCGAAGTACCACCAGGATCAGCGAAGCCAACCCCGTCGATGAGGAAGTCATCGCCATCGCCCTCGTCGGACCAACGCTTAGCCATTACCGATCTCTTCGTCGGTGACGACGATGGTCGCCGCCTCTTCGAGCGCAGTGGTCAGGTCGGAAGGCTGGTCCCCCGGCAAGGTCGCCGTCTCGGAGAGAGAGGACTCCGACACAACCGAGAGCACCTCGTAGTCGGGGAACATCTCTCGCGCCTTGACACGGGCGGTCAGGTTGCTGACGCCGTAGATCGTGGCCACCCTCACCTCGCCACGACGAGAGAGGGAAACGGCGTAGGGCTTCTCCTCGACAGCGGCCTGCGCCACGTCCGCTGCATCCTCGGCAGCGAGGCGCTCCATCGCCAGGTCGGAGGGTGTCTTCTCGTAGTACACCCACGACTCGGTGAAATCCTCGGGCAACTCGAGGTCGAGGTAGTTGCAGTCGATCTCAATGAGCGCCTCGACTGCGGTCTTCAAGCTGTCCGCACCCAGGTCATCGAGCAGGCGCAGTACCGAGTCGTCGTCCAGTTCGATGGACCACAGGCGCTCGGACTCCTCGTATCCCTCGTTGCCACAGGTGGGGCAGCACGTCTCCGTGACCAGCGAGTACTTGAACTTGCCGAAGTCCTCCATCGCTTCGCGGATGGTGAGGTAGGCGCGCTCCTGCATGTACTCCTCGACCGAACCCTTGCCCTTCTCGCACCAGTCTTCCGATGCGTCGAGGATGGCGGACTTACTGATCTTGATATCTCCGAGTTTCATTGTGTCTCCAACTAGCGACCCGCGGGTCACTTGTTATTGCGTTTGCGATCCTTGTTCTCTGCTGCGATCTCGTTGCACACGTCGATGTACTGGTCGAAGTCGTCGTCGTTCCAGTTGAAGTAGTGGCCCGACTCCCACCGCCCAACGGCGGCGGCGGTCACGCCGTAGGCGGTGCCGATCTCCCATTGGGTGACGTGAAGCACGGTGCGGTAGGACTTGGCCGCACCTGCGTACTCGACCGACTGATTGAACTGCGCCTTGCGGTTCTTGATCCACTCTTCCTGGTTCACCTCCTTCACGCGCCCATTGCGCGTGGGTACGGGTGGTTGTTCGATCTTCTGCTTCGAGATCAGGCGGATGTGAGGATGCTTCTTCATCCGTCCACCTTGTAGTAGATGCCGTCCTCTTCGCGCTCGTACCGCTGGCCCCTGCCGGTGCCCAGGCCCACGCCGTACATGCGATGCGAGTCGGGCGTCATCAGCGCCCACGGACCCATCGTGGTCTTGCCGTCGATGAGTACGCCGGTGATGGGATCACCGAAGTTGTCCTTCTCAGGCACGTCGCTCATCCAACGCTTGCGTTCCGACATTGCAATCCCCCTAGTTGACGGGCCGTGCCCAGATGGGCAACGACTCCTGTCCGTTGCGGCACCGAGTGCCGTGGTTGTAGCCCTGCTCGTAGCCAGCAGAGCCGGTGTCGATACCGATGGCGGGGCCGGTCGCCCCGAATCTAGCGCCTCGCCAGCCATGACAGAAGCCCCAAGCGTAGGCGAGGCGCTGCGCATGGGGGACAGAGGCCACCATCACGTCGATGGATTTGTGGAGAGTGGTCATGCCTGCAACTTGGGGTCCACCACCGGCCAGCGGCGGCGCACCTCGTCGTCGGAGTTGTGGCCCACCACTACCAGCTTGAGTTCGGCGTTGATGTAGGCCCGCTCGCACCCGTACCAGCGCACACCCAACGGGGTGATGGCCTTGACGGCGGTGATCTCGTTGTCGATGGGGCTGGCGCCGTGCTGGTTGGGCGGGTACACGATGTACCCCTGCACCTCGGCCCAGGCGAAGGCCGGGTTGTGTGACTCCGTGTTGTCACGGTAGTTCACCACTACGCGGGTGGGTGCGTAGCGGTGCGAGTGGTCGTCGAAGCTGGACGAGTCGAGCATACATACTCCTATCTAGTGGCGACCCGTGGGTCGGCAGTTACTTCTGTCCCTTGCCCAGGCCGAGCTTGTGTTCGATGGCATCGAGGAACTCGCCAGCCATCTGGTCCTGGTGCAGGTCGAGCACGATGCGCGCCGAGAGGTAGACGACGGCGTGCCTACCGTGCGTGAGCATGTCGAGCACCATCTGCTTGTCGCCTTCGCGGTAGTGCTGCGCCATGACGAGAGCTAGTTGCTCCGCTGTGGACTTGCGCTTCTGCTTGGCGGGCAGGTCGGCGCGCTCCTTGCGGATGCGATCCACTGCCTTACTGATACGCCTGTTCTCCATCACCGCTGCGTCCTTGTCCTTCATCTGATCCCCCGGTAGTGCCGCCCCGTGGGTCGGCAGTCGTTGCGGTAGCGGGGCATCGGCGGTACACCCGCCAAGTACACCGCTCCGCAGGGACTATGATAGCACATGTCTGTATACATGTCAATAGCAGCATGTATGAATGGATATGGCACGGTACTTGCATGGTGTGGCCGGACGGGGTAGGCGTAAGTAAGGCGGGCGTAACTTACGCCCGCTTCCGTTACGCCTTGCGCTACGAAAATGTAGAAACGGGGGTCCGCGCCTGTTTGGCGTGGGTCTGTGACCAGGGGCCGGGAGGTGAAGCGGAAGCGAGCGGCCCCTAGCACAGGGCGTGCCATGCCCGCCGAACATGGCCTTCTGCTAGTTCCCTTCTTAGGGGAGTGACTACGATGAGTACGAATATCATCGTCTATAAGCTATGCCCATCCGTCTGGACGCTGTAAGTAGTTGATTCCAAAGGTCCCCGATACTCCGCGACCAGTGCTACCCAGTGCTACAAAAATAGGTGGGGCTTTCAAGTCACTGATTCCAAAGGGTTCCAATCCCCTTGACCAGACATACCACTCCCCTAGGCACACTTACTACGCGCAACGTACTAGTGGTTTAGAGATATAGGAAACGTGTGCCTTCATACACCGGCAGTGGTCATATCGAAGCAAGTCCCATTGAATCAACGGATTAGAAGAGCCAGTACCAGTGGCGATCAGTGGTCATGTCTGGTAGGAGGGTGACAACTACCTTCAGAATCAACCACTTACTATAGCCAGTGCTCCCACTTCAGGACTCCTTCGGCAGGTAATCACCCTACCAACCCACTGCGCGGCGTCCTGTGGAGAGGACAGCGGGATGGTACATAGACGTAGCTAGACGTATATACTCACGCCCCACGGGTCGGCAGTTCTTGAGGGTGAGCGTGCGCCACGTCGATGTTCGAGCGTGCGCCACGTCGAGCGTGCGCTTCCGCGAGGACGAGCGTGCGCTTCCGCGAGGGTGCAGGCGGCGAGCGGGCGAGGGGATTGCCGCACTGCGGCATGACTTGCCGCACTGCGGCAATCGGTGCGGGTACACATGAACGTTGCCGCACTGCGGCATGAGCGGCGCTCATATCAGGGGACTAGCGACCGATGGGTCGGCACTTCGCTTGACTTCGTATACTTTCGTATATAGACTTAGCTCGTCCGGCACGCGATGAAGCGGCGGACACGGGGCCGGATACCGGCCAAGGAGTTAGGCAATGTCGAAGAAGAAGAAAGCGACCGCGACGCCCGCGACGCCCGCGACGATGCGAGCGGACGAGCAACGGCTAACAGTGCCGTTGTCGGCCATCGTGCCTACGCCCGGATGGGAACCGCAAGAATCCAAGCTCGCAAAGCTCGATGTGAGCTTTGCAACGCTCGGAGATTGGACGGAAGCGGTTCACGTAGTGCCCGGCCCCAAGCCCGGCACTTACACTCAGTACGAGCAACGGCACCGAGTGCACAAGCTCCGTCAATTGATGGGGCCGGATCACCGGGTGCCCATCGTCGTCGATCACATCGACACCCGTCTCATGCTGCGCAGGCTTGCGGAGAGCAACGCGGAAGGATACGGAAATTCACCGGCGGATCACGCGGAAGTAGCGCAGGCAACGGTGGCGCAGTTCGCAAAGGAGCTTCCCGCGTTGGTGTCGAACGGCACCGTTGACGGCATCTCCGACCAAGCCCCGAGTTACTACGATGCGAAGAGCGACACACCGTTTCGCTCCGTCAAGCGGTCGGAAGTGAAGACGGAGACGAGCAACGGAAGCAAGCTCCCACCGTTCGCATACTCCGCCGCAATGGTGGCGCAGTATGCGGGCGTGAACGAGCGCAGCATGGTGCGGGCACTCGCGTTGCTCGATGGTGTCTCGCGTGTCAACGCGAACGTTTCGACGTTGACGGATGGATTGAACCGCGTCGAAGCGGAGACGGTGGCCAAGGTCGCGGCCAGCATGGCCAACGTGGACAAGCGGCCAGTCGGAGACACCGACCGCGCAAAGCTCAAGCGGTTCGCGCGCGAGCTTCGCGCCGTCAATGACGGCATCGACACCAACGCGGGCGTAGTGATCGACGGCAAGAAGATCGACGTTCGCAAGCTCGGAGAGGACGGCATCGTCGCGGTGGCAACGGCACTGCGCACCGATGCGAACGGCTCGCACGTTCGCTTCGCATCGGAGACGGAGGAGACGGAGACGGAGACGGAGACGCCCGCGACGTTGACGGAGAGCGCGAAGCGAGCGAAGAAAGCCCGCGCCATTGCCGACCGCATCGAAGCGGCGGCCAAGATGCTCTCAAGCAACGCGAAAGCATCCGGCGCGAAGCTCTTCACCGATGCGCAGTGCGCGGCCATCGTGGCCAAGCTCGCGGAAGTGAATAGCGCCCTCGCGGCCATCGAACGCAAGCGGAAAGCGGCTCCGACCGCGACCGCGAAGAAGAGCGCGACCGCGACGCCCGCGAAGAAGAGCGGAGGAGCTAAGAAGAAGAAGTAAGAAGTTACGATCTTAGGTCGGCACTGTCCGCACTACACCCCGGCTCCCGCGAGCCGGGGTTTCTTTTTGTTTACATACTCCCGCGAAACGTTTCTGTTAGCTCCCGCGCCAACGGTCGGCAGTCGCGGCCAGGTGGCACTCGAGCGCGCACGCTGTGAACTTGCCGCACTGCGGCATAAGGTGTACGCGCACGCATTGCCGCACTGCGGCATGAGATGTTGAGCTGCGCACATGCACACTACGCTATGGCCCAAGCCCCAAGGCTCTCGAGCCGGGGCGCGCTGCGCGCAGCCCCGTGCTATATATAAAAATTAGAAAAATATGAGCGCCTTCCCCTGCACCCAATGCGGCGCGTGCTGCAAGCGAGCAGGGTTGCATGGCTTCCCGATGAAGCCAGGCACCTTGATCTGTGCTCATCTCCAGGACGACAACAGATGCGGAATCTACGAGACGCGCCCCGCCATCTGCCGCATCGACTCGCTTTGCGGAAAAGGCATCTCCCAGGAAGAGGTGTACCGGATCAACGCCCGCGCCTGTAACATCTTGCAGCGTTCCCAGGGCATCCCAGAATCATTTCGCCTCTCGGAGGACTGAACATGGAGTGGCTGATAACTCTGCTGGTCCTGCTCGTCGTCTTCGTCATCGTGTTCTACGTCATCGACCTACTACCCGGCGATCCCAAGCTCAAGCAACTCATCAAGCTGGTCGCCGGGTTGATCCTCCTGATCTACCTCATCAGCGTTCTGTTCGGCGTTGCTCCGGGTCCGCCGTGGCACAAGCACCTGTGATCTGGGAGATAGGAGATATCGAGCGTCTCATCGAGATCGCCGGATACCTCCACATTCGCCGCGCCCCCAATGGAGCCGTCCGCTGCGCCAAGCTCCACAACGGAAATTGGTTGCCGGTCCACTACGACAGTACCGACGAGCAACTCATCGCACTCACAGGTATCGACTGGCACCAAAGCGTGTATCTTTGCCCGCAGCCCAAAGAAGCGTAGAATCCGCCCATGTTGCCGACTGTCGCGTATAAGCCTGTCGCCCTGATGGAGTACAAGCCGGTCCCCGTCTCCTCCGCAGGTGGCGTCCCCCCGGCCAACGACTCCACCACCCGTCAGGCCGACCCGCGGCAGTCGGCGCGTCCCACCCAGGTGGAGCGTCGCACGTCAGGCACGCCCCGCTACCACAACCCATAGGAGTTTGTTGTATGGCCAGCAAGAACGCGAACGGTGTCAGCGGCAGCGGCGTGCTCGACGGTGGGGCACCCGGCCTCAAGTCGGTGCGTGGCATCTCGACCGGCGTCAAGGACTCCGGTCAGCGCAAGGCGGTCAAGGATTCCGGCTATCCGGGGATGATGGACACACGTCCCCAGGAGTCGGATATCACCAAGTCGGCCCGCGACTGAGCCGCCTGGGGGACTGGCGACCAACGGGTCATCAGTCCCCCGCGCCTCCCTTGGACAAACGACGCCGCAAGTACCGCGATGGAATCAAGCGAGCCAAGGCACAGCACAAGGCTCAGGAGGAGTTCATCCGCCTCCTGGAGTCTCTCTCTGTCAAGGAGGCTCTCGCTCGCATTTGCAAGCCGCATTCTTGGCTCAATGATCTGCGCGCCCGCGACGATGTGTTTTCGCAGCGGGTCGCTATCCTCGACAGCATTCAACGCGGCCTGGATATCGGACAAGGCTTGGCTCCACTTGTCACCCCCGACACCGAGCACGCCACCTCTCGCGGACAGACTCCTCGCCAAGCACTTCGCTCCCGGCAGGACCTCGTGAACCTCCAGCAGAAAGAAGCGTTCCTCCAGATTTACAAGGAGACGAAGCGCCGCTCCGTCGCCGCCGAGCGCCTGAACCTCTCGACGCTCGAGGTTCTCCAGGCCATGAACATCGACGCGGAATTCACCCGCGATATCGAGAACATCAGACTGGCCGCTCTGTGGGACGCCGAGGACGCTATGTTGGAGCGCGCCGCCGAGTCCGGCGTGGACGCCCGCTTCCTGATGAACAAGATGCAGGAAGCGCAGAAGAAGGTGCCGAAGCGCAATAGCAAGAAGGAAGCGAGTATCCCGTCGTGGGCGAAGACCGGCTCCTAGACCTGGACCTGGAAGCCCCAACTCTGGACTCCCAAGAGGAGTATCTGGAGTTTTCCGCTTACGTAGAAGACCTGCGCGCCCGCGACTCGCTGCGGTGGGCGATGACTCATCGCGTGATGGGGAAGCAGGACCTCGTTTGGTTGATGACGGAGATTCTCACCACCCGCGACTGGATGCATCCGGAGCACCCCGACACCAAGCTCTTCCTGCATCCCAAGATGATCGAGACGATCAAGGAACTCGACGCTCCTCCGTCTTCTGAGAAGGGCGACCTGCACATCCACCCGCGTGGCTACGGCAAGACCACGATCAACAGTTTCGCCAAGCCGATCAAGACCAACCTGAACCATCCCAACGCCTGCATGGGAATCTGGTCGGTCACGCTCGATATCTCTACTCGCATCGTCGGGCAGATTGCCGAGGAACTCGAGCGCAACGAGTTTCTAAAGCAACTCTACGATGAGATTTTCTTCTGGGACCCGGTGCATGAGAGTCAGCAGTGGTCGGTCGAGCGAGGCTTGGAGACGAAACGAACGCTGACCCTCAAGGACCCAACGTACCGAGCCTTCGGCCTGCTCGACGCTTTCGGCACCGGCGCTCGTCTCACGCACTCGTTCTACGACGACTGTGTGAACGAGAAGGTCACGGACAACCCGAAGATGATCGAGAAAGCGAACAAGCGTTGGGAGATGAGCCTGCGTCTCGGGATGCCAGGCTGCGAGCGTTCCGGGGTCGGCACCTTCTACGCGGCAGGGGACACCTACCACCACATGATCGACCGGGGCGTGAAGCTGCACTTCCACTCCTGTTACGAGGTGGATACGGTGAAGTCGCAGTTCAGCAAGTCGGGCATCCCGGTGCGGCTGGCTGTGGACCGTGACGCCCCGCTTCTCTTCTCGAAGTCGTATCTGGAGAACGAGGAGAGTCTTGGTGCGAAGACGTTCGCGGTGCAGATGCTCGGCATTCCCACGGCTCAAGAGGTAACAGACTTCGACACGGAACGCCTCTGCGTTTACTACCTGCCGCCCAAGGAAGTTCGTCGCGGCATGAACGTCTTGTTCCTGGTCGATCCTGCGGGCAGACGCGGGGATGAGTCGCACTCTCGCTTCAGTCTGAACATCGTCGGTCTGGGCCAGGACCAGAATTTCTACTGGCTCGACGGCGTGCTGGACCGTCTCAACTTGGCCCAACGGATCGAGGTGATGTTTGCTAAGCATCGGCTGTGGCGTCCATATGAAACCAGGTATGAGGCCAACGGGTACAACGCCGATATCGAAGCCATCGAAATGGCAATGGAGTATCGGAACTATCGGTTCATCATTACGCCAATCTTTCCGCAAGGCACGCAAAAGAAGAGCCGAGTCGAGCGACTCATCCCCATCATCAACGGCAGAAGATTCTACGTCCCGGACGGAGGAATCCCCTACCACATGACCGACAACAACCAGTTGATCGACCTGGTGGAATGGTGGAAGACCAAGGAGTTGATGCCGTTCCCCAACGTCGGTCATCTGGACGTTAGCGATGCCATGTCGCGCATCGAGGAGCCTGGTTGCGTTAACGTATGGCCCGCCCCTGAACGAGAACCCGAGGACCCCTGGCGCGTGGACTTCTACGAGCCGGACGAGAAGAAGGGTCAAATCCTGGACTGGATGAGAGTGTGAGTCACACCAAATTCAAGGACCGGCTGCGCGACATGCAATCCGCTTACTACGAGTGGATGCAGGAAGCCATCATCAACTACCGCTTCTGGTCGCTCGATCAGTGGGACCCCGAAGCTCGCCGCGCTCTTGCCGCCGAGGGACGGCCCGCGCTCACCTTCGACCGCACGCGCCCGATCCTCCAGGCCATCATCGGCTCACAGATCACGAACCGCTACCAGGCCACGCTGCAACCCCGCGAAGCAAGCCTCAACCGCCCCGACCGCTTCATCGCGCAGTCGGGGACCACGGTCATGAAGTGGGCGCAGCAAGTCGGGGACTACGAGCAGTCCGAATCTCTCGCCTTCCAAGACACGCTCGTAACCGGCGTCGGCGCGCTCGACATGATGATCTCGTTCGACACCGACCCGGACGGGCGCATCGACCTCATCCGCATTCCTTGGGGCATGATCGGTTGGGACCCCGCGTCCACGCAGCCGAACATGCTGGACGCGCAGTACTGCATCCACATGAAGTGGGTGGACAAGGAAGAGGCGCTGAACTCCTTCGGGGAGGACGAGGCCGAGCATCTCCTGGGCCTGATGACCGCGGACGACAACACCACCCCGGCCATCCGTGAGGGCCGGATGCCCTACGGGATTTTCTCCAAGTCCGATCTCCCGGCCTACAACCGCCGGCGCGATCAAGTCCTGCTGTTCGAGGAGCAGTGCTTCGAGCGGTACTACTCGACGCGCATCATCGCTCCGGACGTGGAAGAGAACCGCGCCCAGGTCGAGCAGGCAGTACGCGACGGCTCCACCATTCCCCGCGTCGAAATGTTCGCTGATAAGTCGGTGGCCACGGGTGTCGTGAAGCGTCTCGCCGCACGCATCCAGTCGATGAACTACGCGCTCTCGGGCACACCGTCCGGTCCCATTCCGGCACCGACCTACCTCGAGAACTTCCCGCGCAAGGTCTACTACAAGAGCATCCACACCAACAGCGAAGAGTTGAAGCGCGATGCGATGCCGCACCGCATGTTCACCAAGCTGTTCATCACCGCGTTCGAGGACTGGAGTAAGGAAGAGGTTCGCTCCTTCATGGGTCCCGAGCGCCAGATGCGCGACCCGCAGCAGTACTCCAACAAGTTCCTGTCCCAGGCGGTCCACATCTTCACGGCCAACCCGAAGGGCGCGCTGCTCTACGAGAAGCGCCTGTTCTCGGACGTGGCCAAGGCGGGCAAGCAATGGGCAATGGCGACCGGGATGATCGAGGCCAACGACGGGATGCTCAGCAACCCGCGCATGAAGGAGCCGTTCCGTCACCTGACGACGACCGCTTCCCTGCGCGGGATCGAAACGCTCCTTGGCCTCGCCGTGTCCGCTACGCCTGCCTCCGTTGGCATCTCGGAAGCCGCCTTCCTTGGCCAAGCCCAGGACATTCGTCGCATCAGCGGTGAAGCTCTCTCCTCCCTCCTGGGCCAGCAGAACAAGACGCAGACCATCCCGATGGATAGCCTGCGCTTGTATCGCAAGCAAATGGGTCGTCTGCTCTTCTCGTTCGTGCAGGAATATTTCGATGAGGAAACTCTTCTGCGCATTCTCGACCCCGAGAAAGATGCGCTGTTCCTGCAATCGTTCAAGGATGAACAACTACTGGATGAATACGACGTGATCGTGGAGGAAGCACCCACGTCACCGAACGAGAAGCAGCAGACTTTTCAACTGTTCATGGAGACGGGCTTCCTCACCCAACTCATGCAGTCGGGCATCCCGATTCCCCCCGCGCTCGCGGACTTCTTCCCGATCCCCGCCGAGGCGGCGGCTCAGTTCAAGGAAGTTCTCCAGGGCGCGTTCGATATCCAGAAGCTCGGCATGGAGCTTCAGAAGATGCAGATGCAGCAGCAGATGCAGCAGCCTCCCGCGCCGCCGCCCGGTGCCGCTCCTCCACAGGAAGGAGCCGCGCCGCCGCCAGAGCAGGGAGCGCCGCCACCGCCCCAAGGTCAGCCCCCGGTTATGTAACAGGAAGGAAGGAAGGCAATGATTCAGGACGAGAAGCAGACCATCGACAGCCACATCGCAGCACTGTTCGACTCCCCCACTTCGGGCGACCCGGAGGAAGTGCCGACCGATGGGTCGCCAGTCGAAGGAGAAGAAGTCGAAGGCGAAACCCTGGAAGACGCGCTCGCGGATGGCGACGAGGGCGAAGAGGAAGCCGAGGAAACCGAGGAGCAAGCGAGCACGGTCGCCTCGCTCCACCAGCGCATCGCCGCCGCCCGCCTGCGCGAGATTCACAATCTCCGCACCCAGAACCGCGCCCTGAAGGCGCAGCAGGATGCGGTCAATCAGCGCGTCTCGCAGATCGAGTCGCGGTTCCAGCAGGCTGAACAGCCGGTCATCGACCAGGAGCTACTGGACGCCGACCCGGCGCTGCGCTACTTCCACGACCGCTTCGAGAAGCTCGAGGGCAAGGTCAACCAGGCGCTCACGCCGCCTCCCGGCATCGAGGGGCACATCGCCCCGGAAGTGTTCGATGAGTCGGTGCGCTACGCCCAGGAGTCGCGCCAGGCGTTCAAGCAGCACACCCGCGATTGGGACGACGCCTACCTCTGGCTGCGCGACAAGGTGGCAGCGGACAACGGCTTCGCCGCCAAGAACGAGGCGCGCAACGAGTTCCTGAACGTGACCGAGGCCAGCGCCGTGCTGCACTGGATGGGCAACGGCCAGGACCCCGCCGCCGAAATCTACGAGCGGGCGGTCGAGGCGGGCTGGCGTCCTGGGATGCGGACCAACGGCGCACCACCGCGCAGTCTCTCCAATACGTCAAAGGTGCGGCGCGTGAAGGAGGTGCTCGGCTCTCCTTCGCTCTCGGGGATGCGCGGCGACAAGGCCGAGGGCGGCAGCTACATCTCGACCAAAGAGTTCCATCGGCGCTATTCTCACGACCAGCGCATCCGCCTCTACCAGGGCAGCAACGGTGACGAGATTCACGAACAGGTGGCGTCCGGTCGCATCGACACGTCTCTTCTTCCTTGAGGTGATCCATGCCTGAGCAATCCATGTTCGTGGGGCCAAGCGGCCCCGCCAACCCGAAGCAGCAGCGGCAGCAGAACAAGCAGAACCGGCAGATGAACCGGATGCAGCCGCCACAGCAAGCGCAACCGATGCCCGCGCAGCCTGTGGGCCAGCCGGGAGGTATGCCGATCCTGCCCTACAACCCGTCCCAGGTCACGCCTCCTGGGGGCTTCCCCGGCCAGCCGAGGCCCATGCCGCAGCCCGGTCAGCCGGGGGGTCCACAGCCCGGCCTACCGCCTCAGTGGACGCCGCAGGGGCCTGGCGCTATCGGCGGGGGTCCTGGCCCCGGCGTCCCTCCTGGCTTCGGCCAGCCGCGCCCGATGCCGTCCACCGGGCTTCAGGGCCAGATGCCGGGAATGCCTGGCGGGATGCCCAATCTTCAGCAGGCGCAGCAGATCGAAGCCCTGATGAATGCGCAGCGGATGCGCTCACCGTTCCTGGGACCGCCCAGGTAAGATAGGAGGACCGATGCCGTTTCCGAAGCAGTTCTCGAAGGACGAACTGGAAGTCAAGGGTGGCTTCCCCTCGAAGAAGGGGAAGAAGAAGAAGGCCAAGAAGAAGGGCAAGTCGATGAAGGCTGGCCCCGGCAAGAATCCGTTCGTCAAGTACTGACCTGTCCCCGCCGCTCGCCCCCGGCCTAACAGGGGTGCTTTCGCGTCTCCGGCGTTACGGGAGTTTTCGGGCAATTCGCCTCCCCGCGAGCGGGCGAATCGAAACTCGTAACGCTGGAGATACCGTTGGAATACATCAAGAAGCTCACCAAGTTCGTGGTGGCGTCGGTCGAGATGATCGACACCGACCACGAGTTCACCGTCAAGCATTGGGAAGAGGGACTCGAGGCCGAGGCCCTCAAGAAGATCACCGTGATGGGGCTGATGGGGAAGCGCAGCGACTCCATCATCCAGATCAAGGACGATCTCACCAAGGGTCCCGGCGACCGCATCCGTTTCGGACTGCGGCTCCAGAACCTCCGCGCTCCGATGACCACCGGCACCAAGGTGGAAGGCAACGAACAGGTCCTCTCCAAGCGGTACGAGGACATGTACATCGGGGAGTTCGTGGACGCCTACCGCTTCGAGAACGTCATGTCCCCGCAGCGCGTGACCTACGATCAGCGCGACGAGGGCAAGGCGGCTCTGGCGGATCAGTTGTCCCACGCCTTCGACACCTCGTTCTTCAACCAGATCGCGGGCGTGGCAGCGGTCGGCGGCGCGGTGACGTGGCAGGGCCACAACACCATCGTCGCTCCGGACGCGGCCCACAAGCTGGTCGCCTCGTTCGACGGCACCGAGGCGAACATCGCCACGACCGACACCTTCTCGCTCGATCTCGTCAGCCAGTGCGTCGCCCGCGCCAAGGTGATGACGCCCTCCATCCGCCCCGCCCGCATCCCCGGATTCAGCGAGCCGATGTACGCCTGCTTCGTGCATCCGTACCAGGTCCGCGACATGAAGGAAGCGGACGGTCGGTGGGACGTGATCCAGCGCGAGATGATGCAGGGCGGTGTCACCAAGGACAACCCCATCCTCACCGGCGCTCTGGGCGTCTACGAAGGCGTCTGCTTCTACGAGTCCTCGCGGGTGCCCATCATCGGCACCTCCACGCACGCCACCCTCCCGGTCCAGTACGGGCGTGCGATCTTCTGCGGCGCTCAGGCGGCAGTCGCGGCCTGGGGTCGCATCGGCGGCACCCCGCAGCGGTTCCGTTGGGTCGAGAAGCTGTTCGACTACGACCGTGAACTCGGCGTGCTCGGCGGCTTCTGCGGCGGCATCAAGAAGGTGGTCTGGAAGGACGTGGCAGGCGGACCCGCCCCCGCGTTCGACTTCTCCACCATCACCATCTCGACGGCAATGGCGGCTGCGTAAGCCGCTCGCAGTCCCGGCAGGGGTGTCCTTCCTCCCCTGCCGGGACTTGCGACCCGTGGGTCGCCACTCACCCGAGGCAACATGGATATCACCACCTGTCATCACCGGCTGATGGACGACGTGAAGCGGCGCACGCAGGCCGACTCCAATCAGGCGATGCTCGCCATCATCGACGCGATGGAGTTCTACAAGTACAAGGAATTCCACTTCAACCGGGAATGGCAGCAGGTCTACTTCCCGGCTGGCGTCAACACCCTGAACGCGCCCATCGCCCCCATCGGCATCCCGGTGACGCGCCCCGGCATCCCTACCGGCACCATCCGTCCGATGATTATTCAGGTGGTCGGTCAGGTGCTCGCGGGTGACGTGGACCTGGGCACCGTCTCCTCCATCGGTCAACTCTCCGAGCAACCGCTGATCGAGGTGGACAACTCGACCATGTGGCTGCTGGCCGGAGGCACCGGGCAACTCAGCGAGCCGCATCGCGGGATGCCCACGCACTACACCTGGCTCGACGGCCCGACCCGTTCCATCCGCATCTACCCCACCCCCAACGTGGACCTGGTGGCGGACGTGTACGGCTCGACCGACGCCTACCGCCCGCGCTATAGCTGGACCGCCAACAACTGGCTCTTCGAGCAGTTGGAGTTCTCGCAAGGAAACCTGGCCGACACCCTGGTCTGGGAGTGGGTGACGCTGCGCCCCACCTTCACCAACGTCTGGTTGCAGTTCGCGGAGCAGATGATCCGCGCCTGGGCGCGGCACTACCTCTACGCCAACTTCTACGGCGACCAGAAGATGATGCAGGTCGCTGGCGGTCAGGTGCAGCGCGAAGAAGAGCGCATGATGTTGGAGAAGGTCGCGGGTTCGGGCGGCAACCTGTACATCAAGCCATCCTCGCTATGACCATCTCGAGCCTGCGGCGTCACGTCATCCCCGCCGTTGCCTGGTCGCCCGACTCGCAGGAGTTCGAGCGCGGCATCCTCGACTTGATCTGCAACGTGATCCCGGTATTCGGTTCGCACCGGGCGATCAACAAGGTCAAGCGGCTGTCGGTCTGCCCCGGCCCCGACGACGACCGGCGCGTCACCGGCACCTACGTTCACCGCCTGTCGGTGGACCAGTCGCTCGACGTGATGCAGCCGGACTACGCGGAGTCCTCGCCGCCGTTCGGGCCGATCAAGTTCGGGTTCCAGGTGGTCCCCGCTGGCCTGCTCCACGAGGACCCGCCCGGTTCCAACTTCGGCTGGAATCAGTTCTACGTTGCTCTGCGCGGCCTGTCCTCCGACACCGCGACCACGGTCCTGCTCGTACCTACCGGGAACCTGGTCGAGTTGTTCGGCCTGCTGTCGTCGCCAAAGCGGACGTGGGATGCGGTCAGCCCGCTCCTGCTCAGCCTGATCTACCGCATCTCGCCGGGGTTTGTCGGCACCTACAGCTTCTCGGTGGAGCTTGGCTACACCACGCCGATTGGGTCAACCAACCCGGCGAACTTCGTGCCGTTCGTGCCGCCCGCGATCTTCTCCAAGTCGGGCAACCTGGCCGCTGACGCCAGCCTGCTCTACGTGTCGCAGATCATCAGCGTTCCCAACGCCAACCTGCCAGCGTTGCCCACGACGCAGCGGTACGCCTGGCGCATCCGCCACAACATCCCGCTGGCGTCCACGACGGACGTGCTCTACAACCCCACGGAGATGTTCGCGCCGCTGGTGGGGCAGGTTCTCCAGTGGGTGAACCAGGCCAACTCCTCCGCTTCCGCAGGCGTGCTAGCGGCCATCCAGGGCGTGGTCGCCAACGTCTACACGCCTGACGTGAGCACCTACGCGCAGTCGATCAAGCTGTGGAGCAACCAGTCCTCGTACACCGCCGCCCTGAGTTTCAAGGTGGCGTTGCCCAACTTCACCAATCTGCTCGGTCACAAAATCTCGTTCACTTGGAGCGTGCAGGGTTCGATCTCGCAGTACGTGCAACTCGTCATGCACGAAGGTTCGCCCGATGTGTCTCCGTTCAAGCACATCCAGACCTGGGGCAACCTGACTTCCAACATCGGATCGGCGGCGGTCAACACGCCGACCCTGTTCCCGATCACCGACGTGAATCCGACGCTGATCGCGCAGATTCAGAATTGGGACAACGTGTGGTTCACCTTCGTGGCTGGACCACCGCTGGCGACCACGCTGATTACCACCGCGCTCGACGTGATCCCGACCGGGTTCCATTTCTCCGGTCTATTCGAGGGACTCGGAACGTGGGACCTGGTGGGTGCCGCTACCGAGATGGCGGCGCTGTCGGATGCCAGCGACGCGAGCTTCGTGCGCAGTCCGCTGAACCCGTCCCCTACGCCTCCGGGATCGCTGGCTTTCTGGGCGACGCTCGGCCACCAGGTGGAGCCGCTGAACATTCCGCGTGAGGCCATCTCCAGCGTGAAGGTGGTTTTCCGCTCGCGCTACATCGGCGCAACGGCGTCGTCGTATACGCGGGTGAACGTGGGCGTTCAGGACACCAGCGGCCACAAGTGGTACTCGATCAGCCAGAACATCTTTCACCAGTTCAATCCGTTTGGTTCGTTCCAAGACCTGACTTTCGAGTTGAACGCCCAGGGCATCAACACCATCACCGACTGGAACAACCTCATCATCGGACTCTTGGTGTACTCCGACTCCAAGGGGCAGATCGAGATTTCCAGGCTCTACGTGGAAGTGCAGACGGGCACTGGCTCGGAAGTTCGGCTGCATGGCTTCGCCTACCACGGTCCCAAGATCGGAGACGACGCCGCCGGTGCTCCTATTGATATCTCGTGGATGCGCGCAGACGGACCCGCCGCGGTCGCCGCCATCGCCGCCGATTCGCTCCTGGGCTACATCGGCACGGTCGAGCATCCGTCGTCGCTCACTCAGGTTGGAAAAATCTACGAGGTGGAGAGTCCGCTGTTCGATCCCTGGAACGACGTGTCGAAGCCGGGTGGCTACTCCTCGAACGAGCGCGACAAGTCTTGGAGCTTCACCAACTACGGCGAACTGGTCATCGCCACCAACTACGCCGACCCGGTGCAAGTCAAGGGACCGCTGGACGTGGCGTTCCGCGATCTCATCGGCTTCGACTCGACCGGCATCGCCATTCCAAACTACGCCCTGGACCTGGGCGTGTACCCGCGTGCGCGATTCGTGGCGGCGATCAGCGGCTTCCTCTGTCTCGCCAACTGCGACCCCACGTCCGTCGTTGGCGTCGCCACGCCGTACACGTTCTGGTGCTCGTCCGCCGAGAATCCCGCGATCTTCAAGATTCTCTCCATCGAGCACAAGTCGTCCGCGTTCCCGCTGATCGCAACGCCTGGCGAGATCACCGCCATGACGGGCGGCGAGTTCGGCCTGATCTACAAGGAGAATTCGATCTGGCGGGCGAACTACGTGGGCCTGCCGCTGGTGTTCGACTTCAAGCAGGTTTCTCTCCAGCAGGGCACCACGCAGCCGCGCTCCATCGTGCGCGTGGACGACGACGAGTACTTCGTGGGTATCGGCGGCATCTACGTGGTGCGTTCTGGCACCAAGCTCGAGCCGCTGCTCGACAGCATCCACGTCCGCAAGTTCCTGTTCGACCAGAGCTTCGAGGAGTTCTCGATCTCCTCCGTGCTCTCCGCGCTCGAAAGCGAGAATTCCTCGCGGGTGATCGGCGCTTACGACGTGGTGTCGGGTTGCATCTTCTGGGCCTTCCTGTCGAAGATGACGCCGACCGACTTCTTCCGCTGCGACTGCATCCTGGTCTACTCGCCCACTGAGGGGAAGTTCTCGTTCATGCACGGCGACATGACCACGCTCTACGACGGCGAGCATCTGCCGGGAATCAGCGACTACTTCTCGGCAAACGATCTCCAGATCGGCGGCTTCCTCTCGCTCGGCAACCGCGCCGTCTCTTCAGAAACGTACCTGGTGAAGACGGTGCTCCCCATCGTCAAGGTGCCGCCTGAGCTTTCGTCGTTCGGCAACGTGGAAGTCTACGAATCGTTCTTCCGCTCGGGCACGATCCCAAGCTCGACGTTCCCCGGCTGCAAGGTGGGCGACGAGATCATCATTCACCAGGTGCGCCCCATCTTCGTGCTGGAGAAGGGCAAGGATGCGCT
>Ga0137462_1000005_pt1 | contig 38244 bp, 75 predicted proteins | sample EasRivERMGT769_2_FD_102303 | JGI IMG/M metagenome (GOLD analysis project Ga0137462, IMG submission 102303) | Soil microbial communities from meander-bound floodplain in the East River, Colorado, USA - East River MetaG ERMGT769_2 | ecosystem: Environmental > Terrestrial > Soil > Floodplain ... | reverse complement strand
TAGTTTTTGTTTCGATCGTTCTAGATCGTGGCCAAACTTGTGAATTTCCCCTGTCATTCCGAGCGTATTTACGCAAGGGCATCCATTTTTGATTACTCCATAACTTTTCTGGTCATCTCAATCTCATGGGAAAAGTCTCCCTAGACCTACTAGGTTAAGAGTAATCGAATCTTTACTTCTTCCCTCCCGCTAACTCCTTAGCCTTTTCTGCTTCGGTAGTTAAAGCGCGGACCTTCTTAAGATTATTCATAATGCGACCATCAACATCCTTATTAACAATCTGTCCATCAAACTTCTTAACAGGACAATTAGCCATATTCAACTCAAACTTACCAGGCTTGCTAAACTGACCCTTGGTAATAAAGTTAAGATAGTCTAAATTGTATGCCATCGTTTCGTTATGGTTCACGTTAAGGAAAACAAACGCTCCCTTATGCGGACCGTCAATAACTTTATGTACAAACATAGTAACTTTATATCCTGCATCTGCCTGTTTATCTTCGATCTTAGTTAATTCAAGACCGTGATATCCTGGACTAATGGGCTTAGCAAGAAGCTGGATTTCAGGAGTGATTTCAAATAAGCTCATTCTTTTACTTCCTCTTCTTCTTGGTTGGTGTAACATCAACGGATTCAATTTTGGAGCTGGTTAACATACGATCGACCGCGACCGTTTCTTGTCTACTATATCCACCAGTATCTGCATCCTTATATACAATTTGAGAAGTAACCTTTTCAACTACACGTTGCATAGAGATAGTCTTATCGCGGAACCATTTAACATTAGTGAAACAAGCTTGTAACTTTTCTCCTTCATAAACACGCAAGGCATAACCTTCTAAACGACCAATAGATTTAGCTTCTCCTTTAGCTGCGTATGGAACATTGGGACCATAAGTCATCTTACAAGTATCGCTAACTTGAATTAAAAATTCTCCAAGATCATCTTCACCTACAATAGTTCTCATTACCTAAACCTCAGTATGCGAAGAAGGAACTTCGCGTTTGGGATCTTCTGTTTGCTTATTTGAAACCTTTTCTAGAAGTTCAAGTTCAGTAGTAAGATACTTGAGTAATTGCTTACCTTCCTTAACTAAGTCATCTTGAGCGGTTACATTATTATACTTCTTAAAGACATTAAAAGCCTTATCTAAACGTTTAATTGCTTCCTTCGGATTAGCTGGTGGCTTGAATTGCGGCTTCTTCATTCTTTTCTACCTCATCAAATGGTCGTGAGGACAAATAACGATGTGGAATAGGATCGGCAGTTTCACAATTACCTTCACATATTAATTGAACGATAGCTTCCTTATCTTCCGGTACGCCATGTCCATATTGACGTGGAATTTTACAAATAGTACAAAAGTATATGCACGCACCGTCTCTAAACTGTGATAGTCTATTCATTATTAACTCCTTCTGCTTCTTTCCTAGCGGCATTTACAATGCTCCATACTGAAGGTGATGGATTGTTGTAATCAAATGAGTAATCTATCTCACTGGGGAGAGGTAATTTAGTACGAACGAAATCACACTCCTCTGTTATTACTGTATACAATCTCCTATGTGGTTTCTCTCCTTGCTCAATATTTGGAATAGCTTGAGCATTCCATACTTCATCAAAGTAAACAGGGATCTTATTACCAATCTTTGTACCTCCTGTCATTAATTGTTTAGTAACTTTAGTTCCTCCTCCTATTCCTCTAGCACGATCGGCTTTAGTAGACATGACTTCTCGTTCGGTTATTACCATATGAGCAGTTAAGATTACGTTACAGGGAAGTAATTGAACGTCTGTAAATAAACTTGATAGGAACATAGATTCTCCTAACCATTCAGGTAGATCAGGTATTGGAACTATACCCATAGATTTTCCTTCTTGTGGTCTTTGATTAAGACCATATTTAATAGATGCGTCTGCAAGAGAAGTGAGACTATCTTGCGTAAAAGTACCTGGTTCACCTGTTTTAGGATTAATGGGAGGCCTATTTAAAATATCTCGTAAGTTACCATACGTAGCATCGAAGCCTCTGGTCTTTGCTTTAATGTATTGTATGTTAACCATATCTTCGTAGTCAAAATCGTCATATTTTTCTATTTGTTTTAAATGTATCTTATCTTTCATTAGATACTTAAGAGTATGTACCTTTCCATCACTATCATTTACTATATGTGGTTTAGGCCAATCATAATAGATACAAGTTTTACCACTTCCTGCTTTGCCTACTATGATTACACGAATGGGTTCGAGCATAGTTATTTATCATAAACCTTATGTACTGCTACTAATATCTTCTCTGTTAATCCTATAGTTTCTTCTACACTTAAGTTTGGGAAACGGTCCTTAAGGATTTTGGCTATCTCTTGAAGTAGGCTCATTTATTTTCTCCTCTCAACCTCTCCGCTTCTGCTTTAAATGGTTCATTACGTTTCTTCCATGCGTTCTTAACTGCTTCATTTAACCAAGATGGTCGCAAATTATAACTCTCTGCTTTCTCTAATAACCATAATAGATAATCAGCAGGTAGATCAGCTAATTTAGTTCCTTTATATTTCCCCCAAGGCATAGATGGATCAGAGATAGGACTAGTATCGAATTCGGTCATGAATTTTCCACTTCTTTAAAAACTTTACATCCACAACCATTTACTTTACAATGTTCAATAAAGTTGAAATGTCTATAAGCTACGTGTAAACACGTACATTCCCTGTAACAATTTGGATTATTTTTTGGATTCATTTCCTATCTAACTGTTCCTCACATAGACGTAACTGTTTAGCAAGAGATTCCATATAAAAAACCAATAATAAAACCAATAACAGCAAAAATAACACGGGCTTCATATAAATGTTCACTGTTAACAAGTCTCATTTAAGTCTCTCAATAACTTCCTCTACTTCCTTCATATCTACATCCTCCTTTTTCCTGCACGTTTTACATTTTGGTTGCTTAATTAGATCAGTAGGGTCTTGTACGATTAAAGGTACATCGCATTCATTACATAAAGTCTCACGACCAAGAAGTAATTGAGGATCTATAGTATGTGAGCAACCTTTAAGTGTACACTTGTAGAGATTATATTTATTCTTACCTAACTCTACTCGTGTTAACTTATGGGGACCTTTATGCTTCATTTAGATCCTATTTTTCCCTCGCCACGATTGAAACGATCTTCTACGCGGCTCGCTGTTTGATATTCCATACTACGTAACATTTCACCTTCTCCTGCTAAAGCCGGCCCATTGATAGCATTAAACTTCTTAATATATTCCTCGCGGACCTTCATAGGATCTTGCAAATATCTAGTAAGTTCTACTGCCAATTTAGTAGCATCATCAAATACAAATGTCATGCAACCTGCTTTTACAATCCATCCATTGGATACTTGACTGATTCTAAGTTCTTCCATTCTTTCTCTTACCTCTTGTGGACTTCTGATTTCTGATCTTTCTGGATCTAACCAAGTACCTTCTACATTAAGATGATAAGGTATTCTAAATGAGCTATCATTAAAATATTCTTGTTGGTTTCTAGAGAAAAACTTAAGATCTCCTGCATCTGGATCATATTTATTTTCCTTCATATACTTTCCCCTTCAACTTCTTCCTATCATACAATTCAACATGTACATAATCTTTATCTAATATATCCGGCCACATAGATTCAGGTTCTTTACATACATCTCTAAATCCACATCCACGCCTATATAAAGTATCACAAGCGTAGAAATTGGGGACCCATTCATCTTTCTCGTAGCTATCTAATATCTTTGCTGCTTTCTTTAATGTCGTGCGGACCCACCAAGCGAGGATTACATTAGAGTACGAGAACATTGTACGATAGAATTTCTCCACAGGTTTCTTAGTTGTTTGGAATCCTATTGCGTTCCTTTCGATCCTATTAGATCCTGTTAGAATACAATAACCCATGAACTGATTAGAGAGTTGAGAAGGAGTATATTTAGCTTTCTCACTCTTATGATCTACAGGTACAATAGTATCTTGCTCTCGTCGAGTATTCAAATCCTGAGTACCTTCATACAAGATAGTATAATCATCATCTTCGTATAGTACTTTAGATAAAAGTTCCTCTACAGATATAATCTCGAACTTATCACGGTCCTGATAGAACTGTGTATATTCATGAAATGTGCTTATGCAAAGATCAATATCTTCTACCAAGAGACCGTTAATGGACATTGCACTTACTTCAAATTTCTTTACTGCATTAGTTACGTTATCGTTGAAGTCTAAATTGTTTTTCTTACCATTATAATAATCTGCTAAGAGTTCATGTATCGCTAATCCGCGAGCTAAGTTAGATGGTTTAGATTGCTCTCCGACTTGTAAGTTAACTACGCGATTGTAATTTAATGGACACGCTTCATACTCCTCTAAATAATGAGCTGTAAGCCTAAGTATTTTCCTTGGCATGGTTATCAATCTCCTTTATGATCAGATTAAACTCTTCAATAACTTTATTCAATTTAGATTCTGCATTGCGTAGTTCATATCGACAGTCACGACCGTTAAGTAACTCATTCTTAGCACCATAAAGTAATGTAGCTAAATCATGTGTATCATCTAAACATTTAGAAACTTGTTCACGGAGATTGGACATTGATATCTTCCAAATACTGTAATGCGGCCCATGCAGCGATCTTAACTAGATCCATTCTATCATGTTTAGCTCTATATCGGACTGCCTTATAAACAATCTCTCCTAAAGCGTGACCGGGAAAGTTAGCATTAGTAAATGTCATAAGTTCATTTTTATAATCATCTATTCTTATATTATCTGAATAACCCTTTTCCTTAGCTGTAGGTCCTAATATGTCTACAATTAAATCTAAGAAATCTGTTAGTACAACTTTACCTTTCTCATTCATCAATTCCCCTCCTTCTTAACGATTTCAGAGATAACATTTATAAAAGCTTCTCTATCTAGATTGGATATGTACGAACTAAAAGGTTCTCCCTTGTATTTTGTTGTAGAAGTTATTACTATAATGATTGCTACGTTATCAGGTAGGTGACGTTTTGCTAGACGACTTATACGTTTTAGACTTTTGTGGATATCTACTTCGGGTTCTATGTTAATGTCCTTCTACAGAAAGATATGTACTAACTATCCTCATCATATCTTCTCTAACAGCATTAGAAATGTATAGTACCCAATCGTTAGTAGGAGAATTAGCGTCTCCAAATGGTGCTAAAAATATTGCAAATGCCATACCTTTAGGTAGTTTACTATCTAAATCTTTGGCATGTTGTCTCATAATTTCTTGTATATCTTCTGGTATAGAAACGCGCATAGTAGATATCATTTATGCTCTCTTTCCATCTATACTTCCGATACTAAAATGGTTTCCGTCTACTTTCCTAAATCTACCTCCCCATCTTGCCCTGATATGTAAGCTTTCCCAAAACTTACCCATAACTATGTAGACTGGATGAAAGCTATCTTCTATATAAACTCCATTAACATCTAGTAAGATATCTCCTGCACATCTTTCATAATGTCTAGATCCGATCATATGACCTTTCTTATCGGGACGGTTAAAATCGTCTAATCGTAGCTCTACGGATTTATACTCTTTCCAATCATTCTCGTATACGAAGTTAAGTAAACGACTTATACAATGAGCAAATAGTTGTTGATCTAATAATTCTTGAGAGGGTTTCTTAGCCATTGTTTACCTTTAGAATTGGTCCTATATTAACAGCTTTAACACTTCTAATATCAGAAGGATCCACATTATATTTATTTTCTAAAATATCAATTGCTTCTGCTGCACTATTTGCTTCTACGTAATCAGTTTGTTTTGTAGTTAAAGTTTCTGATTTAATCTTAAATATATAAAGTTGCATAGTTACTTCACAATCTGTGCAAATAAACCAACCTTGCCAGAGTCCAAAGTACGAGTAGCAAAATCCCATGCTCCTTTAGGAAGATTAGCCTGCGACCGTCGAAGAAACTGTGCGATACCGCTCGCTTGTGTAGTCTTATCAAACTCTGCAATAAGAAACCACTGCTTCTTCTTAGTAACTGCAGAAAGTGCATCAATATACTTGCTAGTCTTCTCAAACTTCTTAGTAGGAAGCTCATCAAATGCGACCGGCTTAGAAAGGATACCATCAGTGTTCTTCACAGACTTCTTTGCTCGTGCCATTTCTTTTTCTCTCTTTCTTTTTAACGAAGTGAACTTGGAGGATAGGTAAAACCAAATATTTCTTTTTCAGTCTTAACAACTTCTAGCAAAGTAGGCATCTCCCTAATAGCATTTCTAGACTCTGCTACCTCTACGAAAGCATCTGCAATGTCAAAACAACGCTTAACTAAATCTTTAGGTACTTGAAGCTTAAATTGTCTACGTCCTGCGCTATCTTCTCCATCTTCTTGTCCTGCAACAGCGCCAAAGTGATCTAACAAATGAAGCGCGATACGGGCGCGGGCTTCTAGTGTAAAATAATCATTCTTAGCAAGAACAGGATCTGCCCAATACTCAGCCATTTCTTTCTTCTCCTAAGTTGCGAGTGAAACGTTGTCAGGACCAGACTTCTTTATCCACTTACCATCCTTATATATATAATCTTTTCTAATAGTTTCGAAATCTTTTTGTGTATGACTATGCATTAAAACAGCAGAGTAAAGTAAGGCTTCTCTATGTCCAATTAGACGAGTAACTTCCCACTGTAACTTTCTAACTTCCTCTATAGTTTCATTATAAATTTTATAGAAAGTATTATATGTTTCTATTTTTCTTTCGATAATTTCTTTCAATTCTTTAACTTCATCCTTTAATAAAATATTATCTTCTCTTAACTTTTCATTAACAGTCTTTTTCATTACTTTAACTCCTAAGCTTTTTCTGTCAGTAATTTCTCGAGACGTTCTCTAACTTTAATTATTTCGCTAGCAAGTTCAATTGATCTATTGGAATCCATAGTCAAATCAGCATGATCTGCATCATTTAAAAGTTTACATAAACTTTCTGCTTCTTGACGAATTACTTGATCTGTATTACTCATCTATTATTCTTCCTCATCCTCCTCATCTTCAAAATCATCATCATCTTCATCATCTAGATCCTCGTCATCGTCATCATCATCGTCAATATCTTCCTCTTCTACTTCTTCATCTGCAAGATATGTCCTATCTTCATATTCACTCTCCAAATGACTATCTTCTACTTCGCAAAGAAGCTTATGTATCATAGTACCCTCTTCTAAAGCATCAAGTTGCTCATCACCAATAAACTTTTTCATACCAATACAACCTCACCTTTCTTGAGCTTTCGCTTTGATTTATTAACGGACTTGATTAACTTGCGACCCTCTTCTGCAATTAAGTCCATTAAATCTGTAACTATCTCGTCGCTATCTCCCCACAGACCGCCATAGAAATCTTTATCTCCATGTGTTCGCTTCAATTCTTTACGCTTAACTTCTACTAGATTATCGAACCATCCATCTAAAGTTCCTAGAAGTGTAAGATATGTAATAAAGATATTTATAATACCAAACTTCTCTCTAAGTTCTTTAGCTAAATCTCCTAGTCTAGAGAATCTACCTTCCGGCTGTTCTTCTCTAGGAGGATTAAATTGCCTCTCTACCATAAGCGCATCAAAACAAAGTTGTAAGTTAATTCCTTCTCCTGCTGCTTGTGTAGAGGCAATCAATAATCTATCTAATGGATCTTTAGATGGCCAACCTCCATTAGCTGTGCAACGACCTACTAATTGATTTCTAACATCCTCATTCATACCACCACGAATTATAAAAGGATCGTTAATATTTATCTTGCCGGTCCTTATTAGTTCTCGGACACCATTGATTATCCCTTCCGCGACCGTTTTGTGATGTACGAAGACCGTTAATTTACGATCGGGATTATCCGTTAAGAATTCTTCTATAAAATCTAAAGCATATGGTATCTTAATATCTCCTACTAGATGCCTAAGCCGCATCATACTCGCGCCCATAGATCGCTTAGCATCTGCATAAGGTACTAATGAATCTTCGCTAGTGGTTGCATCATATGCTTCTACATATTTCTTCATTTCCTCCATATATGCCTTTTGCGCTTTACTATCTTCTATTTGTACATATCTATGGTTCCTAACAATCCCTGGTAAATCTTTAGCTACATCTTCTCTCTTATGTCTAATTACGATATCATCAGTTAATGCTTTAAATGCCTTCTCATAGTAAGGAGATATCCCGCCCTTTCTTAACTTCCCGCCACTAGTCTCTACCCAATTCATCATATGAGTTAGCATTTTCTTGTCAGGAAAACGCTCTGGATTAATAATATGCAACATTGGAAAGTATTCTTCTAAATTATTATGGATTGGTGTAGCAGATGTGCCGAAAACATAGGGGATACCTTTAGAGAACTCTACGATTGCTTGTGTTCTCTTACTATCCCAATTACTAATCAGTTGGCATTCATCGAGGATCATTAATTTAGGTGATATTAGATCCTTTAATTCTCCTATCCTTTTAGCAAGATCGTAGCTAATGATCCATACATCTGCATCTGGATCAATAAAATCTTCACTTGTTCTAATAATCTTAGGATATAAATCGAGCGCGCCAAAAAACTCCTCAAGAAATTGTATCTTAAGTGTTGTTTTGCAGAATACAACTACAGGAAGTAGCTTATCTCTATGCATGAAAATAGATAAGAGTACGCTTAAAGTCTTGCCTAATCCTGTATCATCTGCACACAAGCAGCGAAAACCATTATTCTCAAAGAAGTATGCGTTCTCTGCTTGATAGTTACGCGGGACGCGACCATCAACAAAGACTAATTTTTCTATCTCTGCTATATTCATTGGTCGTGGGAAATAGATAGGTAATTGGTTGGGTTCGAATAGATTGTTTTGATATTCTTCGTTCCAAGTAAATGGGTTTAAGCGCATAGTAAGCTTACCAAGATATTCTCCTCACATTGCCAACAAATAGTATCATCATATTTATTATGTACACAACCACCTTCTTGATCTTCCATTATATCTCTAAGTTCAGTAAATTTTTTATATATCTCTCTAGCTTGTTGCTCTGTCATAATGGGTGAGATCCTTCTATCATGAAATCACAACCTAAAGTACAGATTACTGTACCATCTGCTACTACTGCGTAAATAGTGTGACAATCATCACATTGATAATGTGTACCTAATAATAACTCCATACCTACTTGATAAGTAGGATATGAATTACCAGTTATACCACAACCTATACAAGTAACTTCGTGGGGTACAGTAAAAGTCTGCTTAGTTTCCTGTATATCCATGTTCTTTCCTCAAATGTGAGATGAACAATTCTCGAGCGAAGAAACTCATGATACAAGGTATACAATGAAATGGTCTATCTTTAATGAGTTTCTGCATTTCTTAGCCTTTCATATAGTAAACCTAATCCTGTAAAGATAGATAGTACGCTTTCTAAATATTCAGGAGGAGTTTCTAATAGTTTATTTGGTGCTCTAGTAAGGACAGCAAAAACTACGGCAGTTGAAGTGCTAGTAGGTTTATCTCCTGTTAATTTAGTTACATATCTGCTAGCAATTTCTATACAATCTTCCATAGTTTCTGAAACTATAACTGGATCTGCTTTTTCTATAAATAATCTGTATCGAGGATCCATTTTTAAATTACCTTTATCCAAGTAATTGCTAATTTAACTACACCACCAAGAGTCCATCTATTCTTTCCTATAAGAACCAACTTGCGATGTGGATCTAATCGTTTAACTGTACGAGTTAAAGCTTTACGTGCGTCAGAATATAATCTATAAGCCGTTGAAGTAGGTACATCATTAACTGTTAGTAAGTAAATCTTCTCCATATCTATTCCTCCTCTATTTCTTCACTACCACATTCGGGACACTTAGCATCATCTAGATCAGACGATGATCCTTCATATAAAGGATAGAATTTATCAGGAGTATCTTCATATCCACAATCCTTGCATCTAAGATTCATTACTTTCTCTCCTCTGTACAAAAGAAACACTTACCATCTTTATCAAACTCATGCTTATCACGTAGAACTTTATTAATAGAGATACATTTACCTACATTAAGAATGGACCTATAATAGAATCCACTCATAACCATTTCATCATTATCTTCAGCAAACTTACGCTCGCTAGCGATAGAGAATTTGTTTATGTCTACACTATTCGTCATCGTTATCACAATCCTCCTTAGAAATCCAATCAACACATGCCGCAATAGGCCAAAACAAAAAGCAAGGAATAATAGACCATAATGGTTGTCTAACGTGTTTGCAATAATTTATCTCGTCGCCAAAGTAAAGAAACGCTCCACCTAACCAGAAGAAGAAAAGATTCTCGTACATTTCTATTGTCTCCCTATTGTAATAGTAAACTTCGGTGGGTTTGGATGGTCGCGACCATAGTCGAGCCTAAAATGACATTTAAAACAGAGAAGCTTAAAATGATCTGGGTGTGCTAATATATCTTGTTTTACAGCACGATCTTTACCATTAACTAATTCTCGCTTCTTACCTATTAACTCTGTAGGTTTGATATGAGCGAATTCTAGATTAGGACGAAGTTCATTCTTATTTTTAGGCATTACTTTATACTTTAAAGTCTCTCCACATTCTTCACACTTATTGCCTCGAAGAGCGCGAAGTTTAGATAGGACTGAGAGTTTCATTTAAAAGTGGTCCCAGAGATCGGACTTGAACCGATAAGGATTTCTCCGGCAGATTTTAAGTCTGCTGTGTTTGCCAATTTCACCACTCTGGGAGAGAATTTATTTATACCTCATGATTAATTACTTGACTGAACGTAAAAGGCTTCCCTGCTTGATCTGCTTGGATTAGTTTATTCTCTAGTTCCTGTGACCATCGGGAACGAGAGCGAAGATAATGGATATTATTAGCAGTTTCATTATTTACTTTCAACTCATCCGCTAGTTTTGCTACGTACTTATTTACTTCATCATAGTGAGCATCCATTGCTTCTTGAAACAACTTCATAGCTTCCTCGTCATCTATTGGAATATTTACTACAAACGTCTCGTGTTCTGGATGGCTCATTTGTTTATCCTTTCAAGTAAGTACGAGGAGAGAGAGAAAAGATATAGTACATTTACCTCTTCTCTCTCCGGCTCCTACTTACTGTTCAGTTTTATTAGCAATCTGTTCTACATGCTTCGCGTCCTTCTTGGTCGCCATCTGTACTGCACCTACTAACTTTTGTGGTACACATTGAACAGTAACTTCCTCACCATCTTCTAGAACATTCTTATATTCCCCGCCACAATCCATATGCGTATGTGTATCTTCTGTACTGTTACAGGATTTAGATGAACCATAGAAGCAGATAAAAATCTTCATACTCTTAGAACATCGAGCGCACTGTACGAACCTACGATAACCGAGAGATTCTTGTAGTTCCTGTAGAGTTTCTTTTGTATTCTTAGATGTAGTTGCAGGAACATTCAGTAGTTGACGAAGATCAATCATTAAAGGAACATTAGCAGGAATTGCAGGGTTAAAAGTCTTTCTATTGTCACTCATTTGGTATTCCTCTTTCTAGGTTTACGCGTATTGAACTGAATAGTTTTTTGAACTTCTTTCTCTGGTGAAGTAAGAACGATCTCTCTTTTACCTAGCACTACTGACTTGTAGATTAGTGCTAGAAGTTTAGCTGAAGCGAGGTTCATTTGAACGATAATCTTTCGATGAACGCATTGTTAAGCTTACGAAGTTCTTGTAAGATCAAGTAAAGTAACGCCCAAATAGATCCTGCATAAAGTCCAATCAGAAAAAGCATATTATCTCCTTAAGCAAAAAGAATAACAATAGCTAGCAAAAACCACCAGAAACCAGATAGACCCTTATCCTCTCTCAAAATTCTGACCTTGTGAAGATAGGATACTGTTTGCAGCATAAATAGCATGCTGACTAAAATGTGATATGTTTACATTATAATATTTCTCATTAGATATATCTCCTAATTGTTTGAGAATCAACCTATTATCAAGGTAAAATACGATATTAGCATTTGCTCGTTCTGCAAGATCAGGTAGAACAGCAGAACGAATGAAGATAGTTGTTTTACTCTTTAGTGCTTCATTATCACTATCGGGACCGCGTAGTGCAGTGAGAATGTTCCACATATTATGTACTTCATAGGAGCGAGCATTAATTGCCCATTCATTAATAGCTTCCAGAATCTCTAGTGTAGTTGTTTTACTTGGGATTTCCATTTCTTTTTCTCCTAATTAGAAGTTAACCGGTTCACGACCATTTGGAAACTTTCGATTATGTAGGAAACGATCTGCTTGATCTTCGGATTCTTTTGTGTGATTTTGTTGGCAGCAACGTTCACAAATTATTGGTAGCGAGTTTAGTGATGGAATCCACGAAGTAGATATCATCGTCTTACAATCATGAAATTTACATTCACACTTGTATGCAGGCATTACTTACACTCCTTACAATTTAGATAAACAACTCCCCATTGTGCATGTTGCTGTACGTTACAACCTAACCAAATTTTATTACAACGTCCGCAAATGTGTGGATGCTTCATGTTAGTTTCTTTCCTTATTAATACGTAGACGCCAAAATGCGAGCATCCAAATAATACTTCCAAGATCTATTCTACTAAAATAGAAACAGCTATTTGGAAACCACATGAACTTAAATTGTCCAAGTTTCTTGCTCATTTATTTACCCTCCTAAGTACATTAATAGAGAGTAATAAACGCTTTACTACTCTCTATTATCTACCTAGGGAACGTTCTGTCCGAAATGGTATCCATTCATGTAATCACGTCTCATGCTATCGTCTTTTGTACTACTGTAACTTCTGTAACTCCCATCCGGCTGATTCACCATTCCTTTCTTTGCCATTTCGCGCGTTGCACGGAGATAAAGCTTCTTCTTCTTGGTACTATTCTTGGGCATTTAATTTTCTCCCTTTAGTCACGGTGAATGCCATCAACAGCGAATTCAGATTTATTTGTAAGATGTGTAGCGTCGAAAAACTTCGCTTCCATAGGACAGAAGTTTGTTACCTTTACGATTTCTGTCCCAACACTCGCGACCATCTCTTTACGAACGTATTGTTTATTGTCTACGAAATAGTGAACGTTACTTTCATTATAGTACGTGCGAGGACGAGTCTCTGTTACACGTTGATATTTTGCTTTCGAGATATGTGGATCTACGATTTTCTTGCAAGAATCGCAACGGTAGCTCATGTGGGGATTTCCTCCATGATATTTTCGTATTTCCAAAGTGGAGTTTCTAGAACGTAGAATCGAATTAATCTAACTCTCTCTCCTGTTGGAAGCGAAAAAGAAATCTTCCAAATAGTTTCATCTGCTTCTGCGACCATAAAGGCATCAGATAACTTTAAGTATTCGTTGATACCGTTAAGTTCGCTACGAGTCTGTACAGTAAAAAACTCTTGAGGCTTTCTATCTTCCATATTAATTCATCCTCCTGTAAAACTCACTATCGGGAACATATGTAAACTTCACATGCAAGATCGCATGACTCTCTGCACTCTGTTGTACTTGGAACTGATCTAGATTCGAATAGTTGATATTACATTCTCCACAATAGAAATGAGCAGATGGTCCTTTGCCATTCTGGTCATTAGGATTAGTGATTTTCTTCCCATGATCGTCTTTGAAATAGAATCGGACATGCTCGATCATTTACTTATCTCCTTCTTTACAAATGTTACCGGGGGAAACAAAAACACTACGACTACAAAACCCACAAAGATGTGGAATGGGCGCTTTATTGTTACAGGTGGTCGCGCGAATGTCCCGACCACAAATAACCTTTACTTTACAATCATGTTCTGTGCATTGACATTCGTGCATTAGCGATTCTCCTTTTTATTAAAACATTCCTTAGAACAAACTGCTTGGATGGAGTTATTTGGTCCATCATCTATTGAGTAAAACGCATTTTTTACTCTAAGACTCTTCTTACAAACGATACAAGAGGTAACAGAATTTAGAACGTCTTCAACAGTTTTCATTTATTCTCCTCATAGACTAACAAGAAATTAACATCGAAGTAAGGTCCGCCACAAGTAAAGCAAGACCTTCGCTTTCCAATCCTATTACGATACTGAAACTTCTTACAGTTAGGACAGATTAACTTATACTTCGCTTTTGGTTCTATGACTCCTTTATCGTAACAGCGATTTCCTACATATCCAATTGCCCTAGCGGTTCTTAACCATTGAATGTTATGACTTTCATATGGTTCTAGCGCATGGGCAATTTCATGTAGAATTGCCTGTGTTGTTTCCTCTCTGCTATTTAGACAGCAAAGTATGTTTGAGAGAGATATTACTTTATCTCTCCAATTGCAGTAACCGTACTGTCTGCTCGCACGATCGAATTTTAAAGTCCAGTCAGTTAAACCGTGCGCGTCCATTAGCGATCTTGCTTCTTCTTCTATATCGTCTAGGAGAGACATTAGTTATCTTTTCCTTTCCCTTCGTTAGTAGAAGTATTGAAGTAGATATCAAGAAGCATATTGTAAAGCGATTCGTTTTGTTGAGTAAGTAGGATATTCTTCCTCTTCTGTAGATCAATCATTCTATCTCGATTGTCTACTAACTTCTTGTAAACTTCTATTTGCTTCTTTTGTGTTTCAATCAGTTTTTCTTGAATCTGCTCTACAGTTCGATCCATTTGATTCCTCCTTAAAGTTAGTTACAATCACAAGATGCTGTAACATCTCCACAAGCATCACATTCGCTAATGCCTGTAAAATCCAATCTTGTCTCGTGAATTCCCCAATTCTCAATTGCGAATGTGAATTGGTTCAATATTGGATTGTCTACATTTCCCAATTCCTCAGGAAATGTAAACACGCTTTCGTCACCGTCCGCGATCGTTCTACTGTTATCCATCGCGTCGCGGAGGATATCGCGGATTGCGTAGTCAGCATCATTCTGCATTCTCATTAGCTTAACTCCCGTAAATAGACACGTAATACGCAACAATCTCAGGATCGGTTCTTTGCAATTGTGATTTACATGGATCGCAGTAAATGAATCCTTTGTACATTACTGCGATTCTTACTGCTCGCGTACAAACTGAGCAGATTGCAGAATCTTTTTCATTCTGCATTTCAATGTAGTGAAACTTTTCCACCTAAAACTCCTACTTCAAAAACTCAATTGCTTCATCTCGCGTACAATCGCGCCGTACCATAATCTCCTCAACTAGCTTCTCAAACTTATCGTTAGCTTGCCTTGATTCTGGAATTGGCTTTGGTTTATAGTTCTTATCAAGATCCTTAAATACCTTATCTCCTACCTTAACTCTATCCTTACGCTCTTTCCGGTCCGCGACCAGCAAATGTACGCGGAATAAACGAACCATCTCCTCCATCCAATACTTATGCTGTAGTGTTTCTTCTGGGGTTTGTTGGTCGATGGTTTTCTTGGGATTCTTTACGAAAACCTTATTCATCAGCTCTTTTATCGCAGAACCATCAAGTTTCTCTGCTCTCTCCTGTTCTGCCATGAAAGTATCTCTCTCCATGTTCGCCTCGGGACCGCTAAGATGCAGGCTATCTGTCATTTTTTCTACCTCTTTGATACAAGCACTGCAATTTTTTGATAGATGAATAGCGAGCACTTTACTATCATGCAAGTTTTCTTCCGCGATTTCCCCATTTAGTAATTTGCTCTCTTGTTATTAAATCTTTTCCTCCTACTCTAATCTTTCTCTTTATCATCTCAATTGCTAATCTTGGATATTCGCAATTGAATGGTTCATTCTCTAGACTCTCTATTATTCTTTCCAAGACTTCACTCTCGTCTTTTACTCCTTCCAATACTTCATCATTTATGAATTCCATTTTCTTACTTCCCTGAAGAAAACACTTTCCTTAAGTGCTGCGCAGTGCTACGCAGTGATGCGCAACTCAAATACCAGTGACGCAACAGTGACGCGCAAGTGCCATTCGCTGCTAAGTGCTTCATACGTATAGAGATACTACCACACCTCCCCACCCCTGTCAACCCCCTATGCTCCCCTTGCTCTCAACTCTTATCGGGAAGTCTTGCTTGTTTTCTTCTTTACGATTCTTAAATGGAAGTGTTGTTTTTGTTATTTTTTTTTTTTTTTTTTTTTTATTTCTTTTTTATCAACAAACAAACAACAAATCGCTCAAGGCGGGTCAAGGGGTCGAAAATGGGTGTAGGATAGGGGAGGAGTGGGTATCGCGTAAATATAGTAGATTCAGGTAGTTACGAGAATAATGCACTCGCGCGGCACTAGTAGGATACTAGTATTTTACCTGCGCATTACTACATGATACTACACAGCACTCAGGTAAAATAAACCCAGAAATTTGATTCAATTTCTTATCTATCTACTTAGGGCAAAGTGAATTTCTTTATGCGAAAATGAAATCCAATTTCATAATCTTGTAAGTTATTGATATGGCTAGATTTACTGGAATTCTGGAAAATCGTGCCGGTCCGAGCGGTTTTTGCTTGCATACAATGATGATGCGTGAGACACTTCCATCACGGTCCATTTCGGATCGATGAGGTTAGATCAATGGCAAACGCAACGGCAGCAAAGACGACCGAAACCCCGAAGAAGAAGCGCGAGCAGAACACAACCAAGGGCAAGTGGATGACTCCCACAGGCGCGGAATGGAAGTCCGCGAAGGAGTCCGGCAAGCTGGCGCAGCGGGTCGTGGATTCCGTTTACGGTCCGGATAAGCAGCCAATTCGTTATACGGAATCAAAGCTGCACGGAGTTTCCGCGCCGCAAGAAGCACTTGATCTTCTCAAGCTGAAGGCGGCGAAAGCTGTCAAGGCAATCGAGCACGGCGCAAAGGTTCTTGCGCGCCAGGCTGCGGCGGGAGACAATGCGCTTGCGAAGAAGATCGCGGAGCGCAAGGGAACCACGTTTGAGGAAGAGTTGAAGAAGCTGCAAAGCTAATCTCAACTCGTCGTCCCGTAAATCATACCGCGCTCGCACAGGCGGTATGATCTTTTTTGGGTCCCATATTTTAGTGGGGGTTTGGGGGAGCCCATAAACCAGCGTTCGTCTACTTTTCTTAAAGATAGATAAATATAAATTAGGGTCCCATATTATTGAATCTTATAAAAATAAAAGTTAAAAATAATAATAGAGGGATATTCAGGATGGTCCGTAAGGTCTTGGATCGAAAGGGTTTAGGTACCTTGACTCCTAGCCTAGATATCGTATCATTATATAGTACGCGACGGCGGGAGGCACCACAACATATGGTATACCTAAATCCATATCCAGATATAGTTAATTTAGATTATTATACGTTATTAGATTCTCAAGATAATGCTTGTGCTATTTGTAAGACTAAAGAATTTGGTAAGCATGGACCTCATATAGATCATAATCATATAACCAAAAAGGTCCGTGGTATTCTTTGTCATCAATGTAATTTAGGATTGGGACAATTTAAAGATAATATAGAAAAATTAAAACTAGCAATTGAGTACCTTGAGAAAAACAAATGACTCTTTTGATTACTGAAACCGAATTAGAATCTAGATTAAAGAACGCGGAAATTATCTATCATAGGATTGGACATGGATCAGATGCAACACCTCGTCCTCGTAGTGAAATGTTTAAGTCTGGTATTCCTGATTTTGTACGTAAGATTATTGCAGGAGAAGCGAGAAGCGAAATTGCAAAGAATACAGAAATTGCTACTTCTTGGGGTATCTCTGATACTGCTGTAAGATATGCAGAAGAAGGAAGGATCGGCGCCCATCAAGATAAAGGAGAAGAAATTGAATTAGCACAAGCTGCGGATGATATCGCTAATGATATTGTAACTAAAACTATTGCGAATGCTAATAGAAAACTTGCACATGCTATCGAAAATATTAATGACGATTTAGTAAAGAATGAGAAGCCACTTATTCAAACAGTTATTGCAAGAAATTTAGCTGGAGTTATAGAAAAGCTTTCTCCTAAGATGGTTGCACAGACTAATATTCAATTCAATGTCTTTACTCCTACACGTAAGAGATTAGAAGAATTCGGGGAACCGATTCAAGTCATTGAAGTTCCGGTTAAGAGATGAAGTTATTTATCTTTTATCCGCCAATGGTCAACGTAATAGTAAAAACAAATGCGCTTAAGTCAGCTACTGAAAAAGTACGAGAAGAGCGAACCGATGAATGATTCTAGCAGATCCTTACAGCTAGAAGTTCTGATGGGTAAGAATGTGTCTAAGAAGGATGATAAGAAGAAAAAGAAGAAGAGTATGAGTTATGAGTATCGTTAGATGTCTATTGAAGTAAACGATGCTCTCTATACGGAAGCGCGTAAATATAAGTTAGAACCAAACAGTAAGCCTCAAGAAACTTTCCTTGCGCTTCCAGACGATATATTTGAAGCAGGATATGGTGGTACAGCAGGAACTGGCAAGACATTCGCAATCGTAACATTACCATTATTCTATCGTTGCCACGAGATACGTGGTTTCTACGGTAAAATATGGCGACGGTCCTTCCCACAAATCCAAGAATCTCTAGAGCCTGAATCTAATAAGTGGTATCCGCAGTTTGGATATACTTATAATTCGCAGGACCATGAATGGACAAATAAAAGAACTAAATCGAAGATCGCTTTTGGTTTCTTAGAGCGAGATAGCGATGCGCTTAAGCATGATAGTGCACAGTATCATTATCTTGGATTTGAAGAATGTACTCAGTTTACTAAGTTCATGTACAATTATTTATTACATAGATGCAGGTCTGATATAAGTGGATGGAATGCAATATGTAGAAACGATGCAACTCCTGGAGATATTGGAAATACTTGGTATCGTAAACATTTCGTAGAACCTGCGCCAGAAGGTTATAGAATCATTGAAGGTCTGTGGAAGGATATAAAGACTGGTAAGTATAAGAAGGTCCGGCGCATGTTTATCAGGGCACATAAAGAAGATAACAAAGCTTTAATCGCACAAGATCCTACCTATTACGACCGTCTCGAAATGTTACCGGAAGCATTAAAGAAAGCAAAACTTTATGGCGATTTCTGGGCATTTCAAGGACAAGTCTTTGAAGAATTCAGAGCATTTCATTTAGAGGATGAACCTGAACATGCAGTTCATGTTATTGACCCCTCACTTGATAAACGATTTAGATTCGTTAATGGAGAATGGTTACCACCTGAATGGTGGCCAAAAATTATTGCTATTGACTGGGGATATAGACATGGTAACTATGTTGGATGGGGTACTGTATCTCCACAAAAAGAACTTATACTTTATCGGGACTATCTCGTCAACTTTACAGGTATAAGAAAGTGGGGTCCAGAAGCAAAGCGAATGTCGCAGAATGATGGAAATATAGTAAAAGTAGTCTGCGACCCTAGCGTTTGGAAAGAAGATGAAGAATTAGATTTATCTGTGCAGATCCGTGAAGCTACAGGATGGGATATTCAGAAAGCAACCAATGATAGGATAGGAGGGAAAAATTTATTACACGAATTATTTAGATGGCTTCCTAAACCTAAATCTTTCGATCAGAAGCAAGGATTCGATGCAGATTACGCACAGAAACTTTTACGCATTAAAGGTCACGAAAGTTATCAAGCTTACGTAGATCAATTTTTACCTGACAATACAGATGAACTGTTACCTAAATGTAAGATATTCTCTAATTGCACAGCTACCATTGAAGCGATTCAAGCATGTATCTATGATGAAGGGACCGGCAATAATCGTTTAAATGCAGAAGATGTTAAGAAACAAGACGGTGATGACCCTTATGATGGATTTAGATACTTATCTAAAGCATGGGAGGAATTCATAGGAGAAGCAAGCGATGAATGGATCAAGCGTTGCGACTATGAAGATGCTATGAAAGAATATAAGAAGTCTGGTGATTATATGGCATATGATAATCGTATGACTTATCTCGAGAACGTTAACAATTTATTACCAATAAGAAATAATCGACGCATTCGTAGACATACGAGGATAATACATTGAATTGGAGAGCACTTAAGAACTTAAATTTAACTATCTTTAAAAACAATTTATACATCCAAGGTCTACAATCTATCATTCGCTTACAGGCAGATCAGATAACTGAATTAAAGAAGGATAAAGAATATTGGAAGATACAATATGATTACGTATTAAAAGAACATGGGCATGAACAAACTGTAATAAATGCTCCATTAGATGATACTCCTCTAGATGATCCTGAACACTGGAAGCCTTTACGCGAGGCTACTGAATTACCTTCAGAGAAGCGTAGTAGATTAGAAAAGAAATATGCGGAGAAGGCAAGACTCAAGAAGGTTAAAGAAGAAGAAATGGAGGCCTAATGATTACAGTTCTAGTTGTACTAATTATTGCAGGAGTTCTTCTATATCTTCTAAACGCTTTAGTTCTAATGGATGGAAAATTTAAGACTGCTATTAATGTATTGGTAGGTTTAATGTTATTCTTATATATTTTACAAGTTTTAGGCATCTGGTCAGGAAGTCCTAAACTCTTTTCTTAGAGGTTGAAAAGAAATGGCTCAAAAAGGAAACACAAGTCTCGTTGGTGATTTAGGAAACAATCCAGCAATTCAGGCAGCACTTGCTGGGATTATTGCACAACTATTAGCAGCAGTTCCTGGATTATTAATTGGTTTATTTAATAGGAAACCTACTACTCCTATTACCTCTCCTACTCCTGCACCTGTGCCTCAAGATGATGATTTCCCAGACGATACTATTCCAGAACCTTCTGATAAAAGAGAAGTTAAGCGTGCAGTACTTAAGTTAGCACGTGCACAGTATAATAAGCAACGATTCCCGGATCAATATAAGGATGGTAATAATGGTTTATATTCTGATGAAGATAAAAGAAGTATTCAAGAAGGTGATTCAGCTCTTAATTATGCTTCTAAGTTTTGGCTTGATATTACTGCTTATGATGATGATGATAAGGAGTTCTTACGTCCTGCCGTTCTTACACATGGATTAGCCTATAAGACTGAATTCCATGTTGGCGATGCTTATATTTTAGGATTTGGTCCAGACGAAAAGAACGTTGATGGTAGTCCTAGAGCAGAAGTTGTACATACTAATGAAATGGGCCATGGTATTACCGCATGGAATAATTCGTTTGGATTCCTTCATCAGATGAAGGCTCGTAAGGAAGGTGAATATGATGTTTATGCAGTTGTTGATGGTGTAGAAACTAATCATTTTACTCTTAAGGTTAGTTAATGGCTCCAGATACTGGGAACGTTTACAAGGGATTGGAAGTACAACAGGCGATAGATCGTGGCGAGAAGGTGGTTCCTATTTCACAAAAGGCTTATACTCGTATTAGTAAGGGATTTAGAGCGGCTAAGACTTTAAGGAAGATGCAACGGGCTTCGCGTCGAAAGAATAGGAACTAAAGATGTCAGTCATTCCAGAATGGGTTAGTAAAGGATCTAAAGTTATCCTCGATCATGCTAATAAAGAGTGTGACGAGAAGCGTAAATTTATGATTCCGCGTTGGAAGCAAGCAGAGTATTACTGGAATGACATACAAGATTTATTTTACAATGCGGATAAATCAGATTGGTCCACTTTCGATGAGGATGAAGGGCAGGATGTTCTTGATGCATTAAGAGATAATAATAAGATCATTAATACATATCGTGCAGAAGGTGAATCTATTATAGCCGCTGCTACTATTGGTAATTTATCTATACGGTTCTTTCCCGAAAATGCAGACGATCCTCTGGACCTAGATAAAGCGCGTTCTTTTTCTGATAAGAGTGATTATGTCCAGAGGGTTAATAATATAAAAGAATTAAGACGCAAGGCATTTACGATCAGATGGAATCAAGGACTGGTCGCGAGTTATACATATTTTAAGAAAGATAAGAAACGGTTTGGATCGCTTAATAAAGATATCATTGGTATTAAGAAGCTTGCTTATTTAGATAAAACCTGTACGCAATGTGGAGAAGTTTTACCATCTGAACCTATTGAAGATGTAGAAGGTTTAGCCGCAGAAATGATGGCCAAGCAGCAAGCGCAAGGATTAGATCCTAATACTCCTATAGATCCTAATGCTCCACCACCAGAAATTTCTGAACCTGAAGAAGTTTGTCCAGTCTGCGGCAATCCCGAACTAGAAGAAACTATTAGAACCGAAGATATACCTTATAAGATTGGAGAAGAAAAGCGCGACCGTGGCTGTGCGACTATAGAACTTTATTCTCCACTTTCCTTTAAAGTTCCACATTATGCTACAAAAGCTTCTGATATTAATTATGTAATTCTAGAAGGAGAAATTCATTATGCTACAGCTCGCTCTCTTTATCCAGATTTTGCAGATAAGATTCATCCAAATAATATTGATAGCGAAGAAGCTATTCATAGAACTCAAGCAGATAACTATTCAGCTATTGCTTCAAATAGCTTAGTTACTATCCAGCGATTCTGGTGCAAGCCAGATATGTACAATGTATTAGGAGAAGGTAATAGCGAATATGATGCAGCCAAGTTTCTAAAGAAGTATCCTGATGGTAAGTTCGCGACCTTCATTAATGGAGATTTAATGGTAGAATGTAAAAATGAAGATATGGATGAACATTGGACCTTCGTAGAGAGTCCGATGGATAGTCATGTCTATATACGGTCGTTAGGTAACGCTCGTATTCCCATTCAGGACATGGAGAATGATCTTGTCTATTTAACTATGGATACAATTCGACATTCTATTGGCGAGACTTATTATGATAGCCGCGTTATCGACCGTCGCGCATTCAAAGAACGTATGACTAAACCTGGAGATATGACTCCAGTTAATAATAAAGTAGGTGCATCTCGTATTTCAGATTTATTCTACAGTACTAAAAGTGCAAGTCTTTCTCGAGAAGTAGATGCGTTCTTACAGCATTTAGGAACAAAAGGACAATTCATTTCTGGTGCTCTTCCTTCTTTATTTGGTGGAATGTTCGAAGAAGGATCTAAAACTTTAGGTGTATATGAACAATCTAGACAACAGGCTTTGCAGCGTGTCGCTATTCCTGCTAATGGAATTGATGATTTTCTAGCTATTACTATCCATAAAGCAACTGAATTATATGACAAAAATATGGAGAGTGATGAAATTTATAGTGTTGAAGCGGGTAATAGTTATAATAATGTTACGTTACGTAAATCAGCTCCAAATGCAAAGATTGCACGTGTTGAAGTTGTAAAGAGCGAACAGTTCCCGACCACATGGGAACAGAAGCGTGCATTTGTTATGGAAATGCTAGAGAAGAATTTAGAACCTATTAATGCTGCTATCTTTGCTGTGGATAACTTAGGATCTCTCGCGCAATTAATTGGCATTCCTGAAATGAAGATACCTGGAGTCGCAGACCGTAATAAACAATTACATGAGATTAACGAGCTTCTTAAATCTGAACCCCAAATGGATCCAAGTATTCAAATGATAGATCCTGCAATGATCGAATCTGGTCAAGCGCCCTCGCCAATTATTCCTACTATTATGCCCGATCCACAAGTAGATAATCATAATGTTCATATTCAAACTATTATATCTTGGGCCGTATCTCCCGAGGGAATTAGAGAGAAGATTAATAATCCTGAAGGATATGCTAATGTTATTATGCATTTAATAGAACATCAAAAAATAGCAACAGCTATGATGGCTACATCTGAAGAGGAACAAGAGGTAGAAAAGAATGAAGGAGAACAGGAATGAGTGTCTTATCTGATTTAGACGCCGCTCTCCCAGAAGGTGGAAGTGATGAGAAATTACCCTCTAAAGAGGGAGAGGAGATTAAGAAAGGTAGTGAAGAAAAGGATGATAAAGTATCGGATAATAAAGAAGAAGATGAAGGAGAAGGAGAAGGAGAAGATAAATTAAAGAAATTAACTAAAGACGATGATAGCGATGAAGACGAGGATGAAGATGAAGATAATGATTTAGATGATGATGACGATGATGATGACGATGACGAAGAAGATGAAGAAGTTAAGAAGGCTAAGAAGGAAGCTAAAGAACCATCAAAGATTAAGACAATTAATAAAGACTATCCCGATCTCTTTAAGAAACATCCCGATCTCAAAGCTGCATGGTTTGAGCGTAATGAATTTAAGCAGATCGTTGGTACACCTAAAGAAGCTGCTGAAGCGGTTGAAAAGGGAGAGTTATTAGATAAGTTAGCTATTGAACTAGGTACTGGAAATAGTGAGCCTCTTTTAGAACTCTTATACGAACAAGATCCAAAAGGCTTACAGGCTTTTGTAAGTAACTTCTTACCAATTTTAAATGAGAAAGCTCCTAAACTTTTCCAAGCTACTATTACTCCAATAATTAGGAACGTTCTTGCTAAAGTAGGTAAACAAGCGGAAAATGATGGAGATGAGAATACTACATTAGCAGTTAAGTATGTAGCAAAAGCTATATTTGGTAAAGGTGAGATACCGCAGTCTACGAAGATTGCTACTGTTTTAAAGAAAAATGAAGAACTTGAAGCTGAACGTGGTAAGTTATCGGCACAAAGAGAAGAATTGTTCTATAGTAATTGTATTGATCTTGTAGAACCTGAATTAGATAAGTTTATCAATGACGGTCTCGATCCTGATAATGTTCTTTCCGAAGGACTCCGCGAGACTGCTATTGAGAAGATTCGTAAGCGTGTCTATCTTCGATTACAGAAGAATGAAGAACATATGCGGACCATGCTTGCACTTAGAAAATCTGCCGCAGCTAATGGATACAGCAAGGAGTGGCAGAAGAAGATTAGTCGTCAAGTAAAGAATGCAGCTAAAGAAATCATTCCTATCATTCGCGCTAAAGAGAAGAAGCGACTATTCGGTGATATGTTCGCTAAGAAGAATGAAGATGGAACTACTTCAATTCCTTCTAGTAATGGAAATACATCTAACGTAGGTGGCGAGAAGAAATCTACTAATAAGGTTGATAGCTCTTTATCTATTCGTGAACAACTCGATCGAGTACTTGGCTAAATGAACTTAAGGGAAGAGTCTTATTCTTCCCACTGACTCGTATCCACTCGAAATTGCGCTATGGTGGAGGCGCTAAATAACTCGGGTCAAAGGGTTGTCGAGATGTACAAACCTTTTTTCTCTTTTAGGTGATTCGCTTGGCACAAAATGAAGCTGCTGTAAACGCTACAGAGATAGAAAGGGTCCGCCCTGTTGTCAAGGCTGCATTTGATACAGAAGCAGGAACTTTCTATGGAACTTTAAAAAAGAAGTCTCCTGAAGTAATTAGTAATCGTGATATGCGTATTGTTCTTAAGATGCGTCCAGGAGGTAAATTTAGGCATTATAATCCAGACGGTGGAAATTACGGTCGTGGATCTGGCGCGCAGTTTGATAAGGGAGTTATTGGCGTACATCACTTATTAGAAGCTGTAGAGTGGACAGAATTATCGGATATGGCTACGGATACGCAGAGGAAAGCGGTTCTTAGCTCTTTTAAAGATAACCTTGCCACTGCTCTTGATGAGTTGCAAAGGAATGTTGATAGTCTTTGTTTAACTGATGGTACTGGAGTTCTTGGTACTGTTACTACATATACAGTTGGTGGCGGTGTTGGTGGATCTGATAGGTTAGTTTTAGCTACTGATGGTTTCCGTTCGCACTTAATTCGTAGTGATATGGACCTTAACGTTTATAATGCAGCTCTTACAGTTAATCGTACCGCTGGATCTGAGCGGACCGTTGTTTTCCATGATATTGCAAACCATACTATTGATATTTCTCCTACTCTTGCTGGTGGTATTGCGGGAGATAAGTTAGTAGTTTCCGGTCTTTCTGCTACTCCTCCTGTTTCGGTTCTTGGAGTTCCCTATCATCACTCTAATTCTTCCACTGGTACTTGGTTAGGTCTTTCTCGTGCAACTAATCCTGAAATTCGTTCTAACCGTGTTGCTGCTGGTGGTCCCTTAGCGTTACCGTTTGCGCGTTTAGCAATGAATAAAGTTGGCGACCGTATGGGTGCTAAGGCGCGTAAGCAGAAGTATAAGGCTTGGACACATCCTTCGCAGAAGCAGGCGATGGAGGAAATTGCTACTTTAATTACTAGCTTGCAAGGTATGCCTGCTGGAAAATCTATTGATTTATATTATGGCGATAATATGCAGTTAGCTGGTGCTCCTATTATGGAACATTACTCGTGGGATCGTACACGTATTGACTTTATTAATGATGGCTTTGGTCGCGCGGAAATGCGTGCGGCTGATTTTATTAAGAAGAAGGGTGGCGGTGGACATATTTGGGAAGGTCGCGGTACTGATGGTGGTGGCGCGGCATTTAATATTCTTTATCCTGCTTTAAGTTTCAATCTCTTCCACGAGAATCCTGCCGAATCGGCATATATTGACACTCTTGACATTGTTGCGGGGTACTAATTATGGCTGAAGCTGTTAATCTCTGGAGATGGCATCCTGCTGGATTAGGCGCACAAGGAGTATTAGGTGGCGCTCTTACTGCTGCTGGTGCTCCTTTAACAGTTGCTCCTACACATTTAATTCATCACATTATAGGAACCCCAGCTATTGTTAACATTACTCCTCCTGCTCCTGATTTTAATGGTGTTGTAATCTTTATTGCAGATGGTATCTTTACTTGGACCGCTGCTGGTAACATCGCGGTTCTTGGTACAACTACTGCTGCACTTAAGATGGTTATGTTTGCTTATGATCCTGCTACTGCTAAATGGTATCCAAGTTCTGTAGCGTAAGGGAATGGGGGAGCCTAAGAACTCCCCCTTACTTTTATGGACAAAACTGAAGCGACCAATATTAATAACGTATTAGCTTTAAAGTATGGAAGCTTACATGAGAAACCTCGATTCCGATTAGTATGGGCAAATGATTTATTCGAGGTTCGTGAAGGGGAGTTTAAATATGATGTAGAGTATGGAGAGTATAGATTAGACTTAGGTACAGTTCACGAACGAAGAACGGTCCCCAAATATTCCTACTGTCAGGACCGTTGGGTTTTAGAAGAGATCATTTTCAATCAATATATTCCTAAAGAAATTGTTTCTCAAGAAGTTGTCTCTTATGAACCTATATGGGTATTTTGGACAGGAGATAATGGAGATTATCAAGAACCTGATTTTTTTCATATTGATCAAATTTGTTATTTCCGTATTAATAATACTTTAAAATCTCATCCTATGACAGAGGCACAGATAGCCGAGAAGCAAGCAATTTTAATAGCAGCTAATAAAGCTAGAATTCGGGAAGTATTAGACGAACAATTACCCGATACCGCACATGCTATAGTTCATGGTGAAGGTGTAGCATTTGGAAGAGGAACGAAAGATATGAAACCCGATGCCTAACGTAGATCAGAATCAACCATGGAATAGATCAGTTGTTTTAGGAGTAGCAGATACTACTAAAGAAGTAATGCCCGCTCCAGGTGTAGGAAAAGCTCTATGGATACGTCGTATTACAGTAACTGTTATTACCTCTGCTGCACAAAGTATAGATGTGGAAAGTTCAGACGGAGCAGTTGAGTTAATAAAAACTCCTGTATCTCCTGTTGCCGGTACACAGTTTTTCTTTGGATCTAATACTGGATTTAAGCTACCAGATAATACTGCTTTACGTACTCAACCTTCTGCTGCTGGTAATGTAGCTTTAGTAGTTGCAGAGGGATATACATTAGGAGGATTCTAATATGGAATGGAATAAAGTATGGTGTTTAGGATCTACAAATTATATACGATTATATCCTAATCCAGGATTTTCTATTCCTTTCTTCTTTAATAAACGTATAAAATGGTCAAAGTTTTATGGTTGGAAGGTAGAACGTGGCACAGTTCGCTAGACCAAATGCAGATATAGTAGATGGCAATTGGATTAAATCTACTGGTGGTAATACTGATTTATTTTCTATGATTGATGAGAGTGTTTTTGATGATGCTGATTATATAGAATCTGGACTAGCACCAGCCGCTGATGCAGTAGCTATGCATTTATCAGATGTAACTGATCCTGTATCTTCGATTAACCATACGGTTCGCTATCGTTACGGAAAAGATTCTGCTGCGGGTGCTCAAATAGATATTGTAGTACAGTTAAGACAAGGATATGTTAGTGAAGGAGCACAAGGAACTTTAATTGCTAGTCAAACTCATGCTAATGTAGGTGCAGGGTTTACTGCTGGTTCTATAGCTTTATCCGGAGCAGAGGCAGATGCTATAACTGATTATACGGATCTTCAAATACGTATCACGGCAAATCAGGTATAGGAGAAGGAGATTATGGAAATCAAAATTACAGTTCGATTAGATGAGACTGGAAATATTTCTGTTGATGGTCCTTTAGATAATAAAATTTTATGTTATGGTCTGTTAGAAGCTGCAAAAGATGCTATTAAAGCTTTTGAGCCAAAGAAAATAATTCAACCAGTTATGAAAATAGTGGGGAATATGTAATGGGCTTACAAACTTGGGTAGAAGTCTTAGGAATACCACAAATAGCAGCTGGAACTTTATTTACTACTTATACTACTTCAAAAAGTGTAATTAATCCACAGTCTTTAATTGTTCTTCCGGCTGGTTTCTGGTATATAGGACGCAGATTAATAATTAATGTTCATGGAGGTATTAGTAATATTGTTACAACTCCTGGAACTATGACTTTTGAAGTTAAACTCGGTCCAACAGCTAATATAGTTGTATTCACTTCTGGTGCTGTTCAATTAAATGCTACAGCACATACTACCCTACCTTTTAGTCTTGAAATTAATTTAACTTGTCGTGCTGTTGGCGCCACTACTACTGCAAATTTAATGGGTCAGGGTGTTCTAGAAGGAATTATGTTTACCCGGACTGCTGGACAAACAGATGATGTACAAGGACACCAAACACTTTTAGTTCCCCAAACTGCACCCGCTGTTGGTACGGGATTTGACTCTACTACTGCAAGTATTTTAGATTTTTGGACTGGATTTTCTATTTCAAATGCTGGCAATGGTATTCAAATTCAGCAATATATGGTAAGGGTTATGAACTAAATGGCGATTCTAAACCCTACTCAACTTGCACAAATCCGAAATGGTTGTGAAAAAGTTGAACCAAACATTAATTATATCAAGCCACAAATTAATGCAGCTATACAAGCTCTTGAAGATTATTTTGAGAATACTGCTCGTGCTGGATTTGGAGCCGCAATAGAAGCTGCCGCGCCCGGTATTTTTACCAATGCTCAAAAGAAACGAATAGGTCGTTTCTATTTATTTCTAAAATTTGGATTAGAGATTTAAAATGGCAACACGAGCTAAATCAATTCTTGGTGCGGCTACACTTCCGGATGGAGTTGTATTTCAAGAACCATCATCAGTTAATGTTCTAGTTAATGATCGTTATCCAGGAATGGTTTATGTTTTTAAGGATACTGGTACAAGAATAAAGTTAGGTGTTGGATTCTATATCCCACCGAATTATGTTGGAACACCAATTATTAGACTTATATGGTTAACAGTATTAACTTCTGGAGATGTACGATGGGAAGCAGATTTAACTTCTATTGCAGATGGAGAATCTGGTGATCCATCAGCAGATCAAGAATCAATTCCTTTAACTGTTACTGTACCTGGAACAGCAAGACTTCTTAAATACACAGATTTAGCATTTACTGCTGGTACATTTGCGCCTAATGATTTTGTCCAAGGTGTAATTGCTCGTGATGGTACAGAAGCAGCAGATACAGCAGCTGGTTCTGTTTATCTTTATGACGCACAATTTTTATTTTCTGATACATAAATGTCTCTCTTATTTGCAGATAATTCGACTGACAAACTAGATCTAGGATCTGATGCATCAATTGATAATATTTCATCTGGAACGCTTATTCTTTGGGGATACTGGCCAAGTGTTGCAAATTTAACTCGTGCAGTATGGAGCAAACTAGGTGGAACTCAGAGTATAATTTGTTTTCGTCGTGGTGGTGATGGTACATCGCTTCGTTTTACTTATGGGCGCTCAAGTGTAAATCAGTCAGTTGATTTATCTACTGGAAGTTTATCTGCAAATACTTGGTTGTGTGTGTGTTTTAGATGGGAAGAAGGAGTTCACATCTCGATCTATGTTGGATCTTTAACGTCTCTTCTCGTAGATCGTTCTAGTGGAGCAACATTAGGTTCTGGTACACATGATGATAGTGCCGGTATATTAACAATAGGGCAATATGCGGATGCTGTTACTAATAGCGATAACATGCAAGTTGCTTTTGCAGCCCTTTTTAATCGACGTTTAAATGATGATGAAGCTATTTTGTGGCAATTTAAACCACGTGTTTTACCGGGATGTTTACGTTTTTATATTCCTGGATTTAGTGGTACCGGAGCACAACCTGATTATGCTGGAAGTGGTATTAATGGAACAGTAACTGGTACAACTGTTGCAGATCACGTTCCACTTGGTCCATTATTTGGTTTTAACAATGATAGTTTTGATGAGGAAGTATTAACCTCAGCCGGATTAGTAGCCAATGTAAATCCAGCATTCCACCCTGGTAAAGGATTACTTAAGGCTGCAAGATTTTATCAGTCTATTAAATCTTATGAAACTGGTACTGTTGATAGAAAAGCCTTAATTTCCTGGTCGGAATTAGAAATTCCAGTACTAGATTCTCGTGGTAGAATATCATGGGCAGAATTAGAAATTCCAGAAGTAAATCATAAAGCTTTATTATCGTTTGCTGAATTTGAAGTACCCAATGTAAACCATAAAGCTCGTATCTCGTGGGCTGAATTAGAGGTTCCAACTGTAAATGCTTTAGGTAGAATATCTTGGTTAGAGTTAGAAGTACCAGATTTTATAAGACGCGCGAGATTTTCTTGGTTAGAGTTAGAAACTCCAATACTTGATGCAAGAGGTATAATTTCTTGGAATGAATTTGAAATACCAGTTGCTAATAGAAAGGTTCGTATATCTTGGGTCGAATTAGAAGTTCCGAATGCTAATAGAAAAGGTCGTTTATCATGGAATGAATTAGAAGTTCCATTTGTAGATGCGAGGGGAAGAATATCCTTTACTGAATTCGAAGTGCCTGATATTGGAGGTGGAATTGCTGGACCTGCAAGAAACTTTGATTATGATACATACTATGAGAATTGTTAATGTCAATTAATCCAGAAGCCGTATCAGGAGCTATAGTTGTTATAATTGTAGGTATGATAAAGATTTATTTTGAAATAAAAAAAGGTAATGAAGAAACAACAAAGGTACATTTAATAGTAAATAGTGCTATGTCAGAGCTTAAAGAAGAAGTAAAATTTTTGAAAGATACTATAGTTAGACTTACAGAACTTACAAAAAAGAATGGTAGTGTTTAATGGCAGTAACTGCTGGTCTTTTTGGTCATTTTGCATCTAACGTATTAGGCGGTATGACTGCTGGGGAAACTCAACGAATGATAGATATTTTATCTGATACTATTAAAGTAATGTTATGTACTTCTGTCTATGTTCCTGATCCTGATACTCATAAATTTAAGTCATCAGTTACTAATGAATTACCTGGAACTGGTGGATATACAACGGGAGGTGTAACTTTAGCAGGTAAGACTCTTACTTATACTGCTGCCGGTAATTTTTTAGTATTTGATGCTAATGATGTAGTTTGGTCAGCTTCTACTTTATCTAATGCTCGTATTGCAGTTATTTATGATGATCGTGCTGCTGCCGCGGGAGATAAGGAGTTAATTGGATTTATTGACTTCGGAGCTGATATGTCATCGGCTGGGGTTGATTTCTCTATTATTTGGGATGCTGCTGGAATCTTTAAGATCACTGTTGCTGCTGCGGCGTAAACATGGCATTACAAGCTTTTACAGATGGTTTTGACCAAAATGTCGGGACCGTTAACATGCAAGGTTCCTTTACTGATGATTTTAATAATACCAAGCGCTGCTCATTTCAATGGGGACAAGGATCTTTTGGTAATCAAACTTCTTCAGTAGATATAGCCGATTATACAGGATCTTATGATAGAGATCCCATTGTACCTAAAGATGTAACTATAAGATTCCGTGCTAAGGTTTTTCCTGTTGGAGATAGTCAAGATGTTGTATATGGAGATAGTAGTGGAGATTTTAAGACTTTTGCCAATGTAGCTTTATTTCCTTCTGGTTTAACTCCCGGTGTTCCTACTACTAACTCTTGTCCTGTTACTGGTTCTGTTAATCCTAAAACAACAGAATCTACTGGTAATGTTTATATAGAATATCGTAAGCAAGGTACTAGTACATGGTTAGAGATTGGTACACCAGTAGCTACTGGATTAAGTGGTGATAGTTCTATAGGCTTAGGTGGATCAATTAGTGGTTTATTACCTGGAACTATTTATGAAGCTAGATATAAGATAATTAGAAACACTGAAAATAGTGTAATTAATTACTCTGCTGTTGGAACCTTTACAACAGTGGGTTCTAGTAATACTGTTGTTAGTTCTCAAATAATGTTATGTACTGCTCAAGTTTTTGCTCCTTCTATTCTTAGTGGTCTTCCTGGCGTTTCAAATGTTATTATAACTCCAGTTACTATAGAAGCCTTAGGTGAAATGTTTTTACCCGCAGTATTTATAAGTCAACAAAGTGTTATAGAAATATTTGTACAATTCAATGACGTAATTATTAGGGAGGCTATCTTTGGCTGATTTTACTATTCGAGACAATAATACTAAATTAAGAGTATCTTGTCTAAAACGTGATGGTAATGTCTTTAATTTAACAGGACATACTGTAAAATTAAGATTTCGTATTCATGACATAGATCATAAACGCGTAGATATGAATATCATAGATGCAACTAATGGTATAGCTGAATATGTATTTATTACTGGTGCAGGTTATGTTATTGATGCTACTAATAATAAAATGGATATTAAAATTGGTGGTGTTGATAAAGTATTTACGGTCGCGAATGGTTCTTATTTTACAGGTGATGATTTAGCCGCTGCTGTACTAGCAGAACTCCAAGCTACAGATCCTGCAACACCTTGGGATTTTACGATTGATGGTTTTAATCAACTTAGATTTGCATTTGATTCTGGCTTTGCTTTTCCACACATATTATTACTTGGTACTGGTGCTAATTTAGCAAACTCTATTTGGGAGACTATTGGATTTACTACAGGAGTAGATTCTACTCTATTTCCTGTACATGAATCTGACAAAGATGGTATACAAGTAGGTACAACCGATTTAGGACAACAAGGTATTATGTATGCAGAAATAGAAATAATAGAAACTGCTACCGGACTTTTAGTTTCTAGCTCTGATGAGTTGATCTTCACTGTTCGAGGGAAGGTGTCAGATGGTTAATAGTAAAGACTTAGAAGATGACGATTTTGTTGATGAAGATGCTAATAAGGTTGAGGAAGTAAAAGAAGTTGTTCCTGTTCCAGATAAATGTCCTGCTTGTGGAGGTACTGGAGCGGTTCCAGAAAATATTGTAAAAGGTAAAGTAGATACATATAAGGATTGTACAGTTTGTGCAGGTAAGGGTTTAAAGATAGAAAGCGAAGATCCAAATAGATGTAAGGAATGTAGTGGAACTGGTAAAGTTATTACCTCCTTTGTAGGTGTTGTTCCTGCTACTTATGATACTTGTCCTACTTGTAAAGGTAATGGTACTAACGTTACTAATGAGTAAATGTACTGTAGTTTCAATTTGTAATTTCTCTATTGGTCCAGAGTTTAAGCCAGGATTATTTCCTAATGATTTTGTTATCCCTGCTGCTTCCGAGGAATCTTTAGCTTTATTAGTTATAGAAGATGGTTGGACTGATGTACCTCTTTTAGATCGTAAAAGTATGCGTGTTCCCGTTCTCTCTGCTGAAATTGCTCGAGCTGTTGTAGAAGATTGGAAATCTGCACAATTACAAATTGGATTAGGTTCTCAACCTGGTCTTTTCTATGTAGATGGTGAGCATGATGAGGATGATATTTTAGAGGGTTGTGAGGATTTATTAGTTAAAGCACGTAATGAGCATACTGAATGGACGAATCGTTTAGTTAAGATGGCAGATGATTTATGGTATATGAAGCAATCACATAGACAGATTTCTCGTACTATGATTCATGCTGCTAGATATTTACATGTAGATCGTGCATGGACCAAGAGTTCTAGACCTGATGATACTGTTATTTGTCCTGCATGTACTAGTAGGGTTCCTGCTGGTGCGGCGGTCTGTTTACAATGCAGAGCGATTATTGATGCGGAGAAGTATTCACAATTCGAGTTCGCAAAGGGGTAATTAAATGCCTATTTATAGCGGGCACGATATAGCAGATACTGTAAGAAATGTTTATTTAAATCGTGCAGGTATTAATGATACTGCAATGTTGCCCGTTATTAATACAATTTATGAGAACTTACAGCAACAGTTAATTGAACATGGGTGTCCTATATTTAAAACAACATTTGCTCCTATTATTATTATTATGGGTCAAATTACTTTAACATATGGTACTGGTATAAGTATCTTACCTGATAATTTTGCTTCTCCTTTAAAGATTTGGGAAAGATCAGTTGGTGAGAGTATTTCAAAACTTGCACCAATGAGTGAGAAAGATGATCTTCCTTTAGTAGACCAAGATAATACTTTGAAATTCTGGTCGTGGAATGAAGAAGCTATTAACTTTGTAGGAGCAACAGTGAACCGAGAGATAGTTATAAATGGATATAAATTCCTTCCTTTATTAGAAGAATCTGCGGACCATATCTTAATTTCTTTTGCTAAAGATTATGTTGCTGTTGCTACAGCTGCACAGTGTGCATTAAGTATCTCACATAATCCTACATTAGCGGCTGCTTTAGATACTATTGCAAAAGAAAAGTTAGAATATATATTAAGTCGTTATGTTAAGAAAGATCAATCTTTATCCGTAAGACGTAGAGGATATAGAAGGCCGAGTCGAGGAAGCCTCGTTTGAGCGATAATGCTCAGATGTGTTCACTTTGAACATGAGGATGAATTAAATGCCACAGTTTCGAGCTGTCAGAAGCGTACATGCACAGTTAGGAAATCGTGCTTTATTTGGAGCATTAGATTTTGTTGGAGATATTAGTCCTAGTAGTGGTCCTTTAGGAACAGGTGCGGGAGCTTCTGGTAAAGGATCTACATTTACAAATATATTAACTGGAGTTAAATATGTTAATGAAGGAACTGCTGCTAGTCCTTACTGGACTCCTATGGATTATAATCATCGTGGTCTTATATCTTGGCATAGCGATTTTCGTGATGGTGTTGGTTCTCCTGTTGCTGGTACTAATGCTTCAACAACTATTCCAGGATCAGGACTTAGAGTTTTTGGTACCGCTGAACCAAACGCAACAGGTGGTTTAACAGTTGCTCAAGGTGCGGGTGGTGCTGTAGCAACGATGTTCTGTGGTACAACTACAGGACTTTTAATTGCTCTTGGTGTTGGAGGAGCAACAGTACCATTTAAGCCTTCAACAATGGGTCCGTTAGTAATTGATTGTAGTAACGTTATACAAATCACAGATAATGATCTTCGTCGATTCTTTATGGGATTTGTTGGGGCCGCCGCTGATGCTCTTGTTTCTCCTGTTACTGGATCAACTGTTACATTAACAAACGTTCAAACTGACGTTGCTGGATTTATTTTTGATGTTGGTTTAACCGCAACTGAACGTATATTTGTAACACATAATAAAGCTAACGATACACCAACCTTAGTCGTAACTGCTGCTGGTGTTGATACAGGTATTGATAATGTTTTAGGTGTGGCACAAAGATTCCGCGTAGAAGTAGATGCACTTGGAAATGTAAAGTTTTTCATTGATAAATTACAGGTTTCAACTTTTGCACTTGGTTTAACTCCTGCAACTAATTTATCACCTATTATTGCACTTCACTCTACAACTGCCGCTGCGAAGAATATGTCTCTTCGTCAGTTTGCAACTTGGGCGAATAGAGTTTAAATGGGTAAACGCGACCACGATCCTTTTACTATAGATAAGTGGCGTGGTCTTTATTCTCGCAATGATACTCCCGCACCGCCACCGGGATTTATGAATAAAGCTTTAAATCTTGTCTTTTCCAATCCAGGTATTGCACAAGATGAGATTAATTTAAATTCAAGTACATCTAGAGTAAGGGAACAAATTGATTTCTTAGGCGTGCTTCCTACTGTTCCCTTACGTTTTTATATTTACAAAAAGAGTTCTGGGTATAGACTTATGGTTCTTGATAATCTTGGTCGAATTTGGGATAGCGTAGCAGGATTAACTGTGATGACTATAATTTCTATGACAGACTTTCATGGAATTACTCTAAATGATCATTTCTATATTACTCCACATAATCGTATTACTGGATTAAATGGTCATGTTGTTTGGGTATATGATCCTGATTTAGGACCTGCTGCAAGACCTGCTGCTGGAGATCCTGCTACTGGTACATTAACTGGTGCTGTATCTGCGGTAAATGGTAATACAGAACCTGGACTTCATATATTAGCGGTAAGTTTTAAAACAAATACGGGATTTATTACAAAGCCTGCTTTACATATAGGTATTACTGCACCAGAAGCTCGTAAGAGAATTAGCTTATCAGTTATACCATTAGGTCCCGCCAATATAATAGAACGTATTATTTGGATGAGTCATGTAGTTATAAATTATGATGGTAATATTTCAGCAATACCTTTATATGAAGCTTATATAATAGAGAACAATACAGCTACGTCGCTACTTGATACTATTAATCCTTATGATACAGAGTTAAACTCTAGTGCAGATCAATATGTAGAAGCTTTACATGAGATTCCTGCTGGTACTTATTTAACTGATCTTGATGGTCGTTTAGTAGTTTGTGGTGCATCTGCTGATCCACATGTATTACGTATCTCTAATCAAAATGAACCAGAGAATATTGATGCAGTAGATGGTATAAGAGAAATTCTTAAAGGTAATGGTACAGGAATTAAAACTACACGACCGTTACGTGGAAATTTAGCTTGGTGGAAAAGTGATCGTACTGGAATATTACGTGTTACTGAAGATGTACCTAATACCTGGCCTATTGAGGGTGTAGATAGTGGAATTGGTGCAGAAGTATATAGTGTAAGTGAAGTACAAGATGCACAGGATGGTATGTTTTATGATACTTATTTAGTAGCAAATCATACAGGATTACATGCATTTAATGGAACTTATATTGATATTCTTAAACCTTTAAGTTATAATATAGAAACTTTATGGAAGGGTTCATATACTATTAATAATGCACCTGTAGTTAGAGTTATTGTAGACCCTCTTTCATTTAGAGTTTACATATTAATACCATTTGAAAATAATACACATTGGTATGTTGGTAATTTTGCGGAAGGATTAAATGCAGATAGTATTAAATGGTCGCAATGGAATTTTGAATACTTAGGTGGTATATCTTCTAACTTTTTCGATGCTCATGTTATCACGGATGCTAATGTAATCAATTCGGGTTCTGGACTTCTTATCGTTCAGGAAGGTGGTACCGATTTATCTGTTCTTAATACTGATACTTTCTCTACAGGAGTTGATAAGGATGGTGCGTTAGCTGCACAGTTTGGTATTAAATTAATGGACCATGAATTACGTGATATTCATGTTGGTTCAGTTAAAATGGTATGTAGTGCTAAGTCCGGATTTAATATTGGACAGTATCAAATAGGAGTCATCGGCGACCGTAATGCACCTATAGATGTAGATTTTAAAGATGCTGTAGTAGAAGAAAAGTTTGAATATACGGATTATTTTCCAGAGATTTTAATTACAGCTTTAGGTGGTGATCTTAATATATCTAAGTTTATTGCTTTCATTGCTATTGCTTATAATGAGAGATCTAAATGATATTCAATTTTCGTAATATACATGATTTAGTTATAGGATGGTTAGTAAAAGATCCTCAATTACATGAAGCTTTAAAGAGGGTTAATAAAACTCTAATAGATGTAAGTAAGTTCTTAAACGCTCCTGATTTTCCAGTATTAAAGGTAGGAAAAATAATATTTAATTCTGATCGTAATCAATTAAATCAATCTTCTGCTATGACACAAAGTTGTAGAATTACTCATAGTATATCTCAGGCAATAGTTTCTGGGATAGATACACCTCTGGTTTTTGATACAGATATATTTGATACAGACGATATGCATGATACAGTTGTAAATAATACTCGCATAATTAT
>Ga0137462_1000003_pt1 | contig 43047 bp, 39 predicted proteins | sample EasRivERMGT769_2_FD_102303 | JGI IMG/M metagenome (GOLD analysis project Ga0137462, IMG submission 102303) | Soil microbial communities from meander-bound floodplain in the East River, Colorado, USA - East River MetaG ERMGT769_2 | ecosystem: Environmental > Terrestrial > Soil > Floodplain ... | reverse complement strand
TTAGCCTTCATGGTTACATTAGTAAGCAGGCTATCAGGTTGCAAACCGCTCCCTATGTATGGTTTCAATTGCGTAGGGGCATTTCGTTCGCTCCAAGTGAATTGAGTTTTCACATATTGCCCGACCCAATATGCAGTTCTTTGTGTCAATACTGGTAATGTAATTGAACTATCGCCGTAATTTTGAGCGATCACCGAAACGCTAACAAATAATGCAATTACGAATAAACCCTTTTTCATTTTTTATATTAATTTAAGTCTGACCTTTTATAAGTGTAACGCTGTCCATGTTCCTGCGATCATTCCCCAAAATCCGACAGAAGAAAAAACACCGTCCGTTGATGTAACATATATCATAGAACCGTCAGGGGATGCTCCTAATGCTGTTGCCTGAACCCCTGTCATTACAGGTGGCATAAATGTTCCTGTCGTTGATTTTACTTCCACAGCGGCTCCTGTTGTTTGTGATGTTACCGCCGATGTAGTTCCGTTAAATAACCAACCTCCCCCTGTAAATCTTGTAAGTGCATTATAACCACCTGTGCCGCCTGTTGCACCTACCCACATTGTTATCTGACTGCTTGATGTAACAGATGGTAATGTTGCAACAGCGCCTATTGCTATATTATTTTTACCTGAAACACTGGTTGCGTTTGACGTTGTGCCGTTACCTGTTGCATAGCCGATAAACGTATTATCGTTTGCACCGTCAATGTAACCGATACCTGAATATGTACCTACGTTTGTATTCCTGTTTGTTGAAAGTGTTCCTAAACTATTTGCCATACTGCCAGCGTTATTCCCCAAGTACATATTATCTGAACCTGTATTAGCTGTCGATGTTCCGTTACCGGAATTACCACCAAATGAAAAGTTTCTTAACCCTGTCGTGAAGGAGTTACCGGAAAATGAACCGAAAGCATCAATCGTGCCTGTGCTAGTAACATTTATACCGGCATTATACCCTACAACGGTGTTGTTGGACGTTGTGGAATTGAATAGGGCTAAAGCTCCGACTGCTGTATTTTGGGCACCTGTGGCATTTGTGTATAATGATGCTGAACCTACTGCGGTATTAGTGCCGCCGCTACTGGTTAATCTACCCGAACCTGCACCAACAAAAGTATTATCGCTTGCTGTATTTGCGCCTCCTGCAAAACCAAATGATGATGCACCCCTTTCGCCGCCGATAGCGACATTGGACCTGCCACTTACGTTATTTCGTAGCGGCCCTGTAAGTATTCCGTTGTTGTTTAGCCCCCCACCGATAGCAACGTTATTATCGCCAGTAGTATTAGCATATAATGTAGCATTCCCGATTGATATGTTTTGATAGCCGGTTGTATTAGTATTCATTGCAAATGGCCCAATAGCGACATTTGAATGAGTTGCTTTTTGTGACGTCAAAGCATTATAGCCTATTGCAATATGACTGCCACCTGTTAGATTAGCTGTTAATGCATTAGTACCTATTCCAATATTATGCAACCCGTCATTAACACCCGTTTGAATACCTGCCCCGCTTATGTTTCTTGCCCCTGCATTTTGCCCTAGAAATAAGTTAAATGCTGTATCTGCCCTAACTTCAAGGGAGCCACCCGAAGTATTATTTGCCGCAATCATTATAGGTGTGCCGGCACCACTTACCGACTTAATAGAAATTGTCACCGTTCCATCAAATATCGAAGTCGGAGTAACGGAAAGCGTACCCGTAGAAGTTGCCACTAATGGAAATTCAGCATAATACGTTCCTGATGTTGGGGTTATTATTGCGCTTGTTACGCCACCAAACGTCATTGTAAACGTGCCCCCCGTCCTGCCCGTTACCGTTGCCAATACTCTGTACCCTGTGCCTACTACACCTGCAAGTGTATTTGTCAATGCAGTTGTATTGCCTGTGTTATGGGTGTATGTTCCCGCTACAACGGTTGTCCAGTTAGTAGATGTATAGTTAGCTGTGTTGATTAATTCCGCACTTAAACTTGGCAATCCATCGCCACCAATGATGTGCAATTGCGCTGTTGGTGCTGCCGTATTAACGCCATAGTATCCCGTACTTGATACTACCCTTAACTTTTCTACTGTATTTACCTTAGTAACAAAATCAGTATTATCTGTTGTGCCTATAAAATTTGTTCCTGCTGTCAACCCTGCATTACCTGTCGTACTCCATCCGGCACTACCTACAACGGCTGCTGTATCTCTCCACACTGGAACGCCGCCAACTACTACCAAATGCTGCCCTGAACTTCCTATTGCCAATTTTGATAATGTACCCGAACCGCTTGCATACAACATATCCCCCGTTGTATAACTGCCATAAGATGTACCGCCCCTGCTAACACCTAACACGCCAGTCCAGCCTAATGTTAAAGAAGTTGCCTGTAGTAATGATGTAGCCGGAGTGCCGCCTAACGTCAATGTTACATTCGTGTCATCCACCTTCGTCATTGCTGCCGGTGTTACCGAACCGCCGCCAGTTGAACTTACTATCGGATACTGTGGGTCAGTATTATCTACTGTCACATTTGTTCCCGCTAAAACCCTTCTAACATATCCCGAAAGCATTGCAGCCGTATCTGAATAACTTACATAGGTGTCACCGATTACAATTAATAAACTATCAATAGAATTATAAAAATGGTTCTGTGATAAAATTAAACTTGTGTCAAGTATAATACTAAGGTTTGGAATAGTGGTTGAATTTATAACGGTTCCATCTAAGGCGTATGTATCAGTATATAAAAAGTCAGTAACCGACCCACCACCGCCGCCACCGCCTGTACTATCAATAAATGCAAACTCCGGTACACTATTTATAACCTGGAATACACTATCTGTTCCTACTTTTCTAAATACATCTGTAATAAAGTTTGATTGACCATTTGGTATGCCACCTTGTAGCTGCACCCAATCAACGTAACTACCACCTTGCACTCCTACGAATGTGATAATTACCCTATTAAAAGTTGTGCTTGTCCATGCAAATGCACTAAATGGTATCGTAATATTCTGATACCCTACATCTGTCTTACTAAACCCGTATGTAGCACTTAAAGTTATTGCCGTTGAAACTGCCACTGCCCCGTTATAGAATCTTACTTGTATATTACTTGCAGCTACTATTGTTGCCTTTAAATCAATATACATTTTGAATAACGAATAGTCTGTACTTTGTAATGTACCTGATGGCTTAGTATATGTTTGAGTGCGACTAACCAATTGACTAGCCATATCTGCACTTATCGTTAAATGGAATGGATTTGTCGTATTGCTAAAACTTACCGTACCTGTTGTTGTTGGTGTCCATTCTACGTTTTCATCATATATCACTTCCCTTAAAAATCCTGCCGGTAACGTTGATGCTGCCGGAATATACACGGAAGTTCGCTTAATCTGATAAGCAGGGTCAACTTGCGGTTCAGAAGGATTTACGGCAGGAGTACCTTCAATTACGCCTACATTACCATCACCATCAATATAAATTACGTCAATCCTATTTAAAGTCGGGTCTGCCGGTGAAAGGGTTACGCTATCCCAAGCGGAGTATATCGGCCCTACCCCGTTTAATCTAAACTCCGCTGGACTGACCTCAAATTTCAAACTATCAATTCTACTGACATACCCCCCTATTATGTAATCTAGCGTAAGTGGATATACATTTGATGAAAGAGAATCTATCCTATACGAAAGATTTGTAGTATCCCCGCCAACTAGAAAGTAAGTGGTATCAATAGCAATTTCGGTTGAATCAGTACTAATAGCTGTCATATATAGCGGGTAAATAGCAATTAGAACTTTGGCCGCTAACGTATCAATTCTAAATGAAAGATTTAATGTATCGATTGTTCCACCACCACCGCCACTTGTTGTACTTGACGCTATCTTAATCCACCTATCCGTATGCCATGCCCATATTGCTGTATCTACTCCATCGTGATACCAAAGCCTTGTAGCTCCATTAAAACTTGGTCTGATAGCAGTATCACCTTCAACTAGATTACCTAATACCATTGCTCTTAAATACCCAACCCTGTAATACCCCGAATCCGCTTTAACCGTTGGCACACTTGGAACAGTCTGTGCAAACCCATTAAAACATATTACAATAAATATTAATGATAGTATCCTTTTCATTATGTAGTAGTATATCTTAGGAAATTAATTTCATACGCCTCACCAAGTTGTACGGGAACATTAAACACTATTGTTACTGACGTTGTAGTATATGTAATGGTATAGGATGCTCTGTCAGAAAGGTTTTTCTGTATAACCGTATTATCCCTATAAACGGAATCTGTATTTAGGATTGGGTTGTTGTAAGTAAGCACCAAAGTTGTATCACCTACGTTCATTGGAGAATTTACATCACCTATTGTAAACGATACCTGAACACCAACTATACCAAATTGCGACCCGCTTGGTGGAATAATGACGATACCGCCACCTTGCGACAATAGGCTTAATGCTATTTGAAAATACCTTCCTATTAATTCCTGCAAATAGGCTGTGGTATATTGAAGGGTAGTAGCTGTTGGGTCTATCCCATACTGCCATTCAACTGCCTTACGAACAATATAAATCAGCCTTGATAAGTATGGCATTATCGTCCCACCTGGATTCCTTGCATAGTTATTTTGGTCATTAGCCGCCAAAAACCCTGCAATCTTAGCAATCGAAATAACATACGATATATTAATAGGTATTGGCATTAATAGAACATATTAGGGTTATCTTCAATAGTTACTACGTTATCTATACATCTTTGACTTGAATATTGGTCTGTAAACACTATGCAGGTTGCGCTTGAATCTATTAGTGTCCTTGTAATATCAAGTGTTGTTTTGAAGTTCTTGTTGCTGATTAGGTTTCTGTTACCGGCTAATTGATAAACCTTTGTGTACATAAATTCTTCGGCATAATCAACAAAATCATCTACTGTTACTGCGCTGTATGTACTTCCTACCTGTGGGTCTGAACTTGTCCAAACAACCATAATGCTTACTGCTGCATCTTCCGTTAATACATCAAATGATTTGGTGCTACCGTCAACAAAAGGCCAATCAAAATAATCAAGGCCGTTATTATCTACATAGGATCCATCAACATATACAAGGTAAACTTGACGGTCTGTGAATGTGTTTTCCGGTTCATCCGTGTAATCGCTTGTATCTTCTAAATCAAATGAATTATAAGCCGTTGCGCTTGTATCAGTCTTTGTAAATGTTCCTGTAAACGGCATTAGAAATTAGTTAATTGGTTAGCTAATATTTCTGCGGCATGATTGATTGCCCTTTGTGCTGATATTTGTTCTTGCACGTATGTAGCCTGCCTGCTATTTTCATTTTCAGTTTGCAGCAATCCTAAGTTCATCCAATAGTTAGCATTTGAAACAATTAACGGTGTTACTGTCATTGCCTGAATTATGCCATACTCATTGTTAGTATTGTAGCTTAGTAAGGATATGATTAATGATGCTTGGTAAGTACTCCCTGATTGCGGGTCTTGGCTCATCCAATCAACAACGACATTAACAGCCAAATCCCTTGTCATTACGTCAATTGATATTGTATCACCGCCTGCAAATGGGAAATCTATGTAGGCCGTAGTTGTTCCTGTTGGTACTAGGATAGTATCGCTTGTTGTAATCACTCTAATCCTTCTGCCGGAGAAGGTTACTTTAGGTTCATCTGTGTAGTCGCTTACATCTGATAGTGTAAATACGTCAAAACCCGAAGCCGCCGCAACAGTAAATAAACCTGTGAATGGCATAGATTATTGGATTGGTTTGTCAAATATAATCAAAAACAATGTTTAAACTTTGAATAAAAAAATACCCCTGCAATGAGGGGCATTTCTACTAACCATTTTACTTATTTACGCCAAAGCCACTTCTTTTTTGGCTGCTTTTTTAATCTTCGTTTTCAGTAGGTTCAACACCTGTTCGCCGTTATCTGCTGTTTTCATCCAGCTATTCAATACGGCAAGCAAATCTTCGGAAGATGGGATATTGGTCAATTTGCCTTTATCCATTTTCACATCGCCGGTTATTGGGTTGTACTCTAACAACCCATCATCAAATGCTGAACGCAAGGCTGCTTTGTTTTCTTTTTCAGGGTCATCATAAGCACCCAAAACGCTATCCGGTTTATTCCTTGCTAACTCACCTAGAGCTGCCATCAATTCGTCAGTATTTCTGTACCGTTTTTGATTCAAGGAAGCCATTACAACACGGGCATCTTCTTCTTTCATGTTTGCCACAAGGTTTAATGCCCTGCGAAGTATATCAACTTTGTTAAGTGTTGACTTGGTTGCTTCTGCCACATTTATCAACTTAAACATTTTCTGAACGGTCTTGTCGGCATGCGGATTTCCTTCTCTTTGCGGGGAAAGCCATAAGATTTCAAACAGTTCAATATCTTCTGATTTACCACCCATTAACGAAAACTTACCTGTATTTTGGAATTTACCAAACCCAGGTATGAAGCAAACAAAGGTTTCCGGCTGATCTTTATCCCAAGTCTTAACGGCTCCAACATCAACATAACCACCTGTTTCTTTCCCTTCTGCGTCTTTTATATACGGGTCAAAAATCCTGAAATAAGTACTTAACTGACGCTTACCGTACAGCATAGGATTTTTAAGTTTTTCGGTAGGGTCAGGGTCAGGATTAGGCACACCATGTAACAATTGGAATGTCATTTCTTGCCCCGGTTTCAGGAGTGGAATTTCAGCTTTGAGTTTATCGCTGATTTTGTTGAAGTCGCCAACTACTTTCATTTGCTTTGTTTTTATTAATGAATAAGTAGCATGAGCATTATTACCCATGCTACTTTTATTTTTCTTCGGCTTAAACTACAACCTGCTTAACAAGGTGTTGTGCTGCAAGCACTTCAAGTCCTTGTGTAGTTGACCAATCCACATCAACAGATGCCATTGAACCGTTTGGATTAACGGGAGAATAAGCACCTGCATGGATTTCGTTAATCATGTCGTTTCCGTAAATTGATTGTTTAGGGAAGTACCGAACACGAATTTGGTCGTCAGAACCACCACCTTCTACTTTCACTTTACCGTTTTTAGGCAGGAAGAAAAGAGAACGGGAAATATCTGTCTGACTGAACAGGGTAGGTTGGTCAAGGATTGGCATTAACACGAATCCAAAACTGTAACTACCGTAATCAACATTACTAACATTCAGGTTCATTTCTGTTCCATTAACTACCATCCTTGCAGATTGTACGCCGGAAGAACCCAATGCTTTGAAATAAGTACTAACCGCACGAAGGGCTTTATCGGAACCAAACGCATTGTAGTCTTTAGGCGCACGGGCCGCTGTAAGAACATCACATACGTTATCCAGGTTAGCTTTCTGATAAGTACCAAGCGTACCATCAACCAAAGTTGTACCGTATAGCTCAATGTACTTGTTAATACCACGGGTAGTTTGGATTGCTCCGCCGCCGCCAACGTTATTACCTTCATTGAAAACAACAGGGTCAACCATAACGGGGTTTGTATCAGAGAACGAAGTAACTGACATATCACCACCGATAAAGGCCGCATTGATGTTGCCTTTCAGTTTAATTGTTTTTTCGTAATGGTCTTTGAATGTCCATTTGTTCTGACCCTGAACGGTTACTTCAATTGTAGAAGCGTTCTGTACGTCTGTTATTTTTGAAGTTTCACGGAAGATTTGAACCTTGTTGAAATAACGGGTAAGCCCGTAACGTAAGTTTTGTGGGCTAACTGCATTTTCGCCTACTGCCATTGAGAACAGAGAAAGTTGGTCTGCGGCTGTAATGGTAAGGTTTGCGCCTGCGGGGCTGAATACACGAATGGTATCAATACCTGATGCAGAAGTAACCTGATTTACGATAGCAGGGTTACCGTTAGTGGTCATAACCAAGTCATTAAGACGTGTATAACCAGAAGTAGCAGCATCCAAAACGTAAGTTACCTGAACTGTACCGCTGCCGGTTGTTACGCTTGCAACGGTTGTCAGTTTGAAAAGTTCTTCGTCAACGAAAGTGTTATAGAAAGGCTGCTGTGTAGGCATTTTTTTGTTACCTACATGAAGAATGTCAGTTAGTTGGTCGTCATTATAGATGTCTGTAATGAGCCGGTTGATTTCCCTTGTATCAATGTACGTTGATAGGGCGCTGACGTATTGTTTATTAATTATACCTGTTGAAGTCGGCATTTTTTTAGAATATTAAATTGGTGAAATAAATTTCGCCCAATTAATTCTGCGCTTGCAGATGACCGTATGTTCCTTGTCTTATGACAGGTGAGGTATCTGTTTTAGCAGGAGAACCAAGTGGACGTTTTGCGTTTTGACCTTCGGCTACTACATTATGTACGCCTAGAGATTTCCCGTAATTTACAAGGTCGTTTTTAAACTTCGAAGGATTTGCGGCATGTAAAGCTATCTCCTGTAATAGTGCAACGTTAGGCTCTCCCTTTTCGTTGTTTACTAAACGACCCCATGCGTCCTTGTCGTAAATTATCCTTGTAAGCGATTCCGGTTTATCAACAGTAAAACTAAACTTGCCATTTGCTCCCAAGTCTAATGCAACTCTCTTGCTTTGATTGAGTTCTTTTGTGGCTTCGTGATTGTTAAATAACTCTATTGATTTTTTGTAATTCTCTTGTTGTAACCTTTGTTGACTTTGCATGAACTGATCTGTCATGGCATCCATGTCAACTTCCGGTGCTTTGTTTGAAGGGATGATTAGTTTCTTGTCCCGTTCTATTCTTTGTTGGCGAAGTTCGTAAGCGTCTGATTTTAAATCAATCAGGCCATCGTTCTTCAAATCATCGTCCATTTCGTCAAGCATGTACTTCCTGGTCAACTTCCTTTCGATTTCGTCTGCGTTAAGGTTAGGATATTTTGTTCTAAATTCATCCCGCATAACGTCTATGTCAGAAATGCTAGTCCAATCTCTTGATTTGGCTGCTATGTAATCGGCTGCTTGTCCACCGCTTTTAATATGTTCGTTTAGCTCAATAGCAAAATCATCAATCCCAAGTTCTTTTAGTAATTCTTTCCGGTCTGCTGCTTTTATCGCTTCACGCCAATCAGTTATTGGTGCTGCCGTGGCCGGTTTTTCTTCCGTGGTTGTTGCTGCCGGTTCGTCATACGAAGGCATTTCAAAGGAAGATGTAGTATTATCTTCTACTGCCGGTGTTTCGGGGGCTGCGGCTGCTACTGGCGCTATGTTCCCAAGTTGTGATTCAGGTTCAGTTTCAGCAACTTCCGGCATGTTGATTACTCCGGCTTCATTTACCGTTGCTGCTTCTGCTACTGCCGGTGTTTCTTCTGTTGGTTGAATTTGGCTGAAAGTTGACAGCCTTGCGGTTACCTGATTGTCTTGTTCAGACATAGAATATTGTGGATTTGTTACTTCAAATATATTAATGTTACAACATCAATTCCAAAAATAATTTTAGGCCGCACTTGTCTTAGGCTTTTTATTGGCTATATGCTGTTTCTCTTTTGAACTTTCTGCGGCTATGTGGCTGCTGATAACTTTTGCATCTCCCATGATTTGATTGCCAATAATCTTTGCTTGGGCCTGAACGTTTGAAGATTCTATATCGGCATTTTTCTTCATGGATTCTATTACATATTGCCATTGCATTTGAGCGTTTATTTTCTCTAGTTCTATTGCGCCCATATCCTTTAGGTTCTGCTGCTTGGCCGCTTCCAACATCATATTCCCTTCTGTTTGCTGTTGGATTGCCATTTGCTGCTTCTGCATTTCGTAGGCTTGTAATTCTTCTTTACGCTTCTTTAATCTGTAAGCCAATAGTTTCATGGCTTGCTTGATATTTGGCGTATTCATTATCAAAGCCTTGTCTGTTACGTCCAACAGTCCTTGTGATTCTTTAAGGCTTATATCCTGCCAAAGCATTTCACGCTCTTGTCTAGTTGGGGCTTCATAAATATCTATTCCTAATTCGTGAAGGCTTATGTTAGGATTAATAGATAAGAACTTTATCGTACCGGAACCTAATGCTTTGTAGTACCCTTGAACCTTCCCTAGCTTAACGGCTATTTGAACTTTTAGAACAATGCTTTCGGCTAACATTTTCTGCCATGACTTCTTAGCGGCTTCTATAAGGTATAAGGCATTATTAGTACCTTCTACCATTGCGGCATTTGTAGAGTTTAAGTTTTTAGGGTTAATGGTGCTTCCGTCTGTTGCTTCATTCAGGCCGGAAATTTGCCTCATCTGATTTATGGTATTGTCTAACTCATTGTATAGTTGGGCAAAAATTGATAGCGAACCTGTGTCCTGAATCTCAACAGGCTTCATGTTAGGGTTGCCCTTCAATAAATCGGTGCTTCTATATGGTACAGCAAAATTTTGGAAGATAAAATTCATCACTTCCGAAGGCTTCAACTTTTCACCGCCGCTACCAAAATTTATCCCCTCCATTTGGTTCAAGTCCATATTAATTAAATATGGAACAACCTTATTAGATATGTTTTGCAGCCGGAACCAAAGTAAACAAGCCTTATCTTCCAAAGGCATTAGTCTTTCTGTTAATCCGGCAAACTGCATTTTATTAAAGTTCCAGGAGTACAACTGAATGTCAAGGCTTGTATCCCACCAACAAGATTGTTTCCTTACCATGTTTTCGGATAGCCCGAAGTCATACATATATTGAGTGCCAACTAGCCAACTACCTTTATATACCACCTTTCTTACTGATGACATATAGGAAGGCTTGGCTTGGCCCTGATCTTCTTCCGGTATTTCGGGAACTGATGCACCGTATTCGTTTCCGCTATCTGAATCATCTTCTGAACTTGCGCTATATCCTTCGTTACCGGCTACATATTTTTTGTTTTCGTAAGATGTTTTCCCGTACCTCCAATTGCCCCTGCCGTCAATTTCTTCTTTGTAAACGCTTTCGTTCCAACTGAAAAATTTGCACGTAAAAACAAGAACTGAAAACTTATTCCATAGCCTGTTAAACCCGCTTACCCCAACCGTATATGTATATGGATTACCGTACTTACCGGCTACGTTTTGGCAAATATCATCTATCTGTTTTTTGTCGAAAAAAGGAACCAAATCAACAACCGGAACTTGGATGCACTCACCCCAATGCACCAAATCAGAAAAATCTTGTTTAACGCAAGATGAAAGAATAAGATTATCAATCACCACTTCACGGTATTTGCACAACCCGTTTTCATCAATACCCGTAGTTGTGCCGCCAATGCCAAAATCAACTTGTGATGTTGCCACCCGTTTAACTATTTCTTCACCGTTATTTTGTTGCGTAATTAGGCTTATTGCCATTTCTGCTTCCTGCGCCATTACGTGCTTGTAGGAATACTCTTGCTCCATTGACAATTCTTCTTCGTCTTGGGCTTCGTTAGGTTGTTGGGCAACCATTGGGCTTTGTGCTAGTTCAGGGTTTTGCTGTTGTAGTGCTTCCCTAACCATGATCTTAGCCTTCATTTCATTGAAATAATCATCTTCTTCGCTTTTAGCTAATGGGTCAATGGCTGCACACTCTATATTAAATTCTTTTTGGATTAGTTTAGCGATCGCTATTTCACGGTATTTGGTAAGAAAAGATGGGATATTCCAATTGATTGCTTGCCAACTTTGGTCAGTAACATCTTCAACTCCTAGTATCTCTTTATACTTTGAAACGGATTGTTGGCCTAGTGCGTATTGCCTAATTTCTTCGTATTTGTTTTGGCCGTAGAATAAAGTGTTGCCGCCGTAAGACCCTCTAGCATCGTTATAAGCAGCTTGTATGTACTGCATTATCCAAGCGTAGCCTTTTTTCCTGGGGTCTATCGAATGATTTGGATATGCGCCATAGTTACTATTAGCCATTCAGAATATTGGATTATTGGCATAAAAGTAATTAAAGTTTGAACATTGACATTATAAAAATTTGTACGATACAAAAAAGCCCCGAACTTCGGGGCCACACTTGATTAGTTATCTTCCTTGTTATAACCTCCGCCACCGCTGCCGTCATTCAAAATTGGTGTTTTGTCGTCATGGATTGGTTGACTTGAAGGGTCAAACTCCTTTGGTTCTTCTGACGGCCCTGAAACTACACCTGTGTTTTTAGCAGTTGGTTTTGGTGCTTCTTTCTTTTCAGGTTGCTTTACGGTTGGTTGTGTTTCTGTCTGTTTCATGTTATAATTTTCTTGACATGGTTAAAAAACTGTGCCATCGTAAAGCAATCTTCCGTTTAAAAGTGGGTCGTAATTTTCGTCTTTCCCCGTATTACTTGAAAATCCGTTATACTGAATTGCCGCCATTGGGTTGCAGACAACAAACTTCCCAAGCCCTGTCATACACCTGTCAATATGCTCATCATCGGGTACGGATAGAAATGTAGAGTAAAACCTTTTAGAAACGATATAGCAATGGAACCCGCAAAAAGATTCTATCCGGTTACCTTCCAATAGGACACCTAAATAGATACCACCTAGATAAATGTCAAAATCTTTTGGCTTATTTGCTAAAAAGAACTCCCAACTTTTAGGATGAGTAAACCTAATATCATCTTCCATTACACAAACCTCATCAAATTCTGCCATAGCCGCATACTCTATAACTGACTTGTGAGCATGGTTTATCCCTTGCTTTACTGACGTTACATAATGGATAGCCGGGAATATTTGATAGTCTGTTATGCCCTGAACTTCAAGCTCTTTAAGTAGCCTTTCGTAGCGTTCTGTATTGTTTGAATTATGAATTACGGCAACAAACATAGATGCTCATTTATTCTGTCCATAACTCCCTGGTAAGAAAAGTGGCTATGGTATAGTTCTTTTATCTTGTCCTGCTTATTAATTATTTGTTCCGGTGTCACCTGTTTTAAGATTTCATCTATCCTATCAGCGTCTTTGGCCTCAATAATTATCCCGTAATCCATAAAGTCAAGATTGTGAGGGAAAATAAAATCATCTGAAATATATACCGGAATTGTACCGTACTGCATACATTCTACTATTCTGAATGAATTTAACCCATACCCTCTAGGGCAAAGGCCAAAAATAGAACCGGCCACAACTCGACAAAACTTAGCAATTGAATGTACGTTACTTGAAATATAATAACCGTCTAACCCTTCAAGTGCAAATACCTTATCCCTTATGCCATGCGTTCTGCTGCCTATGAAACTTGCAAAATACTTCTTACTGCCATCATGTTCATATGAATGTGGCTGACACATTAAAGGTAATTGGTATGCAGATTTTTTGCTCATATCAAATACTAAAACGTCTTTTTCTTTCCAATCAACCCCTACTCCATCGTCATATTGACTTAGGCAAAAGTACTTTTTACTACTATCCAATGCGTTTACAAATGCTTGCAAATCGTATCGGGCTTGTTTATTTTGGCCGTATTGATTATTTACATGATACCCGCAAAAAAGGATTGGTAGATACTCTCTACTGCTTACATCTCCTTTGTAATTTTGCATAAACCACCTTTCGTACTCACAAAAGTTCTCTGCGGGGTACACGGTGTTTATAATAGGTTGGTACTGCTTTGGTACGTTTATCATAACGACTTCATTCTAGTAATACTCCTGTTCGCCTTTACAGTATGCCATAACTTTAGCTTAATGAGATACCTTCTCATTGTTCCTTTACGTGGCTTCCAATCTATTTTTATATAGCTTGAATCTCTGCTACTTGATGGGCATATAAGTTTTTTATACTTAACAATATCCCGCCCCATAGCGTAGCGTCTTACCAATTCTTCATTTGTCATTTTAAATACCACCTTTGATTTTTATCTTCCTTTGTTCTGTCAGCAAAATGAATTATATCAAAATACGGCTCTTTTATATAAACAGCATCCCCCCAAGTCCAGTTAGGTGAAGGCCAATAGGTTTCAACTCTTTTAAACCCGTACAAGGCAAGCAATTCATCTACATCTTGGATAAGCATATTCCCTTTGTATGTGCTTCCGTTGTTTACTTCTGTATAGATGATATTTACTTGCTTTAATGTTTCATCGGCCCCTTTTAAAATTTCACCTTCGTACCCCTGACAGTCCATTACAAGAAAATCTCCGGTAACTTTTAAGCTATCAAGCGTTACTACTTCCACTATTTCAGCATCGTTAAATACTACTTCCTTATGTTGTTGTAAATGTAAATCAGGCTCTAATAACGAATTTGATTGACCTTGATTGTCATGTGACACATACATCACTCCTTTTGTTTCATAGGATCCACAAGCCACATTATAACAGGTTACATCATCAATAGAATATAGACTACTTAATCTATCTATAACACTAAACTTATGTAATAGTATATCGTAGGCATCTTTACAAGGCTCTATATAAACAAATCTTTCAATACCATTAGCAACATAATCATCATGTTCTTCTGCCCAATGAGCGCCTACATGGATAACTCCTTTTGGTTTAAGATTATACTTGCTTAATACTTGGCTTAATGATATTAGCATACCTATACGGTTAAAAATTTATAAAAGTCCTTAGTACAATGCCAAATACCATACCCTCTATCCGTACCTTCTACATGAAGAAATTCTTCCGGTTCAAATGGGTCGTCATTTATTTGTTCCCTAGTAAAGACTTTTGGTATTAGTTCGTCAACGGCCAACATTACGGACGGATATTCAAAGTAGTCATGCCCTGCAAACTTTCCGCCGTCTTTTAGTTTTGGATACCATGCTTTAATGCTGTCTTTTGTTTCCTGGTATTGGTGTGAACTGTCCAAAAATATGAAGTCTAAAAAGCCGTCATTAAACAATGCGCTTGCCTTTACAGAATCGTATGGTATTACTTCGATGTGTTCTCCTAACCCGCTTCTTATTATATTCTCATAAATCTGTTTAATTTGGACGTATTGCCCGTAAGACATATCATCAACCATGTATAACTTAAACTCCTTTCGCAGTAAGTAAAGCTCTCTAGCAAGATATAGCGCCGAAATACCATCGGCCACGCCTATCTCACATAACCGGCAATTGTCGGGCATTTCTTTTGCTACCCGTTCATAAAAGCCTGCATAGTCAAACATTATACTCTCATTCATTTGCCGAAAATAGTTTGAAATTTAGAAAGGTTCTCTTGGTATAAATCGTAACATGGCTTCCCTAGTTTTCTTATCATGTAAGCATCCGCATCCGGTGTTTTATTTATCCACGGCCCATACCATCTACAATAGTGAATTGCAACCGGAACGTCACCTTTTTTATATTGCCGCCATTCGCTATCAACGTCATTTTGTGGTTCTGCCAATCCCCAAAAGCATACAAGTTTATTAGGTATCTTTTTAGCTTGATGCCATAGCAATATATTAATGGTTTGCTGATCTGTTCCGCCCTTACTTGGGTTGTTGGCTTCATGTATCATTTCCTGGATATTAACCAACCTTTCTACTATTCCTGTTTCTATTGATGCAGGCCGGAATAACATAAATGCAGAGTTAAATGTTTGATGGGTATATACATGAGGGTAAGCGTTAGCCATCCAATCGTATATGTGTTGGTTTTGGGCTTTCTGTTCATCCCGCCAAAACATATCAATTATCTTTCCATCTTCCGTATCCATCCATAATTTATCTTCCACTTTCAGTAGGTCAAATAGCCTGTTTAAATTATCCTGAACTATAATGTCGCAATCCAAATAAAGAACTTCATCCCAATATTCAAATACTTTATTGAATACTTGAAACTTTTGCATAAACCCATTTAGTGAAGTTTCTATTACAGGAAACTTTAACCTTTTAAATTCTGCTGCCGCTTCTGAATTGGTTGGGCATATTACCGCAAAATCTTCTTCCCATTCACCCTGTTCCCTGCAATTAACCATAAGAGATTTAGCATGGTCTATGTAATTATTATCTGCTACTAATATAATTGCTCTTTTACTCATTTATGGTTTTTTAAATCCCCAAGATGGATAGTTCTTTTCATAAATATCTCCGTTGGCTCCGGTTGTTACAAATAGTTCTAGTCCATGTTCTTTTACATAATCGTCAACATCTTTTTTAACTGTAATGTAATCACCTACCATAGTGTAATCGTGGCCTAGTACATACCCGCCTGATTTAACTTTAGGTAGCCATGCTTCAATATCTTGTCTTGCTTGTAGATGGTTGGCGTCTATGTAAATCCAATCGAAATAATTATCATTAAAATATACAGAAGCCTTATCTGAATAACCTTTCCAAACAGTTACTTCATCAACCTTACAGAATGTATTCAATACTGTCCTATACTGTGCTTCCTTATGTTCATTTGAATTGTTTGCGGGGTCGTTACCGTAAACTTCTTCACCTTGACTTTCCCAACAATCAATTAGATAAAGCCTTTTAGGTTCACTTAATTCAAATATCTTCCTTGAAAAAGCACCCCACTCCACACCTATTTCAGCAACAATGCCATTTTTAGGTAAAGCAGCAATCAATGTTTCCCTAGTACTTAAATCAAGCATTTGATTTCTTTTTTATGAAGATTATTGCATCATTATATATATCAACGCTTTCAATCATTGCCATTAACTGATTGCTTTCTTCGTGGGTTATAAAATCGCATTCTAATGTACCGCCTTCAAGATACTTTTTAAAAATAGCTAGTGCGGTATCTTCAAATTTCTTTACAACACCACGCCACCAATAAGGGTCTTTTGCGCAAAAGGCATCTTCCAAAACATACATACCCCCGTCAGCAATATTATTTTGGAACATTATTTTAAATGTTATAACCTGTTCATCGCTATGATGAGAACCATCTTCTACTAATACGTCAAACTTTTCTTTCACTCCTTTTAAGAAAGCACCATCACTTTGAGAACCCATGTATGAATTAACGCCTATTGCCCCAAGTTCTGTTTGTGATATTACTTCACCGCCGAAAACGTCCATTGCATAGAATCGGCCTTCATTGTTATACCATTCTTTGAACATCTTTATTGATGCTCCTTTCCATACTCCTATCTCTAGGAAATTATTTACTTTTTCAGGCAAATGTTTTTCATACCACGGACAATAGTTATGATTTACACTTGATTTATCTGTGCCATGCTTTAATGCTAATTCGTCTAGTTTACAAGTTGCCATATTTATTTTTTCGCCGGTTTTGATTTGTAATAATCAACCCATCTTCCTTTTTCATCCCAACAACCAAATGTTCCCCATCTGCCAACGGTAATAATATCACCTACTTTTAATGAAGGATGGTGCATATCACTTTCTCCTGAAATTTCTCTACGTTCTACCCTTTTTAATTGAGATAATTCTTTTTCTGTTTCTATTTGATATTCTGATTTCATAACTTAACCCATTTATCTGGTACTATGTCATTGACATTTAAACCCATCCAACCGTTTTCATTGAACCAATGTTTTTGAGTAATAACTACTTTGTCGGGATTTCTATTGAGCCATGCTCCCCACCAGGAAAAAGTTGAAGATGAATTTATGTTATGGGCGCACCAACTCATTTCTACTAAATCTGCCCATTCGTCTGTATTGGTGCTATATTCAAAGTCTGCTAGATGCCCATGCCTATCTTGGAATAGCGAAATATTATCGCTAAAAACTTTGAATGTGGTAATTCCTGTTTCCCATTCCATTAGTTTCATTGCTTCCAACAAATACGGTTCATCAACTATAACATGCTTAAATTTACCTCTATTATCTTTTACTGTTAGATAATCTCCGTACCTAGCATGGATGCTACACTTATCAACTTGCTTGTAAGGTATGTCAAAAGCATAAAGCAATTCACTTCTAAATTCAGAAAAATACTTTTCTGATTGACGGTAACCTTCCACTATTATATTACAGCCTCTCCATTCTTCTTTAAATTCAATTGGCTTATACTCATGGCATGTTTCCCAAAGGTTAATTGTGTGAAGTGTTGGGTTGTAAGTGTGGTCTTGTAAATGAGTAAGGTATATTGGTGACCACTTAGGATTTGATGTGTGTAATGGAACGGTAAAGTCTAGGTTATGCCTTAAAGCATACGCCAAAGTTGTTGCCATTTCAAACATGAAATTTCCACACCTACCGGCAGGAGTAAAACTAACGTGTGGCATGTGTGAACCTTTTGTAGTATGCCCCCTCTTGGAATTTTGTTTTCCTTGTTACGCTTTCAGAATCATTTTCAGGATTGTATTTTGATATTGGCAATACTCTAAAATCCATGCTTACCCTTGTGTGCCTTGTTTCATTTATCTTATTCCCGTGCGTTAAAACGTTACCGTTAAATTGAACAAGTTCACCTATTCTCAATTTCATTGGCGAAAAATCACCTTTATCTACTTCGCTCTCTACCCAAATGCTTGCCGTTTCGTAACTATTGGTTAGTGGTATTACAAAATTAACTTCCCCTGCCGGATGACCGAAATCTGAATCTTTATGAAATGCTCCTACGGCCACATTTGAAGGTAGATGAACTCTGAATGTTGGGAATTTCTGATACAGAAAATCTTCATCGAACAGCAAAGAAATATTATTATATATAAGACTTTTATACGCAAACTCCATTTCAGGCCAACCGGCTCTATACTTATCGTAAAACTGTTTATGAAAATCAGTACTACTATCAGCCCCTACTTTGAATTGTTCTTTGTATTGACCATCAACAAGTATATGCAAATCATCCAAAATAAATTCCATTAATGAATAGACAATATTCTTGAAGTCAACTAATGATTGCAGTTTATATATTACCATAATAGAAAAAGAACCCCACAAACGGAAGGCTTATCAGTCCGTCAATAAAGGCAGGCTGCATCCGAATGTGAGGCGTAATTTTAAAGTATTTTGTATTGGATTTCATTGACGGTAAAACTGATAAGCATAGTAAAAGTAAAACGTATTATTTTAAATTCATAATATTTTTTTCTACTAGGTCATAAAAGTTTCCGGTACGATGATTGTTGAGTTGGTAATGGGAACCTACATGAACAAGGTGGTTATACTCCATCCCTTCAACTATTTTTATTCTATTCCCTGCTTTTAACCAACAATAATTGAAGTAAATTGAATCTGCGGTTACGGGGTCAACGGTTGCATCAAAGCATTTTAGGTACTCATTTTTGTTGATAAAGAAGTTGAAAGTATTGAGTGCTGTGCTAAACATTTTTTCTTTCATGTGGGAAACTACATTCTCTTTTGTTATTACTAGGCCGTTAAATGCCCGATAATCAAACGTAGGTTTAGCCCATGAAGGGGCCAATATCAATCCGGTTTCCCAATTTTCGGCATAAATCCTATCCAAAAAATTAACATCAATATGATTGTCCGAATCCAGGATTATAACATAATCGTTGGCGGCTCTTGAAATGGCTTCCCTTTTATTCAAGTAACAGTCCTTGTTCGTTTGATTTCTGAATAGGTTTACTTTTGGCATCCATTTTACGGCATTTTTCAAGTCATTGTAAATATCTTCATCACTCATATCGTCAACAATAACTACTTCCCCTATTCTTGGGTCTTTTAGTACATCATTGAAACTTTCAAGTAATAATTCATAACGGTTGTACGTGGTTAAACATAGGCTTATTGGTATCATTACATTCTTGATTTTAGTTCATGTATCTTTTGCTCAAAGCGGGCATTTATAAAAGGCATCCATGATATTTCAGCCTTACCTATGTCACTGTATCCTGGCCTTTGCGTAGCCAATAGAGGATACGTTGTGTAGCAACCGCCCATAGGCTGTATTTCCCTAACTATAAAGTTATCTATTGGCCCCTGTAATTGCAAATCAACCATTTCCCTTATTGCCTTTACAGATATACCCCAAGCATGAGTTGCGAAAGCCCCGATTACCGGCAATAAGTTTGGCGAATGAAAATTAGAAAAACCTCTTGACGCTTGGCATCCCATGTAAACTATTCTAAAATCTAATGGCAATTGTTCAACTACCTTATCCATCACTCCATTAACATCTTCGTTGCAAAACATTGCATCATCTTCAAAAACGAAAATTCTTTCATACTGTTGCTCTAATGCCTCATTAAAAATTAAAAGCATTGTATCTCTTAATCCTTCTGCTCCATTTTCTTTTTCAATAGCAGATATTCTTTTGAATGGTATATTAAATTTCTCTAGTTCTTCTGTTGCTTCTAATAACCTATCTACTCTTTTTGAAAGATTTATAAGGTAGATACAATCAAAAAATTCAAGCCATTTACTCATGCTACTGATTTTCTTTTTGGGAACCAATCACTAACATTTGATGGTTTTTCTTTTTTTCTGAAATTAGCTCTTTTAAAGAAGTCGGCCACTAACGTCCACCCTAATCCCATTACCTGATTACTAACCTCTGTTTCATTTACATTGAATTTCAATAGCCCATCTTTTTCATCATCAATCACATCAGGGTAAATCATTTTCCCTTCTTTGCCATGTGTAATAATCCATTCTTCCCAACAATTCAATAACAAAACCTTGTTGTCTTGATTAGGATCAATCCCTGCATTAGTTTTATCCGGTAAGTAAATTAAAAACGCAGCAAGCCCATTATCCTCAAAATATTTCCTTAACCCCCCATCCATCTTAGCCTCAACCAATATCTGACACCCGAAATGGAAACATTGCAATACCATGTCCATGTGAAATAACTTAGCCATTTTGGGCCTATAATGGTACTTGGCAGGGAATATTTTGTCGAAAAAAATATCATTAGTCCCATCTTCAAACCTATTTAACACCCCGCTACTTGCCTTTGAGTTTATTGTTTCTTCTGTTATATCGTTTTGGAATGGGTCACACCCTGAAATAAATTGAATATGACACAATGGTATAGCCATATTGCCACGCCATTCTACTTTAGGGCCATCAGGAACTTTAAAGCTCTTGCACCGTTGCCACCTAGCCGTTGACTTATCGCAATTCTCCCATAGACTTTCCCCAAATGGTATCCCATCTTTCCAATAATAATTGCCGTATTCTATTGTTTCATTTGATATTGGCTTTGCGGTCTGATACATTTCGTTTAATAGCATTGGGTCAAAGTGACAATTGCTATTAAGAATCATAAATGCTTCCCGTTCATCCAACGGGTCTTTCCTTATTTCATCTATCAACGCTTTAGAATCACCTTCTAGTAGCCTACGTGATTCTAAAATATTCATCCGATTCTTAAAGGTATATGGCACACCATATTCATCCCAATCTCCTGCTTCATCAGCTGCCGTAAAAAGTCTATACAACCCGCTTTCTGTTGCTTTCCCTTCTTCTTTCTTATACTGATCGCTCATTCTCCACAATTCAGGGAAACGGGCCTTAACCCCTATTTCCTCAACCGTAGTACAAACAATCATTTTACCTGTTATCTTCCCCCTCAAATCCATTACGCACTTTCTTACTACTAGATGTGCTTGTATCAAATCAAAATTAACCTTACCCCTTTCATCATTTATTAGAACAAAAAGGTTTGTACCGTCATAAGCTAATGCTTCACTTTCCCTAAAATCAATTTCACTTTTTAATTGTTCGTTATTTAGATTGAACAATGATTCTTTCCCCCGTACAGATGTTGCTACAAATGATAGTTTATTGGCAGGTTTAGTACCCATCATTGTATCATATACAGGTATATAAAATTCAGGAAGTTTTTGGAATGGAGATATTATATGTATATCGTAAAAATCTTTTGCATCTGGGTCTTTCTTTTTACTTTGAATACCACCTTTAGAGTTTTCTGTCCTTGATACCCTTTCAAATAAAATACAAGCAGCCTTCACGGTTTTAGCTCCCCTACGTTTTGTCATTTGTATCATGCCAAAACACTTAGCATCTTCTACGCAATATTGCCAAAAGTAGAAGTAATGCAAATCCACTAACCTATAAGAAGGTGACCCTTCCTTAATAATCCACCAATTTAAAAAGAAATAATAACTACCTGGAATGTATGTCGGAACTCCATTTACATATATCCAAATACCATTTAATCTTCTATGCCATTCCCGTTGCTTATAATTTTCGTAATCATAATTGAAGTAATCTTTGTCGTACTTCTTTTTTACCCTTTCATCTTCAACCCATGATTCATATTCCGGTGGCAATAATTCTCTTTGCCATTTCTGTTCTGCCGATATTTCACTATTCTTTATAATTTCAACTGGCTTTACCTCACCTGTATCAATATCGCATCCGTAACCTAATGGTGGGAGCCATATACCTAACCCCTGAATATTAATCTTTGTACCGCCTTCAATCTCTTTAAGCATACTTCCTTTCTTTTGCTATTGTTTCAGGTGTTGTGCCTCTATTAACCATTCTGTTTACATCATCGCCATATAGTTTTTTATAACTAGCATCAAGCCTTTCATCTATTGCAAGCATATCTTCACTCAATTTTGTTTTCAATGCCATTGCTGCCATAATATCCTTTTCGCTCATTTTCTTTCCACCATCTTCGCTAATAGTACCAACAGGCGACAACATTCTTTGCCCGTATTCCCAAAAGGCACTTTCATTTGAGCATATCATATACCATGTACGTGAATGGATAAAAGATTTTAAAAATGTATCAATAGCGGCTAACACATAATCGTATTCAATATTAAACAGCGCCGTTAGCTCATTGCTTTGCATATTATACCCTGCCATTTCTGCCCCTAGTTGTTTCCTTATTTTTAGCTCCCGATTATTTATAACGATAGGGCTTCTGTAATCATAAACGCATACGATATATTTCATCAGCTTATCATCTATCTTATCGCTTATTGCTTTAATCTTACCCAACTGTTCGTAAGCATCGAAAATATCAATTACACAAGGATTGAATAAGCACTTTTTGAAATCTTCTGATCTGTACATTTATTCTCCCCCCTTATCTACTGTATCCATATATTAATATTCTGATTTAGATTGTAATGCAGTTACCATAGCCGTCCAATTGGCTATTGGGATTTCCACCCATTCAAAGTCAATAAAAGTATAAAAATCGCCTGCACCGCCACCAGGGGTTTCATCTACTACCCAATATACTTGCTGCCCAGGTTGCAATACTATTGTTCCGTCCATTTTAAGAAGTTGGTATGTATAGTATGACAGCATAGCGGATACTTTTCTTAAAGTACCGGCAACAAACCCCCCACCTGAAACACTAAACTGCGGAGAAACATTGCCACCAATATATAATTCCATTACAGATGTAGATGTTCCCCCATCGGTACGTCCTATTGGCCTAGCTGTTGGAGTACCTATAAGTGGTGTAGTACCGCCCCCATACATTGAAAACCGGCAATTAGATGTTGACCCAAATTCTGCTTTATCAAACATAAAAACTTGCCCTGACCCAATTGGATTTATAAGCAACGCTAATGCTTCCCCTGTAACGTTTAATGTTTGCTGTATAAGCCCTGTTGTTGAAATATATCTTTGCCCACGAATATTGTAGAATCGGGATATTGAACTCGTTTGTATTGGAGAATTAAGACTTACAGGTTGCGTTTCTGTTAAATCAGCTTTAAGTTGTAATTCAGCTAATAACATATCTTGCTTTTCTTCCGTTGACGGTGCAGCAATAATTTTTGCCAACAATGCAAGAAGTGTTGTTTGTGTAGCAAAGTCTTTTTCAGAAAGTAAAGACAAGTACCTATTACCTATTGTTTGTACATTAACGGTTGGAGTTGGCCTTTGCGCTACTGCATCATTCAACTTGTTTTTAATGTCATTTATTTCTTGCTGTAAAGCAATGCCACCATGACTTTTTAGCAACGCAAGCCTTCCTAATAATTTATCTAGCTCTGATGGTGTCATTATAAAAATATTTATTTAATTGACTTTCTGAATTTCTTTCTTTCTTTAGTGTCTGCTTTTTCTTCTTTTGACTTTTCTTCTTTGGCGTATTTTGGATATAGTGCTATGAACCTGTCACGACCTACATTAAACCCTTCTTCGTAAAGTATTTCAAGTGCTGATAACTTATCTTCTTCATTTAGTTTACTATACCTTCCTTTAAACCCTGCTAACGTTGCCATGTCATTTACATAAGGAGCTACCATGTTCTTTCTTGCTTGGCCTACCAATGTTTCAAGTTGTTCACTTTCTTTAACGGTTAGTGCTTGGCCGTTTACTCTTGGCATTACTGCCGGTGGCAAGAATTTGGTGTTGCCTGTTTTCTTGTAATCTTCATACAATGGCTGTGCAAAGTTGTCTTTATTGTTCTTGCTTATCCCAAATAGTTTTAGCATTACATTATCCGGCCTATCCAATCTGTCACCCCAAGCCCCTACTGATGCTTTAGGATTTTGCCCAGTTATATTTCTTAGGATACTTGACCTTGCTAACATATTACTTTTTACTTCTTCGTAAAATGTATCTGCTTTTTGTTTTGTATAATATGGTAATTGCGCCCTTGACATTTGAGCAAACATAGCAGGATGAACAATGTTTGTTGCCATGTTCATCAGGTTCAATAAATAAGAATCAGCAAATTGACCGCCCTTACCCAATGCGGTTAATAATGATGACGTATTAGAAAAAACACCATTCTGTACTAGGTCTAATGCGGATGGAGCCATATTCTGAAATATTGATTCAGAAAAATCAAGGCCATTCTCTTTTTGTTCCGGTGTCATATCTTCAAGTTTCTTAGCTTGAAAATTCATTACTTGGCCTACGTTACCGAACCATTTTAAATCAACATTCAATCCGTTCTCTACTTCGTTAGGATCTTTGCCTTGTAAGTACGCCCGTAGTTTATTTACGTCAACTGAATTTTGTTGTTCGTATGTTCTTTCCCCCTGGCGTTCTTTTTTTGTTGTATCGTCATCGTTGCTTGGGCTAATAATTCCTTCCTTCGCCAATGCTCCTGCTATTGCCATTGTTGCCAATCCGGTTACGCCATGCGCAAACCATTTCTTTGATTGCTGAATATCCAACGGTGACTTAGTTTTAAATGCTTTAGCACCATACACCATTGATTGCATGAACGCTACTTCGGGATTTACAAGATTGTAAACTGACCAAAAAGCATTAAGCGGTATCTTAACGAATGGCATGTTGAACTTCTTAACTACTTCGCCTGCCGTACCGAATGGCTTAAAGGCTGCATTAAGAGCATCGTTCAATAAGTTATCTTGCTGAAAGGTTGATTCTTCCCCTTGCTTGATTATACGTTCCTGAATTTGTTCCGCTTTTTTCATTGCGGTTGCATCACTAAGACCCATTGCTTTATACTTCATGTATGCTTCTTCTTTAGGAAACTCCATGAAGTACTCATAGTCAATACCTTTTAGCCCTAAGTTCTTAGCAAATACCGCCCCTTGCCCACCTTCGGCTGCAAAACGTTGTGGTTTATCGCCTATATTCAAAGACCTTGCAACTATTTCAGCAGGTATCCCAACTGTTGCTTGAATAGCTTTATCTGTTTTCTGTGCTTTCGTTAATGGCTTTTCTCCTTTGAAAGATTGCCATAATTCCTTTGCAGATGTAAATGGATGAATTTGTGAAGTCTTTACCTCTTTTTGAAAATAATCAGCATTGGTTAATCCGGTAAATAATTGTTCCGTTGATTGTTTTGCACCTGTTCCTAACTTACGCCAAAACTCTCTTTGCCCTATAAATATGTTATTTTCTGGAAATATAACATCTGTACCAAACATTCTATTGCTAACCTTACTGCCATGATATAATATTTGGTCAATTGCTGTTAATTGCAACCCAATAGGGAACCTAACAGTAGCTTGATTCCATACGTTGAATATCGGGTTATTAACCAATGAAGGGATGCCCAATGTATTCAACTGCATAATGCTTAACAACCGATTGGTTATATCAGGTTTAGAGTAAACAATCTGTCCTAATTCTGTTGCTGATTTTTCTGCTTTTTTCTTTGCATCTCTATAACCTTGCAATTTTTCAAGTGTCTTTTCTCCTTCTCTTGATTTTCGTCCTATTTCTTCAACCTGATTAATGTCGTTTACCAATTGTTCCAACTTGGCGCTTTCGGCTTCGGTCATTTCACCATAGCCTAATGTTTCTGCTATGATCTGTTTAAAATCTTCATACTTCAATGCCCCGTTCTCAACTAATTTTTTGAACGATGCCCGAATGATTTTATCTTTCTGACCGGCATCTACACCTTTAAGTTTCTTCCTAAACCTTTCAATTACTTTTTCCTGGCTATTCTTTGGTACGGATTTACCACCTTCATCATCAATGCCCTTTAATTTTTCTTCCCATTCTTTTTGAAATTTATCCTTATCCCAACTCTTACCTGCCATTTGCTTTGAGATATGTTCAACGGCTTTGCCAACAACATGAACTACACTTTCTCCGGCCAATGTTGCTTGCTTCATTACTTCGATAGCACCATTAATAACATCTGGCGGTATGATTGTTGCGTATGTAGCACCCTTGCTTAACTTAGCCTTATCAAAAATATCTACTATCTTCTGCCTGCGTTTTGCTCTTGCATCGGCCCTTTCTTTCTTTAATTCAGTATCAACTTTTTCTTTCACCAAATCAGAAAATTCAGGTTCTTTCATCATTTCATCAAAGAACTCTTTGGCTGATTTGTCTTTGTTTTTAAACCAATCTTTAAACGCTTCTTCCCTTCTTGTTTTCTCAACTAGCTTAATACCTAATGCTGATTTTTTGTAGAAATAATTTATAGCACTAATGAATCGGCCTTTATCTCTTGCAGCTTCATCATATTCAATTGCTACTTCTGCGTACCGTTGTGCGGCTGCAAGTTTTTCTTCCGGTGTTTTAGCTTTAGATTCTTGTTCAGCCAACCTATTTAAAGATTCAGCAAAAATCAATGAATTGGTATCTCCCTTAAACTTACCGGCTCCGGCCAATAGCAAAGCATCTTCCATTCCAACTTCATCAATAATAGTTTTGGCTATGCCTTCTGCTTCTTTCTGTGAAGATGGTTCGTACTTTAATCCTTTTTCAGCAAAACCTTTCCTTGCTTCTTCCGGCGTTCCTTTGGCTTCATTTAATCTGTTAAGAATAGCCTTGTCGTTTAATGCACCGCCGCTTACTTTTCCTTCTGCCTTCGGTTCGCTAGGTGGAGTTTTAGGTGGTTCAGCTTTTTCTTCTTTTATTCCTGCTTTCTCATATATTTTTTTAGCTTCTGATTCAGTTATATTACCTGCTTTTAATTCTGTTTCTACTTTTTGTTTTAAAAGGTCTATTAGTTTTTGCCGGTGTGTAGGGTCTATGTCGGCTGCTTCTAATTTCTTTACCGCTTTATCTATGCCACCTCTTTTTACTACTTTTTCTAGCCCTTTAGTTTCACCTGTTTCAAATGCTTCTTTTACCTTCTTAGATATTTCAGCAAAATCATCTATACTTTTTATTTTAAAATCAAGCCCTACTGCTTCAAATACTTTGTTTATTAATTCAATTATTTGATTAGCGGTTGATTTTGGTACTGCCTTTAAATCAATATTACCCTTTGCTATTTGGGTAAGCATTTCTGTTAATCCTTCGGCTGCTTTTTTATGTTCTGCGTATTCACTAATATGGTCAAATACACTTTCCATTCCCGGAACATCTTGCATCTTTTTTGCAAGGTCATTCCATATAGGTGTAAGTTCTTCCGGTTTCAATCCGAAAGCATCATATACTATTGGGTGTATTACTTCATGGAATACTGTTTTATTTGAATTGGTTTCTGCTATTACTTCAAGGTTTAATAGTATTTCGTGTTCGCCATTTTTATTCATTTTGGCAAAACCCCTTGTACCTTCCTTACCACCTGCTGCAACGTATTCTGCGTCCGTCTTAAATGCTTTAAGCGCCGCTTTTGGATATAGGCCTTTTAATACTTTTTTGGCTGCATCAATGTAAGTTTCAACACCCCCATCTTTATCTTTCAAGGTTTTATTAGCCAAATCAGATTCGCCAATCTCATCCCCTAAAAGCTCACCAAGCACATCATCAATAGTTACTTCTTCTTTTGGTCTTTCAAGTACTGATTGTTTTTTTGGAGCCGGTTTTGTAACCTTCCTTTCTTTAGCAATCTCATTTTCGATAGACTCTGTATTATCCCATGCGTAGTCAATGGCACTCTTGGCATCACGCATCTTGTAAATATGATTAAGGTCTTTCTTTAGAGCCTCTTTAATATTTCCTTCCCCTCTATAACTTTCAATAGCTTTTCTTATACCTTCAAGTCTTGCAAGTTTATCACGCTTAAATTTAATTTTGTCTAGTTGGGCTTTCCTATTTTTTTGGCCAAAAGTTCCAACTGCTTTGCCTTCTTTGTAAGCAACAGTATTGTTGGCTTTATACCCTGCAAGTTTATCTTCGGCAGCCTTTAAATCATTTTTAGCAGCCTCTATTTCAGAATCTACTTTTTTAACTAACCTCTCATTAAAATCTACGGTTTCTTTTGGTTTGCCTTCTTCACTTGTCTTTCCTTCTCCTGTTGCTTGCTTATTTTCAGTAGTGCTTGTTTTTGTAACGACTTCTGTTTTTGTGGACTTAGGAACTTCATTTGCGGTTAGCTTTTTAATAACAGATTTCGGCAGTACACCTTCCTCTACAAGTTTTTTCTTTTCTGCATCTGTGTATTTTGTGAAATCGCCAAGCTCTTTATCATATCCGCTTGGTAGTTGCTTTTGTATATAATTATCAATTATTTCCCTTTGGGCTAAAAGTTCTCGCACTTCCATTGATTTTGCTTTCCCTGCGGCATCATTAGCCCACTTTACACCTTTGTTTTTTACGTTTTCACCCCTTGTATTACCAAGTTTATCTTGAATTAAACCCCTTCTCCATAAGCCCCATTTAATCTTATCAATAAAAGACATATCCTTCGGTACGCCATGCTCTGTTATTTTATCAGCCGCCAAATACGGATACCCTTCACTATAATCTTTTTCATTATCAATTATCACTTTCCCTTTTTCATCAAAATCCTTTTGGCTATCGCTAATAGGCTCTGTTTTAGTAGGCTTGCTTTCTTTTGAGGGGAGAGAAACTTCATCGGTTGCTTTGGCTTTTTCATTAAGTGCTTTTAATTTATGTTCAACAGAATTGTTTATTTCAGAATGAAGCCCTTCCGGTAATCCTTTTGTTGCTTCTGAAATTTCTGCCAACTCCGCCCTATCTGTACTTGCGTCTGCAACAGCACTTAAAATATCTTTCTTCCGCATAGCGTCCTTTGTTTCATTAAACTCTTTGCGCCATGAACCTTTGCCTTCTGCAACTTGTGTTTTGTTATTTTGTAATTCTATTTCACCTTGCGCAGCATCAAATACATCTTGTGCTTGTTGTTGAACTTTACCACTAACCTTAGTTACTTCACTTCCTACTTTTTGTTTATACTGATGCTCTTTTGCTTTTGTTATATCATCCAATGAATATTTACTTCCGTCTTCAAATAATACCACATCATTGTTTACCTGTTTTACTGTTCTTTCTTCTCCATCCCATTTAACCTTATCCCCTATTTCTAGGGCAGATACAGTAGGTTGTTGAGCTTTAAATTCTTTACCGTTATAATCCTTAATTACAAAGTCGGGATATTTGTTTTTCAACGCTTGCCCAAACGGAGATAATTGGTCATTAAGGATTATTTCAACTTCTTTTGGATTTAATTTTTTAGTATCGTTAATAGTATTAGGATTATCGGTAGCTATTACAAACTTCCCGCTTTCTCTTGCATTATATGCCCCTGTACCAATAGTGCCAAAATCCCCCTTAAAATCTCCCCCTCCTAATAAATTATCCAATACTTGCAAACTACCCTTGTTATCTTGCCTGTCTGATCCATGCCCCCATTTTTTATCTGTAAGCGTTTTTAATCCATTAGCTATAATACCGCCATTAGCCTGAACCGGCTCTCCATCATTTGCCAATATTTGTTCACTGTTTGCAGCATCCCATTGTTTTTTAAATACCTCATTTACCTGCTCTTTATTTGATAAATCAATTTCTGCTTCAGATACAGTAGGTTGTTCTGTTTTAGGCGCTTCTTCTGCTTTTGAAATTTCTTCATTTATTTCATTCGCCCTATTGGTTAATATCTCAATGTCTTTTTTTATTTCGGGCTGAAATGCTGCGTCAACAGTTTCTACTTGTGCCGTCTTTTTTTCTAGCTCTGTTTCAATTTCTTCACGTTCAATTATTTTTTCAGCAACTTCTTTCCTGTTAGCTGTTCCTTCCGGTATTTTACTGTTTACACGAACATAATTATCAATTGTTTGGCCCATAGCTGCCACTTGTTCTTCTGAAAGGTTTGGTGCTTGTGCTACCAATTCAGATTTAAGCATTTCAATATCTTCCGGTGTTTTAGCTGTTGCTACCTTTTCTGCTATGTAGTTCCTGGTTTTGGAAAATGGTATAGCCGCCGTACCTAATATACCGCCACCTATGGCTTCCATTGCACCGGAAGTTGCAACTCTTTTTACCTTGTCGCCAAATGATGTTTTTTCAAATACCTCTTTGCCCGTTGCTTTGTTGGTTATTGTTTCCGCTAAAATAGTAGCGGCCTCTTGTAATGAACCTGTGCCAAATTCAACCAATGCACCAGTAGTTATTTTACCGCCTGCATTAACGACTTTTTGTTTTAGCGTCTTTGCCGCAGCCATTATTGCTTGGTCTGCCATTTCTGCCGTAATTGGTGCTGTTGACTTTTTAACAAGGTCAGCGATAGAACGGGCCGCTAATTTGGTTGCTACTTTGGTTGATTGCTTGCCAAATATTTTATCCAACCCAAACTTTTCAAGTGCCGCTTGCGCTCCGCCTACAACAACAGCAAATGATGTTTTATCTGATTCCGGTAACTTGGCCCCTTCTTCCGTTGAATTAATAGATTTTAAAGCGCCGTCATACGCTTGCATAAACAAGGCCGCACCCTTTGTACCTTTTGGAGAAACAATTGCAGGCAAACTTTCAGCAAGCCCACCTATTGCACCGCTTATAATTCCTTTATCGAAGTTCTCTTTCTCTTGTGGTGTTACATTAGCCTTAATTGCCCCTGTTGCTTTACCACCAATTTGCGGTATTACTTCTTCACGATATAGTTTTTTTGCTTCTTCTGTTTTTGCTCCTACTACACTTTCGGGCAACACACTAATCATTGCATTAAACACATTATCCGAAGCACCTTTCATAATGCCTTCTGTTCCTGACACTACTCTATTCCATAAGTTGCCGGCCCAATTCTTATCTTCTGAATGTGCTGCTTGTAAAGTTGTAGGAAACTTATTACCCCCTACTGCATTATAAAAATCACTACCTACGCCGTTTGATGTGGATTGTATAGGGGAAACACCATTTGTAGAGGGCTTTGAAGTAGTCGGTAAAGGATTTTTTTTTTGCGTTACACTAAAATCGCTTATCTGCTCTTGGTATTCAGGATATTTAGCGACCATTTTATCTACCAATACATTATCGTCAATATCGCTATAATCGGGATATTTAGCTTTTACTTTGGCTGCAAATTCCTTTCTTGTAATTGGTGGCATTTCTTTATATTATAGTATCCCTAATGGGTCTTTTTTTGCTGTTGGCTTTGGGTTAGGCTTGGCGTACTCCTTAACAACTTCCACTTTATCTTTCGCCCTTACTTGTGATTTTACATCTACCCCTTCACCGGAAATAGTTATCAATGCAGGGGGCAATTCAAACGATTTAGCTTCTGCTGCTGTCGTTGGTTTTGGATGGTCGCCATCAAAAGCATAAACTTTTAGCTTTCCGTTTTCATGCCTTACAAACCAATCGTCCGTATCAACATCTGTAATGCCTTTTGCTTTTTTAACTTCGTTTACTATGGCTTCCGCTTCGTCTGATTCTAACTCATTCATTGGCATCCCTAAGTACGCACCACCTATTTTAATTGATGGTGTGTCAGGATTTGTAACCTTACCTACTATGCCTTTGTACATCTGCCTAACGGTTGGCGGCTGTGGTGTATTGTTGCTGTTGTAGATTTTAGTTACAGGGGGCTTTGGTATTCTTACTTCATCATTCGTATTAAAGGTATGCGTTTTATGTTCATCCATTATTTGATACAACCTGTTACGCATTAATAAGTGTGCTTGTTTTGGGTCTATTTCTTTACCTGTTGCTGATTCAATTTCGGCTATTTCTGTTGCTACAATTTGATTGAGTTCTGCGGCCCTACGTGGGTCTGATAATATTTCACGCTCTTGTATTTCAGGCAATACTTTTAGTTTGTTGCCGCCACCATCGTCAACTTCATCGTAGGCTGTTTCCATGCCTATTATATCTCCGGTTTTAGGGTCTTTAATTGGACGGCTTAGAAAATTTGATTTTGCAGAATACCCATGCTTAGTTCTTCTGCCTTTATCATCGTAAACATCTGAATCTTTTAAATCATTAAGTTTTAAATCTTCTGCATACTGTTTTAACTTACCGCTTGCATTGTACCATTTACCTAACCCTTGTGGCTCTATGTAAGGGCTTGTATAATTTTTATCCTGTGGTATAATTGTAGTATCCTTTACTCCTACGTAATTACCGTTTTCATCAAGTTCTAAAACGTCATTTGATAGGTCATTGTATGCTAGTGATTTTAGTTTCCCTATGTCACCACCTTCGTAATCTTTTGATATTGATTGAAGGTTATTGTCAATCATAGCCTTTGAGTTTTTGGCTTGTGTATATGCAGTACCTAATTTAGCCGCTTCGCTATTAATCCATGAACGTACAGCCAAAGGATTTTCCCCCGCTTGCAGCCTTCTAAATGCTTCTGTTTGTAATGCGGGTACGGCTTGATTTTTAAATTTATCAACGGGGTTAATACCGCTATCATCAACCTTTACTTTATTAATATCAGCAATAGCACTATCCCTTTCGGCTTGCTTTCTTTGCAATCTTTCTTGTTCACCCCTATACGCCAATTCCTTGTCCTGCGCATTAGCATGAGCCGCTATACGGTAATCTAATGGCTGACCTATACCGCCGTCTTGGAAAACTGAACCCCTTCTGCTCATTGAATTTGTTGATTTTTAAATTTAGAAACCGCCGCCCGAACCACCCGCTGCACCGCCGCCGCCCATCATGCCACCTAGACTGCCCTGACTGCCTAACTGCTGGCTATAATTATTAAGATTGCCCCATTGCTGCTGACGTATTTCATTACGTTTCATTTCAATACCTAGTTTATTCTGCCAACGCCTTATTGAATCATCAAACATTGATTGGTGTTCCGCTGTCATTCCCCTTTGCGCTCCTACTAAATTCTGATAGCGTCTTTGTTGGTCTTGTGCTTCCTGAATACCTAGTTGATTAAAGGCTTGGTTTGTTTGCCCTTGCGCTCCGGCTGCTAACGCTAATGCTTGGCTACTGTCTGTTGCATTGCGATTTATTGCACCTATGGTATTGGCTTGGTTCTGATAGATATTTCGCTCCATTGCGGAAGCCCCTGGCATCCTTGCATTGTAAAGAGTATTGGCTAACCCTAGTTCCTGTTGTGCGTAGGGGCTAGTTGTATAAGCGGGGTCTTGCGCTCCTATTTTCTTTAAATGCTTACGTGTTTTACCGGCATCTATATTGGCCCCAATTAGTGATGCTACTTGGCCTACTTGCCCCAAAATGCCCATTACGGCTCCACCTGCTGCCATGATATAGAATATTTAGATTTGAAGTATAAAAATATATTGATTTTCTGTCTTATTTATAATTTTGAACCCGTTTTTTATTAATGCTCTTTTGGATGCTTCATTATTGAAATCAACCATAGCACAAACAAAATTTACCCGTTTATCCAAACTTAACCACCTTACAAACGCTTTTGTCATTTCAGTACCGTATCCATTACTTCTTTTCCCCTCTGCTACATGATACCAAATTTCAACCATTCCAAATTCTGACGGTGTTCCTTTTACTCCTATGTCACCAACCCATTCACCATTATCATCTGCCACCCAAAACGTATAGAATAGTTCGTCTTTTTTGTTCCTTACATTGATAGCCAAATCTTCAAGTATCCAAATTTCATCCTTATCTTCTACAACACTCCCTTTCCTTCCAAACGCATATCTTAATAATTCACCGTATGATAATGGCTTTATATTTAATCTTTCCGTTTGTATCATTACCTTTATGTTCAATTTTTTCGTTTCAAGGATTTAAACCCGCCCCTTTATTTTTATTTAGGGGCTTTTATCTTCCTATCAACGATTGAGTACCCTTGCTAATTTGGAAACCTAAATTCACAAATGTTACATAGAATAATCCGTCATACTGCTGAAATTCAAACATCACTTTAGGGCAATTCTCTTTAAATACGTTACCGCTATAAAGGTTTTGGTCTGCTGTTAATGCTCCAGGTGTCAACCTATCTCTGAAAAACCTTGCATAGAAAACACCTTCCGGTTCATCATAATCACTACTTTCAAGGTCTGTTAATTGCACCCACGGATAAGTACCGTACAAGACAGTAAAATCAGGCGCAGCATTACTTTCCAATGCTGTATCGAAAACATCTTTTATTGCACTTGGCGCTTCTTTTACGTTCCATGACATACATAATCTAACAGGATATTCAACACCGTACCATGTATTATAAGCGTTTGTGTTGCTGTTATGAAGGTATAATGTACAATCGTTTTTATACCCGTAAACGCCTGTTTGAAGATAGTCCATCCAATCGGGCATGTATTCGTAATTCTGCCGCCATTTATTACCTAAAATATCAAATGACATTGTTTTACCTAGCCTATCGAAAATGTCAAACCTATTTACAATACTTGTTGCGTATGACGGTACACTTGAATAGCTTGGTAATACATCTGCATAATTCTCATAAATCAAGGCAGGAAGTGTAATTAAAAACTCATTTGTGAACGGATCTATACAAGTTGTTATATGGTGGAAACCGTTTATGTTATCAAGATTTAACGTATGCGCTTGTATGTATTCTGCCGAATAACGTTGGAAAAATCTTGCCTGCTTGTAATCAGAAATAGGCTGTAATCCGTTGGCTGAATACTGAATAACCTTGCCATTGAGAACATCAAACCAAAATACTAACCCTCTAAATTCAATTACACTTTCAGGGTTTAATGTACCGTAACTACCTTTTAATACGTTTATGGTTCCTATAACCTCCACGGCTTGCGCTAAGAAAGCATTGGTGTCAGCGCCTACCACCTGAACTTCGCCCAAGTAAATTGATACGGTTTCGTTCACACAAATACCCAACATCACATTGCCTTGCTCACTTACTTTTGATGTTAGCTGTAATTTGTACAATGGGCCGCATTCGTTAGGTAGGCTCTTTTCATTCAATGCTTCAAATGACGAAAGCCCATTAACATTAGTTCCTTGTATATAAACGTTTGAAAACGCTATTGTGTTGGTTTCATGTGATTGGCCTTGACTTGTTACTATATTAACCCTGCCTGCATCCGTATCCCAAATAGTGTAATACTTGTCATTTGGTGACATATTTTCGGTCAAATAATCATCTGTACCATCATTACGCATTAGCATTGTTACATCACCACCGATAGCACCTGTCAATGAAGAATACTCTCTTGTTGCTGTACCAGCATCCTGAATAACAAATGTTTGCGCTACTTCATAATAAGGTTCCGTTGTGCTTTGTTGGTACGGGGTGTAAATTTCAAATAAGGCATCCACAAACGGGCCTGCCGTATCTCCAATTGTACCAATATCAATAAGGTCGCAAACTATCCAATTACCTTGCTGTGCAACTATTGATATGGATACATTTGTAAGGGTTGAGCCGTCATATTTATAAATCTTGCAAATGTCGCCTTGCGCAAAGGAATAACCCATACCCTGACTGTTAAGTAGGGTAATATCTACTGCTACGCCATTTAAAGTTGCGGCATAGGTATCGGTATTGAAAACGTAAAGGCCGTCAGCATCCTTTGTTGCGTATGTTAAATTTCTTACCCTTGCTTGAAGAAAAAACCTAGTTCTAAGGCACTTATTAATTACAATTGAATAGTGAGTAGCCCATTCGGGTATTTCATTAATCGCATTAGCATTACTCAATGACCATTCAAGTGCGGTAGTAAAAGCAATGGTTATATACGTTCTGTCGGGGGTTTCATAGATGTTATCATCATTGGTAACTACCCCTGATTTTCTATCTGCAAAGTCATAAAACACAACCCCAATTTGATAAGAAGCATCTGTTTTAAAGCAGCTTGCCCCTACAAGACTTGTGCTAAAAGGCGCTCCCGTAATCTCTACGGCTGTACCAGGGGAAAATGGATAGAAAATTTCAAGCAATCCTGGGATGCCTGGATAAAAATTATAAACGTCAATTTCTTCCGTACCTACAAATACAAGGTCGGCCCATGCCAACGTGCCGGGATTAGGGTTACTATCAACCGGCTGCGTATAAAAGCCGTCATTTATTGCTGTACCTATTATTGAAACAAGGTATTTTGTGTAGTACGTTCTGCCTGTATGGAAGTTGTAATACTCAAATTTGCACATATTGCCTTGCGCTCCGGCCCCTTCTTCTGTTGTTACAAATGCAGCCGTTAACGAAGTTGTTGTAGGTGTATTATACCCAATCCAATTATTTCCAAGATAGCATCTATTCCTTGCTATTTCAATTGTTTTTGACTGCCACGGAACACTATCAAATGGCTTTACAACATAAGCAAGGTCAAGAGATTCACCTATTTTATCAAAATAAAAACTATACGAAAGCGGAGTTCCTGCATTATGGGCTTCTATTTGTGCTGCCTGTGTTGCGTTATCCTTATCCCATGAGTATATTACAAAAAAGGAGTTAGTGTTGCCATACCTTACTACTAAATCAACCCTTTGAACATCTTGGTCTATGTACTCATTATTGGCAAATAATATGTCAATTCTGTTGTACAGTTCTTCCTTCGTATTATACGGCATTAAGGTGCTATACGTTGAAAGAACAGATATTTCGCCATCCCGATAAGCATACCTAGCACAAAATTCACCTGAAAAATCCTTTACAAAATTTGTAGATAACGAAGGGCTTGTTTGGTAAAACTTTTGAGCCGCAATAGGGTATAAAGGTGGCCTTCTAATGATAGTCAGCACTTCTGGATTCATTGGATAAGAGTAAGGCAAAACATCTGTAACATAAGCATCAAGATTCATCTTAATACCTGCTTCAATGTTCATTCTACGTGGTTGGTTATCATCATCTGTCCAATAAACCAAATCACCTACTACTCTTACATTTCTATCAATACGGCTATCTTTTGAAAATCCTAATCCACCTATAACTTGGCTATCATAAAGTACCGCATAGGTAATACCACTTGACTTTTCGTAGCAATAAATACCATGATCGTCAAACGTATTTTGAGCAAAATATATGATACGGTTTCTTACTTCATCAATGCCACTTCCAATAGGAAACGATACGCCATAAGGCGGAAAAACATTTTCAACGATTGTCGTAGTGCCAGGTAAATTCTCGGCTCTCAATCCACGGCCCGTTTCAGAAGCAGAAGTAACTCTTGCGTTCATTAGGTTCAAATATTCGTCCGGCTCCAACAATTGCGGGGCATCGTCACCATTTTGGCCTCCAAGCAGAGTTTTCTTTGAGTTTATCATCGAGGGCTTGCTACGCTGTTTTTTTGAAGAATCCTTGTCATTTTTACAATAGATAGGTCGCTCAACCTTGCACGTAAAATCACCCTTTCCTGTATCCATAATTGGCGTAATCTTTCCTTGTCGCTTGTGGAATAGGTACGGCTATTTTCAGCCATTTGCCAATTAATGTAGCTCTTTATACAGTCATCGGCTAGTATGTCAATATGGGTGGCCGCATCTGCATTTTGGCCGGAAGATACCGTTGAAACAACAACTTGTTGAAAGTTCTGCTGACCTAGCAAAAAGTTGTTTAGCTGAATAACATTCCTTGATTTTATTACCCTATAAGTATCGCTACCTGCGCCGCCTGCCCATCCAAAATTGCGTCCAACCGGCTCACCATAAAAGTTTACTGTCGTCATTGCGTACACTTGTGCGCCAATAAAATCAGAGAAAGTTGCATTAGCCTCTGTATAGTTGATATACGGTTGTATTGTTTGGAAGTTGCTAGTATAATTAGGTATTGGATTTAAACTATCGTCAGGAACTAAAGGGTGAAGCCTTTGGCCTATTTGAAGATACACACCTATAACATCTACTGCATCCGGTGGAATTGGTACGGTAGCATCGTTTTGGTCAATTGTTATAAGCCTTGTATCTATTACTTTAAGGTCGTCTATTGTCAGTATTTTTAGGCATTCGGCTGCATATAATAGGAAATCAAGATAGTAGCATAAGCCGTACCTTTTCTTTAAAAGCATGTTGCGAACCACCCTATCAAGTGTTGTAACTACCATTATGGGTTAGCTTTTTGATTTGCGTTACTGAAATTTTCAACCTTACCGCTTTCAGGCAGTACCGGCATGTACTCTTTAAATATTTCTTCAACCAATCCTGATACACTATCAGACTGTATTGGTAGCATATCGTACTGACCATATAAGCCAATGTCCAAGCAGACAAGTTCCATCGTTACTGTGGATACGCCCATTAAGGTTAAATCCTTGCTGAAATTGATTTTCTTGCCGCTTGGTTCATAGCTTATTTGACCCATCATATCCGATAACAAACTATCCGTTTTAAGCAGTTGGCTTTGGCCTCTCATTATTGGTATAAAAGCGTTTTCAGGATTGTTTGGGTCGTAAATTTGGTATATCCCTGCGTTTCTAGGAAGCGAAATTGGCATTACCGGCAATGTTGCGTAGGATTTAAACCCGCTTGAAACAACCGTTACACCTTCGTAAGTTCCGATAGATAAGTTTTCAGGGTAGCTTTCGCCGCTTGGCAAGGTCATATTGAATTGCTGCACCTTTAGCATTGCGTTTATCTTCTGCTCAATCCGGCCCCAAATGTCACGTTCTTCTACTGCGGCCCCACTATCAGGATAACCACCTTCTATTTTCAGAAGTATCAAGTCGCTTATATATTGCTTTGTTACAACAGGCATTATGTAGTTTCTTGGTTATACTGATTAGAAAATGCTGATACCTCTTGTTCGCTCATGTTTATTCCGGCAAACTTCAATGATTTGGCAATAATGTTATTCCAATACATTTCATTGCATTCGATTTGAACGCTTGTTATCGGGTCATAGGTTAGCACACGGCCAACTTGTATCATTGAAAGGGTAGGGGAATTAGGGAGCCTTAAATACCAATAAGCACCTACATGCTGCACTTGCGGGTAAATAGAAAAGCCCGATACTACAACGCCGCTTACTTCTGTGGCATAATCTAGCAATATTGGATTTTCAATGTCAACCGGCCTTACCTGGTTTGTAATTGCTGACTGAAATTCGTCCTCATTAATAAATGAAGTCTTGGTTACCGTACTCCCGTAAATTGTAAATGGAGTGCCTAAAAGATGGATATAGTTTGAATTGAATAGCACATACCCTTCACTATCGCTTGTAAATGTTTGGTAAACCCTTAGTTGACGTAAGGCATCGTGTAATTTTTGTGACCGGCCATAACCTTCAAACCATACTTCGATAGCGTCAAGGAAAGCCATTCCTATGTTTTGGTTAAACTCCGCAACCGTCTGAAATAAGCCACGCTCTTTTCTGATAATGTATTGAGAGATATTGTAACAATCATTAATATTCCTTGCCATAGCTTATGAAACGGGATACACACCGTCTATCCTGCTTTGCTTGATGAAAAAATATTGGACACCGGATATTTCGTATTTTATCAAATACTTTTCCTGAAACGCTATTACTTCATGCTTACCTATACCCATGTGTTCTGCTCCGTTCAGATGGATTGCCCTATCCATGAACCTCATTTGGATAGCATTGTCAGGGATATGGATGCCACCGGCTGTTATGCTTACTTTCTTGGTTACATCAACATCAAGTGGAGCGCAAATAACGTAATCACCTACGGCCTTCCATAACCCTTGATGTTTCTTGGCTATGATTTGGCTGTAATCAACGCACCAATAAGGTTTTTTATCTACCCAAATCTTGTTTCTAAAAACAAAAGAGTCGGTTTTACCAAATGAAAATTGGGCCAACCATTTTTCAAGTCGGTTCTCATTACCTTCAATTCCGTCAATAAAGTTCATGTATTTGTCTTGCATCCAACCCACCCACTTTTTGCCAAAGTGAGTGGGAACAGACCTAACATTGAGCCATTCGCCCAATTTGTTTACGTATTTTCTAAGGTGAATTGAGCCTTCGGGGGTTACTTCGTGGAAGTGTTTTTCATCGCTAACATAATCAAAATCAGCGACTACTTTGTAATCAAAACAACATTCAACCCCTAAATCAAGCTCATTAAATATTGGCTTACTTTCTTCTGAAACAAGGTCAGACATTATAGCAACAGTACCCGTTACGGTAGCGTTCCACTCCTTTTGATAGGACGGGTCTTTGTAAAATCTAAAGCCGCTTTCTGTGACTATTTCTTCCTCAAATGCTTGCGGAATTGACACAAGAACCTTATTTACGGGCTTGACCATCTGAAAGAATATTGGATTAATGTGTCAAATATAAAGAAAAATCAATGTTCAAACTTTAAAAATTATTACTCAACTTTTGTCGCCCACCAATTGTCTTTGGGTTTGTATATTGGTACTGCTGTATAGTAACCGTTCTGCCCATCGACACACCCAACCACTAACGCATTTTGCATTTCAGACCAAATCATGCCGTAACCAATCCTAAGTTTAGTGTTAGGGAAAGCGTCTGAAATTATCCAATCTCCGCTGTTATACCCCTTTTCTTTGGCTAGTGCTGCAAGCTCTTTTGATTTCTCTCTATTTTCATACAGCCATTTTTGGTAGTCTTGACGCTCCATTTCTTCCTTTGTCATAGTTTTAATTTTTACTCAACCAAATCAAGTTGTCCTTCCCTTAATAAATACAATGTTTCAGTCTTAACTAAAATAGGGGAGCCGGAACCTTTGGCGAAATGAACAAACTCTCCTTCGGAAACATGCTTAACATCTGCCCCGATTGCTATTATCTCACCTCTTTCATGTGCCTGATTTAAGTCCTCTGTCGCAATTAAAATACCGTTTTCTGTCGTAACGTCCCTCAAAGGAGCCTTCCTAACTAATAACCTGTCAAATAGTGGTGTCATTTATTTCTGTTTTTTATTTTAGAATAGTGTTTGTTCAATATACTTTCAGATTTTTATGCTGTTGTTTACTTGGTTGCCATATACGTCCCATCCTTCATATTCATAATCAGGGAAAAACCCTGATCTACTACGGGCAAAAAGTTCTAGCCTTGTTTTTTCAGTAAAACTTCTGTCGCTTAACGTCATTACTAATTCTCTAAAAAAATGAGGCTTTGCAGAATGTTCGCAAATTGGGTGCTGATAAATATTTTTTTCATTATGTCTAAATGGTACAACAAAGCCTTTTACCCCAATTAAAATATGTTCAGTTTGAACCCGTAGCCAATGCCCCATACCATAAGTTCCTGTTTTCTCCCATGTAATCATAGTCTTATATTTAAACCCCCACGCCTTTAAAACTTGCATCCCTTCGTCTAGTAAAGGAACCGTAGTCCACAAGAATAGAACAGAATTTTCGTCAGTTATATCTTGGATAGGCATACCGCAAATTTCTTCCAACGACATTGTTTTGTATTTTGACTTAGCGCCGGAAACCATAGAACCACCCGTTTTTTTATTATTATAATCCCACGGGGGATCTGCGTAAATAACATTATATTTTTTCATTTTAAAAAAGCTCCTGTTCAATATACTTAGGCTTAATTCCGTTATTCTTTTCAATTGGTTTTACATCACTAACAGCTAGATACTCTTTCATCTTTTGTATGGCTTCTTTGTTTGCTTCTGAACGTTCTAATTGATAGGTAAAGTAATATCCGGTTGTTCCGTATTGAGTAGTAATGTCAATTCTTTTTTTGATAACCTTTGCTCCAAAACCACTTTTAGGATTAATTATTGATCTGCCCACTTCTCTAGGAATATTAGTTGCCCCAATCATTTTCATCCCATTTATTATATCCAAAACATTACCATCTAATAATGCTTTGACAAGTGCAGCCTTTAATGATTTCATTTTAAAATTTGACATTATCCTTTCAATTTTAATTTCCTAGTTAGGTAATACTGATGCTTTTTATCTGGGTTATAATTTCTTTTATTCTTTTCGTTGTTGTAAATTCTTCTTTCTTCGTCTGTTTTTCTTTTGGCCCTTACTTGTTTTTCTTTTTTCTCATTACTTACTTCCCAATCACTTGCGTAATATCCTGGTGGGTGAGTATTTCTAACTGACCTAATTCTAGTGTAATCTTCAATACTTATACCGCTAATTGGGCAATGTGTTCCGGCAATTAATAATTCAAGTGTCATAGGCTATTTTGGAGTTAAAATGTTACGTTTTCGTCATCTTCTTCTTCCGGTTCGTACCTGTTTGGAAGTGGCATTGGATTTAACACAATACCATCTTCGTAAAACTTCATTTTATCATCGTCAAATTTTATTGGCAATTCGCATGTAGCCCCGTTTCTATGCTTTTCGATTATCAACGAAGCGTCATAAGGCCCATAATTTCCTTGTGATTTAAGTTCTTGCTCATTCAATTTATCCCTATGAAGCATCATTACAATGTCGGCATCCTGTTCGATTGCTCCCGATTCCCGTAAGTTGTGAAGTCTTGGTTTCTTGTCGCCGCCGCCTGTTTCGCTACCCCTGTTTAATTGGGCCAAAAGGATAACCGGAATTTTCATTTCCATTGCCATAACCTTACAAGCAAGGCTCATTTTAGCTACTTCCCTTTCCCTTGTACCGGCCTTTACATCGTCCGTTCCCATCAATTGCAGATAGTCAATAATCAACATACCTAACCCGTGACGGCTCTTTAATTTTTCAGCTTTAGCCCTTATTCCTGATATTGAAACGCCTGATTGATCTGACAAATACATTGGCAGTTGGCTCATACCACTCATGTCATTATACACCTTATTCGTTTGGTCATCGTCCAATTTGTTGCGCCAAATACGCCAAAAAGCAATATCACTTTCCAAACTCACTAACCTTGCCCCTAGTTGCTCATTTGGCATTTCAAGCGTTA
>Ga0137462_1000002_pt1 | contig 45658 bp, 67 predicted proteins | sample EasRivERMGT769_2_FD_102303 | JGI IMG/M metagenome (GOLD analysis project Ga0137462, IMG submission 102303) | Soil microbial communities from meander-bound floodplain in the East River, Colorado, USA - East River MetaG ERMGT769_2 | ecosystem: Environmental > Terrestrial > Soil > Floodplain ... | reverse complement strand
TGACTTTTCCCCATCACTGAATGTCACCGTCACCCGCTGGGTAGCTCCCCGCGGGTAGGAAGCCCCGGGTCTCCAGGCTCGGGGCTTCCGCCTTCCCCTGGAGATCGACATGAACCCGTGTCCGCACTGTGGCCAACCGATGGCCAACCCTCGTCGCAAGCGTTGCGGTGCTCCGGCCTGCGTTGCGGCTTACAAACGTGACTACAACCGGGCTTGGCTGACCCGCCAGAGGGCGGAACTGGGCGTCCGCTACGAGGATCGCTTCCGAGTCGAGGTCCGTTGCGCCGACTGTGGTGAGATGTTCCTGACTCGCCACGCTGCGAGTCGCTGTCGGCCGTGCGGTTCGGCTGTTGGGCGCCTAGCCGGCTCGGCTGCGGGCAACGCAGTGCAGTCGGCCCGGGCCGCAGCGCGTAAGCAGCTCGTTTTAGCCGGCCCGCTTCGCCCAGCTGAGACTCTGGTGGTCCGCCAGGCGCTGGCTCGCGCGGCCGCCGCTGCGATCGGCACCCGCCCGAAGCGCGTTGTCTGGGCGGCTGGGTCCTGCCGCCGTTGCGGCGAGCCGTTCGTCTGTATGTTGACCAACTCGCCGCCCGGGTACTGCTCGCGGTCGTGCCTCCGGATGGACCAGAAGGTGCGCCGTCGCGCCTTGGAGCGGGGTTCCTGCCCGGTTCCGTACCGCCGCATCGACGTTTTCGCCCGCGACCGCTGGATCTGCCAGCTGTGCGGCAAAAAGGTCGCCCGGACCCGCGCGGTTCCGCACCCGAAGGCGCCGGTCATTGATCACATCGTGCCGCTAGCCGCGGGCGCTGAGGTCGGCGGCGTTGACGCGCCCTGGAACGTGCAGTGCGCCCATTTCCTGTGCAACTCCTACAAGCGTGACCTGCTGGTCGCGCCGGCCCTGTTCTGAGGAGGGCGAATGGCTGGATATGGCCGCCCGCCGGCTGAGAACAAGCGCCGCCGTAACGCCGACCTGTACGAGGGCCTCGAGGTGACCGTTTCGGAGCCGCCGTCGAGCGTGCCCAAGCTGCCCGGGGCGGAGGGCTACAGTCCGCAGACGCGGGCCTGGTATGCCACGTGGGCTACGGCTCCCCAGGCGGCGACGTTCGTCGTTACCGACTGGCAGCGGCTGCACATGTTGGCGCCGCTGGTGGATCGGTACTACCTCGCGCCGGACAAGGGTGTGATGGCCGAGATTCGGTTGAACGAGACGTTGCTCGGCGCGACGCACGTTGACCGGCTGCGGGCCCGAATCAAGATCGCGGGCGAGGTGGCGGAGCCGGAGCCGACCGAGGGCTCCGACGAGGTGGCCGCCCGACGGCGTAAGCGGATGACCGATGCCTCGTGAGATCGTCTACGCGCCCGAGCACGACCGGGACCGGTCGCTAGGCCACCTGGCCTGGGACTGGATCGAGCACTTCTGCGTTCACGGCCCCGGCGATGTGCAGGGCCAGGCGGTGGAGCTCGACGGCGAGTTCGGCGGGTTCATCGTCGACGCGTACGCGCTTCGCCCGTATGGCCGGAAGCTGTACGACTCGGCTGTCATCTCGCGCGCGAAGGGCCGATCGAAGAGCGAGCTGGCCGCGTTTGTGGTGCTGTTCGAGGCGTTCGGCCCGGCCCGGTTCGGCGGGTGGGCTGAGGGCGGCGAGGTCTTCCGGTGGCGGGATTTCCTTCACCGGTATGAGCCGGGCGAGCCGATGGGCAAGCCGGTCACGTATCCGTTTGTCCGGTGCCTGGCGACCGAGGAGTCGCAGGCCGGCAACACGTACGACAACGTCCACTTCAACCTGACCGAGGGCCCGCTGGGCGAGGGGCTGCCGAAGGGCACGTCCGGCCTGACGCGCGTGTTCATCCCCGGCGGTGGCGAGATCCGGCCGTCGACGGCGTCGAGCTCGTCGAAGGACGGCGGCAAGGAGACGTTCACCGTCTTCGACGAGACGCACCTGTACAGCACGCCGGAGTTGCGGCGGATGTATACGACTGTCGACCGGAACTGCCGCAAGCGCAAGGCGGCCGAGCCGTGGGCGCTGCAGACGACGACGATGTACCAGCCGGGTGACGAGTCGGTGGCTGAGGTCACCCACACGCGGGCGAAGCTCATCGCCGAGGGCAAGTCGCGGGCGACCCGGCTGCTGTTTGACCACCGCGAGGCGCCGGCCGAGGTCGACCTGACGGACCTGGACGAGATGGTCGAGGCCCTACGCGAGGTGTACGGCCCGTTCGCCGATGTGCTCGACCTCGAGGGCATCGTCGAGAACGAGTTCTGGAACGTCGAGAAGGACGTCGACGACTCGCGCCGCTACTTCTTCAACCAGCCGACCGCGGCCCGCGACGCCTGGTGCACCTACCCGGACTGGGCCGCGTGCGCTCAACCGGACACGGTCGTGGCCGATGACGACCCGATCGTGATGTTCTTCGACGGATCGAAATCGGACGACTCGACCGGCCTCGTGGCGTGCCGCATGTCCGACGGGTTCGTGTTCCTGCTCGGGGCGTGGGAGAAGCCGATCGGCAAGGCCGGCGAGGGCTGGGAAGTCGACCGCGTCGACGTCGACCGGGTGGTCCGGCGCACGTTCGAGATGCATCCCAACGTGGTCGGGTTCTTCGGCGACGTGCGCGAGTTCGAGTCCTACATCGACACGTGGGGCGCCGACTTCGGCGACCGGCTGCTCATTCACGCCGCACCGGGCCGGGCCCGCGCCGCCGTCGGCTGGGACATGCGTACGCGCACGCGCGAGTTCACCGACGCGGCGATGCGCTCGGCGATCGACATCGCGGAGCACGACTTTCCGCACGACGGCGACTCGCGTCTGATGCGGCATGTGCTGAACGCGCGGAAGGCGCCGAACAAGTACGGCATCTCGGTGACGAAGGAAGCCAAGCACTCACCGAAGAAGATCGACCTTGGGGTGTGCGCCATCGGCGCACGGATGGTTCGGCGGCTGGTGCTGGCGTCGGATGCGTGGCTTAAGCGTGGCCAAAAGGGCAAGCAGGCGGGTCGAGTTCGCGGATGGGGGTGATGACGTGGCGTTGAGCCAGGCGGACGCGGAACGCGTCGTCGCCGACATGTTGCAGGTCCGTGACGCGGAGGCGGAGCGGCTCGGCCGCGTCCACCGCTACCTGACCGGCGAGGCGTGCAACGTCTACGTCCCGAAGAAGGCCACCCGCGAGTATCGGCAGCTGGTCGAGATGTCGCGGACGAACATCATGCAGCTGGTGGTGGCGTCGTTCGCCGGGAACCTGTTCGTGGAGGGCTACCGGCCGGCCCGGGCGTCGGACAACGCGAAGGCGTGGGACATCTGGCAGGCGAATCGGATGGACGCCCGCCAGTCGGGCATCTACCGGGCCGCCCTGGCCTACGGCCTGTCGTATGCGACGGTGCTGCCGGGTAAGCAGAACAAGAAGCCGATGGCGGCGATCAAGCCGTTCTCGCCGCGCGCCATGACGGCTGTGTACGAGGATGCGGTCGCCGACGAGTGGCCGGTGTACGCGATCAGCGTCGAGCCCGGCTTCGAGATCATGGAAGGCCGGCTGACGGCGGTGACGCGCACCTGCCTGTACGACGGCGGGTCGAAGTACTACTTCGTGGCGAAGGCTGACGACGCGCCGCGGTTCGTGAAGGTCGAGGACCACGGCCTGGGTGTGACACCGGTGGTGCGGTGGCTCAACGAGTACGGCGACATCGAGGACGGGTCCCGCGGCGAGGTTGAGCCGCTCATCCCGGACCAGGACCAGCTGAACAACACGACGTTCGGCCTGTTGATGGCCCAGCAGTATGCGGCGTTCAAGCAGCGCTGGGTGACCGGTATGACGATCGAGGAGGACCCGGAGGGCAACACCCGGGAGCCGTTCAACCCTCGCGTGGACGGCATGCTGCAGTCGGAGTCGGCGGACACGAAGTTCGGCGAGTTCCAGGAGACGAACCTCGGCGGCTATCTCGATTCGCGCCAGTCGACGTTGCGGATCGCGTCGGCGAAGGCGCAACTGGCGGCGCACGCCATGCTCGTGTCGGACGGGGTGACGAACCTGTCGGCCGAGGCTCTGGCGGCGTTGGAGGCCCCGTTCCAGCGGAAGATCGCCGAGAAGAAGACCAGCTTCGGCGAGTCGAATGAGCAGATGCTGCGGCTGGCCGCGAAGGCCAACGGCGACAGTGCCGGCTGGGAGGACACCTCCGCCCAGGTCGTGTGGCGTGACACCGAGTCCCGGTCGCTGGCCCAGGTCGCCGACGCACTCGGGAAGATGGCGCAGATGCTGGCCATCCCGCCGCGGGCGCTGTGGGAGCGCATCCCGGGCGTGACCGACATGGACCTGAAGCGGTGGGAGAAACTCGCCGACGCCGAGGACGAGAAGCTCGCCGAGGCTGCGGCGGAGGCCGGTATGGCTCCGGCGGACCAGGAAGCGCAGGGTGGCAAGCCCGGCCGCCGACCGGCTGTCAGCGGCGCACCGGCGTGAGCTGTCCGCCATCGGGGCGGCTGTCACCTCTGGGGTGTTCTCGCTGGCGCTGGGCGCCGACCCGTTCGCGATCGACCTGTGGTTCACCTCAGCCCTCGACGGGCTGATCACCAAGGTCGTTTCGGGGCACGCGCAGGCCCGCCGGTCCACGGTGGGCTACCTGACGCAGCACGCCGCCCTGTCGGGGCACAGTGTGCGACCCGTGCCGGCGTCCATCGACATGGGCCAGGTGCGTACGTCGCTTCGTGTGACCGGCCCGGTGGCGTTCAAGACCGCCATCGGCAACGGCGCTTCGCATTCGACGGCGGTCGAGTCGATGGCCCGGCAGTTGTCCGGCTCGTCGTCGCGGCTGGCGCTCGGCGGGGACCGGGACACGTTCGACGCCACCCTGCGCTCGCCGCGGGGCGGGATTGTCGGCTACCGCCGCCGCCTGGGCGGCCGTGGCTGCGGGTTCTGTTCGATGCTGGCGTCCCGTGGTGCGGTCTACCACTCGGAGGCGTCAGCGGCCCGCACACGGGACGGCCAGCGCTACCACGACCACTGCCGGTGCAGCCCCGAGCCACTGTATGTGCACGAGCAGGAGCCGCCGGAGGTGCGGGAGCTGCAGCGCCAGTGGCAGCGGGTCACCGCCGGCCACCACGGCAACGGGGCTGTGCGGGCGTGGGAACGGCACTGGGAGGGCAAACTTCCGCCCGGCCAGATCCGGGCCTCCGCTGACCTGACCCGCTCGTCGCTCGGTCTGGCCGCGAAGGAGGCCGTGCCCGGCGAAGGTCTCGCGCCGGCGTTCCACGTCGAGCTCCGCCCCGCCCTGGCGAAGGCCCGCACGACCCGCAAGGTCGAGCAGGTCTTCCTCGCCGAGGCCCGCCGCCTCACCGGCCGCGACATCCCAGCGAAGTTCCATCACCACGACGTGGACATCGCCGCCGACCACGCCGAAGGCATCCTGCGGGTGCTGGAGGAGTTCCCCGACGTCGAGATCGCGTCGATCCGTCCGGCGATGCACGCCAACCACCCGAACGCCTACGCGGTAGCCCTCACCGGGTCGCGCGAGTTGCTGCTCAACCCGCGGTATGCAACCGATTCGGTCGGGTACCGGGAGTCGCTGCGCCGCGCTGGCGGGGCCCGGTTCCATCTGCGGGGCGAGACAACGCCGGTGGGCACGGGCGCGCACGAGATGGCGCACCTGGTGCACCACCAGTACGACCCGGTTGAGCTGCGCCGTACGGTGTCGCGGCTGATTGAGGACCAGGCCGACGCGGCCGGTATGGACATCGTGTCCTACGTCAAGCAGGAGATCGGCGACTACGCGGTCAAGCACATCGACGAGATGATCGCCGCCGCTGTGGCGGATGCGTTGACGTCGGGTGCCGCCGCGTCGCGACTGTCGCAAGGCGTGCTGCGGCTGATGAAGGACCAGTACGCGCGCGGCCGGGCGTCGACCGCGCCTGCCGTGGTTCGGGCGTCGGAGGCGTTGGACTACAGCAAGCTGACAGTGCCGCAGCTGAAGGACATCGCGGCCGCCCGTGGGATCACGGTCCCCGCGCGGGCGCGCAAGGCTGACATCCTGGCGTTGCTCGGGCCTGACGCGCCCCTGGAGGGCTTCGTGCCGGCCGCCCTGTCCATCACAGACCGGGCGCTGCTGACGAAGGCCCGTGCCGACCTGCGCCGCCTCGAGGCCGACCGTGCCGCCCCGGACCGGCTGGCCGCGATGGAGCGGGCGCAGCGGCGCATCGAGGGCGCGGAGACGCGGATCCTCGCGGCGAAGCGACGCCCCACCAACGCGGCTGCTGAGGCCGAGTGGTCGACGGCGCGTGCCCGCGCTGCTGATGACGTCGGTAAGGCGCTGTCGGAGCTGGACGAGATGGTGCACGCCGCCGCCTCGGCGCGTGCGATCGAGACGCGGCTGACGACGCTGGGCTACGGCCTGCACCCCGACGTGCTCGACGAGCTGCTCCGGGCCGGCCGACTCGGCGACCGCGATGCGGTGAACGCCGCGATCGACGCGATCGCCGAACGGCACGGGCTGGTGCGTATCACCGGCCGGTCCGGTGACGTCGAGCCGTTCGACCCGGCCAAGCACGAGATAGCCGGCCGTGGCGCGCAGCCGCCGGTCGGGTCGCCGGTGCGGGTGTTCCGGCCGGCGTGGGCGATGAAGGACTCTGACCGGCAGTTGTCGCGGGCGTCGGTGAGCGTCGCCGACGACGTGCCGACGACGGCTGTGGTGCAGGAGCGTCCAGGTCCCAGTTGGTCCGGCCATGATGGTCGTGACGTGACCGACGCGGAAGAGCGGGACTTCTTCACGTACCCGCCGGCGAAGCAGGCCGAGATTCAGAGCCGCGTCGTCAGCGGCGGCGAGTCTCAGCGCGAACGTTTCTTCGGTACGCACCCGGATCGATCGGTGCCGGTTTCGCTGGAGCGTCAGGCCGAAATCCGCGCGGCGATCGAAGAAATCGCCTTCCGGCAAGGCGCGCGATTCGGGGCCAGTGGCCAGGCGGTCACCATGAAAACGGTCCGCGAGGAACTCGGTGACCGTTTCCCACGCGCTGAGGTCGACAACGTCGTTCAGGCATTGAACCGGACGCCGGACTGGGACATCGTGCCCGAGTCAAACCAGAAGATGCTCACCCCCCGAGAGCGCCTGGCGGCCGTGGTGATCGGCAACCAGGACAAGCACGTGATCATCATTTCCAGGCGCGGGCCCATACCAACTAAGACCGCTCCCGCACCCGTCAAGCCCCCGACGAAGGCAACTCCCGCTGCCGAGCGTGCTGCCCGTACCCGCCAGGCCGCGATCGACAAGGCCCGCGCTGTCGGCAACCTCGGCGCCGACGTCCTCGAGCAGATCGAGAACGGCATGGCCGGCGCGGCGCTGCGTACCCGTATCACGCAGACCGCGGCGCGTCTCGGCTCGCCCGACAAGGTGCGCGACGCCCTGCTGGCCGCGGTCGACGACCCGGCCGCCCTGCGTCAGGCCGTCGCCGCACAGCTGCGCGGCGCGAAGGTCGACGTCGTCAGCGACGCTGGTGTGGTTGCGCGGTTCGACCGCAAGACGATGCAGGCCATCGACGGCACCATCCCGGACGACGCGCACGTCCAGGTTGTCCGGCCCGGCCTCAGCTTCAAGCGCGGCACGGAGACGATCCAGCTGTCGAAGGCGACGGTCGAGCCGCTCACCGCCGCTGAGGTCCGCGAGATCGAACGCCGTGCCGCCCGGGCAGCGGCCCGGGAACGGAACCGGCTCATCGAGGGCCGCGCCGGCACGGCACGCCTGCTGGCCGAGGTCGACGAGCTCATCGCCAAGCAGGCCGAGGCGCGGATCATCCGGCAGCGGCTGGACCCGGCGCTGATCGGCCCGGAGCAGCCGTTCGCCAACGCCGACCCGGCGATTCTCGAAGCGCTTCGCAAAGCCCTCGACACCGGCCCGTCCGCACTGCGGTCGGCGGTCACCCGGGCCACCACGAAGGCCGGGCTCAAGCCGGTCTCGAAGGCTGGGGCGAAGGTCAAATTCGACCCGGACACGATGGAGTCGGTGTCCGGTGTGGACATCCCAGCCGGAGTTCAGGTCACGGTGGTGACGCGCGGGGCGTCGGTGACGCTGCCGGACGGCACGGTGCTGCAACTGAGCAAGGCACGGGTGACGGCGGTTGCGAAGCCGAGAGCGGCAGGGCCGACACCTCAACAGGTCGAAGCCAAAGCGAAGCGCGCAGCGTTGCTGCGCAACGGCACTCGTGGCCGCGAGATTCGCACGCTCAACAGCGGTTCCGTTGGGGATCTACGACACATGGAGTCGCCGACCGGCGAGCAATTCGTAATCAAGCGCCATGGTGTCCGCTATCAGCAGACGGCTGAAGAAATCAAGGTCCATGACGACGCAGAAGTGCTGGGCCCGCAGGTGCTTGATGCTGTTGGCGGGCGCTCGGCGGCTACGGCTCAGCGGGGCCGCGACATCTTCGTGGAATACATTGACGGCGATGACGGCGAATACCTGTTTGCCGTCAACCGACCCCGGCTAACTGCGGCAACGGAGTCGCGCGAAGGGCGACTCACGGCCATCGCAGATTACTTGATGGTCAACAACGATCGCCACTACGGCAATCTCGTGATCACAACCGATGGCCGCCTGGTCGGAATTGACCACGGCATGGCGTTTAACCAGTTTACTGACATAGATGCCACCTTCAGCGATCTGGCGAAATTCATGCTGGACCCGAACAAGGACTATCGCCTCGCCGCTCAGGTGCCGATCTCCCCGAGTGACCTGGTGACAATTCGGGTACGCCTAGCGAAACTGGAGCCGACCTTCGCTCGACTGGGTAGGCAGGACTGGTTTGCGTTGATGATGAGGCGTCTGGCGGAACTGGAGAGGCGAGCCACCCCCGGTACGCCAACGCTCCTACCATGAGGGCCATGGCGGTCCACCGACTTGAGTTACGCCCCGAGCGCCACCCCGGTGTGGTGCTCGGCGATGCGACGTACGACGATTCGACGGGTCAACTTGCCATGGACGAGGTTGTCGCGAGAACCCTCCGGGCTGATCGCCGTGCGTTTGAGGCATCCAGTTCGGGCGGCGACCGTGCCTATGGCCAGATGCTGGTTGAGCGCGGTTGGTCCAACGGTTACGTGACCCTGACCGAGGCCCTGCCGTGACTCAGCCCACCTCCCAGTGCGCGACCTGCCTCCACTTCGTCTCCCCGTTCGCCCGCCCGGACCGCGACTTCTCCGCCCCGGCCTCCTGCGCCGCGTTCCCGGCCGGTATTCCGGACGAGGTGTACGGCAACGTCCTCGACCACCGCGAGCCGATCGCCGGCGACAACGGTGTGCAGTGGGAGTCCAACGGGGCGCAGTTCCCCGAGTACGCGTTCTGACCTGACCCGCACCACCTGAGGCCCGAGCCAACTGGTTCGGGCCTTTCGCATGCCCCCGCGCCGACATGGGGCGGGCAAACCGATCACCCGACATGGGAGACCAGCAATGACCCAACCTGACGAGCTCGACACCGACGCGCCCCCGCCTGGCCAGACCGACAAGGACTGGAAGGCCGAGACCGAGAAGTGGAAGACGCTCGCCCGCCAACACGAGGCGAACAGCAAGAAGCTCCTCGCCATCGAGGAGTCGCAGAAGTCCGAGGCGCAGAAGCTCGCCGACGCCAAGACGGCCGCCGAGAAGGACGCCACCGACGCCCGCACGGAGCTTCTGCGGACGCAGGTCGCATACAGCAAGAACCTTCCCGCTGAACTGGCCGGGCGGCTGACCGGCTCCACCAAGGAGGAGCTGGAGAAGGACGCCGATGCGCTGCTGAAACTCCTGCGGCCCAGCGGTGGCGACCCGGCCCGCGTTGTTGCCGACCTGCGGCCTGGTGCACTGCCGGCCGCAACCGGCGCGAACACCTTCGACGCGGACGCCTGGATCCGCTCGAAGGCCAACAAGTAAATCTCCGCCCCGAGCCACGGGGCTCAACCACCAAGAAGGGATAGCCCCGAATGGCTACCGACGAAAGCATTGCCCGGCGGTCGAGCGGATCCGACCCGCTCGTCCCCGAACCACTGCGCAAGGAGATCCTGCAGGGCCTGCCGGCCGCGTCGGCCGTCATGTCGATGGTTCCCGAGACGCAGCGCATCCAGATGTCGGCGCTCACCGAGCGGGTCGGCGTCCTGTCCGTCCTGCCGTCGGCCTACTTCGTGTCCGGCGACACCGGGCTGAAGCAGACCACCAAGCAGCAGTGGCGCAACAAGACGCTGACCGCCGAAGAGATCGCGGTCATCATCCCGATCCCCGAGAACTACATGGCCGACGCCCAGACCCCCATCTGGGAGCAGGTCAAGCCCCGCCTCATCGAGGCCGCTGGTGCCCTCATCGACGAGGTGACCGCGTTCAACATGTCCGGCTCCAAGCCGGTCACGTGGGGCCCGGACATCTACCACCGCGCCATCCTGGCCGGCAACTACGTCCACGAGGGCTACGGCGTCGACCTGGGCGTCGCGGTCGCCCGCGGTGGCGAGCTGCTCGCCGAGGACGGCTACGACCTGTCCGGGTTCGTGTCCAAGCCCGGGCTGAACTGGCGGCTGACGCAGATCCGGTCGAGCAACGGCGACCCGATCTACCAGGGCGGCAACCTTCAGGCCGGCGTCGGGTCGACGCTGTACGGCATGCCGCTGCGCGGTCTGAAGAACGGCGCCTGGAACGCCACCGAGTCGACGCTGATCGGCGGCGACTGGTCGCAGGCCATCATCGGCATCCGGCAGGACATCAGCTTCAAGGTGTTCACCGAGGGCGTCATCTCCGACAGCGAGGGCGCCATCGTCCTCAACCTGATGCAGCAGGACTCGGTCGCCCTGCGGCTCACCATGCGGGTCGCGTGGGAGGTTGCCAACCCCGGCAACCGCCTCAACACCGACACCGCCGGCGCGACGGGCGTCGCGCCCACCGAGTCGTCGACCCGGTGGCCGTGGTTCGTGCTGCGTCCGGCGGGCTACTCCTACTCCTGATCAAGGAGATCCGCGCGCATGAAGGTGTTGGCCCTGGCCCACCAGTACGTCCCAGTCCGGAACGCGGGCGCGGAGACCATGCTTCACGGCATGCTCTCCGCGCTCGCGCGGGCCGGCCACGACGTGCACGTCTCCCTGTCGATGCAGACCGGGCCGGCGTACACCCACGAAGGCATCCACGTGTGGCCGCGCGAAGGCGCCAAGGCCGACCACTTCCGCCAGCTGTCCGGCGCGGCGGTGCTCGTTGCCCACCTCGAGAACAGCGAGGCGGCTTCGTTCATCGGCCACCTCAACGACATCCCGGTCGTCCTGGTCCACCACAACTCGTTTGAAGTGACGCGCAAGATGCTCCACTTCTACGGCGCCCGCGTGGACCTGGTCGTCGTCAACAGCCAGTGGATGGCCGACGACCTGATCGCCTGGCACCGGGCGCACGAACTCCCTGCACCGCGCACGATCATGGTGCGCCCGCTGGTTGACGGCTTCGGCCCGGTCGACGGCCCGCACGACCGGGTCACGCTGGTCAACCTGAAGCAGATGTCCCCAGACTCGGGCGCGGCCGCGTGGCTGACCAAGGGCGGCGAAACCTTCTGGGCCGCCGCGGCCCGCATGCCGAAGACGAAGTTCCTCGGCGTTGCCGGCGCGTACGGGGTGCAGCACCCAGGCGACCTGCCCAACGTCGACGTCCTCGACCACGTTCCATCCGACCAGATGCGCGAGCAGGTGTACGCCCGCACCCGCGTGCTGATCGTGCCGTCCAACTACGAGTCCTGGGGCCGGGTCGCCACCGAGGCGATCGCCTGCGGCATCCCCGTCATCGCCGCACCCACACCGGGCCTGCGGGAGAACCTCGGCGACGCAGGCATCTTCGTCGACTGGGACGACGTCGACGGCTACGTCCGTGCGCTGCGCACCCTCGCCCTGCCCGGCCCGTACGCGGCTGCGCGGCGGCGGGCTCTGGCCCGGGCCGGCGAGCACCAGCGGATGCGAGCCCACGACGAGGAGGTGTGGTGCTCTCATGTCGAGGCCCTCGGTAGCCGTCGTCATTCCATGGCGTCCCTCGCCCGGTAGAGAGCGCAACCTCGCCGCCACGCTCGCCAGCGCGCGGCAGGCCCTCGGCGAGGTCGACGTGTTCCTCGCCGACTCCCATGCCGACCCGTTCAGCCGTGCCGGTTCCCGTAACGCCGGCGTATGGAAGGCGAAGGCTGACGTGCTGGTGGTGTTGGACGCCGACGCCATTGTCGAGTCCGACCCGTTGCACGCCGCCATCAAGGCGGCCGCAGACGGCAAACTGCACCTGCCCTACGGCGCGTGCCGGCTGCTGACCCGCGACGGCTCCGAGGCTGTGATCGCCGGCACCGCCCCGCACCTCGCAGCCTCGTGGTACGTCAACACCCAGTCTGTCGGCGGGTGCGCCGTCGTCACCTACGAAACCTGGGCCGCGGTCGGCGGCTGGGACGAGCGGTTCGTCGGCTGGGGCTTCGAGGACGTCGCCTTCTGGGCCTCGGTAGACACCCTGTACGGCACGGTGCGCCACGACGGCACCCTGCATGACCTGTGGCACCCCGACGGTCGCGGCATCGGCACACCGCTGTACGCGGCCGGTAAGGCGCTGTGCGACCGCTACACCTCCGCGCAGGGCAACCGCCACGCGATGCGGGCACTCATTGAGGAGCGGGCATGCGCGTTGGCGTGACGGGTGGCGCGGGCTTCATCGGTGGGCACGTCACCGACGTCCTGCTCGAGCGGGGTCACGACCCGGTGGTCTTCGACCGCCTGGGCCGGGGCCAGCGCGAAGGCGTAGATGTCATGCTCGGCGACACCCGCGACGACGTCTCCGTTACCGAACTCGCCGCGCACGTCGACGGGATCATCCACCTCGCGTCGGTGCTCGGCACCCAGGAGACGGTGCAGAATCCGCGGCCCGCGGTGATGACCAACGTGATCTCGGGCATGAACGTGTTCGAGGCCGGCGTGCAATATGGCCTCCCGGTTTGCAACATCGCAGTGGGAAATGCCGGGTTCAGCAACCCCTACTCGGCCAGCAAGACGTGCGTCGAGACGCTCGGCCACATGTACGTCCGCGACCGCGGCCTGGCGCTCAACCAGGTCCGGCTCGTCAACGCCTACGGGCCGCGGCAGTCGATGGCCGCCCCGTACGGCACCAGCAAGGTACGCAAGATCGCCCCGGCGTTCATCGCCCGCGCCCTCACCGGCGCCCCCGTGCAGATCTACGGCGACGGCAAGCAGGTGTCGGACATGGTGTGGGTGCGCGACGGCGCCCTCGCGCTCGTCCTCGCCCTGGAGGCCGCCGCCGCAGGCAACGTCGTACCCGACGTGCTGGAATGCGGCCCGCTCGACCACCACACCGTGCTCGAGGTGGCGGAGGCGATCATCGCCGAGGCCGAGTTTCTGACCGGCAACCGGTCCCCGATCGAGCACCTGCCGATGCGACCCGGCGAGACGGCCGGCGCGTACGTCACGTGCGACCCGGAGACACTCGGCCCGATCGGCATGGTTCCGGGCGATCTGAAGCCCCTCGCCGCGGGCATCGAAGAGACGGCGCTCTGGTACGCCCAGCACTGGCTGCCGACGTGGCGCGGAACGCCCCAGCAGTGGTGCATCGACGGGCGGGTCGGCGACTGCGGTTGGTGCTCGACGACCTGCAGGGACCTCGCGTGAGCGTCGCGATCGTCACCGGCTCGGGTGGGCTGGTCGGCTCGCAGGTGGCCCGCCGGTTCGCCGACCTCGGCCTGCACGTGGTGGGCGTCGACAACGACATGCGCGGCCAGCTGTTCGGCCCGGGCGGGTCGGTGCAGGGCAACCTCGACCGGCTGTCCGCCGATCTCTCCGGCTGGTACTCCCACGTGCCGCTGGACATCCGCGACCGTGACCGCGTCGAGGCGATGCTGAACCGGTACGGCGCCGACGTGTCTGTCGTGGTGCACGCCGCGGCGCAGCCGTCGCACGACTACGCCGACGAAGACCCGCTGAAGGACTGGGACATCAACGCCGGCGGCACCGTCAACCTGTTGAACGCGACCCGCCGACACGCCCCGGACGCCGTGTTCGTGTACCTGTCGACGATCAAGGTCTACGGGCCGCACCCCAACGCGCTGCCGCTCCACGAACTCGGTACACGGTTGGACCTGCGGCCAGGCTCGAGTGGCTGGGCCGGCATCACCGAGGACATGCCGATCGACGGCGGCCCGCACAGTCTGTTCGGCGCCGGCAAGACGGCCGCCGATGTCATGGTTCAGGAGTACGGCCACGCCTTCGGGTTGCGGACGGTGAGCCTACGGCCGGGCTGTCTGACCGGACCGGACCACGCAGGCACCGAGGCGCACGGCTTCCTGTCCTACCTGATGCGCTGCGTCATGGAGGGCCGCCCGTACCGGATCATCGGCTACGGCGGGAAGCAGGTTCGCGACCAGCTCCACGCGGCCGACGTTGTGGCCGCAATTGAGGCCGTTTTCCGTGACCCACCTTCGCCGGGCGACGTCTTCAACCTCGGCGGCGGCCGCGGCACCGACGTGTCCGTGCTTGAGGCCGTCGAACTGGCCGAGCAGGTTGTCGGCCGTCCGGCCAAGGTGGAGCACGTCGCCGGCCGCCGCGGTGACCACCGCTGGTGGATCACCGACACGTACAAGTTCGGGCGCCGGTACGGCTGGGCGCCAACCTACGACGTGCCCGGCATCCTGAAGGAGATCCACGAGGCGAACGCGGACCGGTGGCGGCCGTGACCGCCCCGACGTGGACGATCCTTGTCGCCACCCTCGGCCAACGTCAGGATCTGCTGCGCCGGATGCTCGACGGGCTGCTGCCGCAGGTCGCCGCCGCCGCCGGCCAGGTCAAGGTGCTGGCCTACTGGGACAACGGCCAGGCCACCATCGCCGCCAAAAGGCAGGCACTCCTCGACGCCGCCGACAGCGACTATGTGTCGTTTGTGGACGACGACGACACCGTCTCTGACGATTACGTGTCCGCAGTCCTCACCGCGCTCCGGCAACGCCGGGACTACATCGGCTTCAAGCTGACGGTCTACCAGGACGGTCATCGGCTGGGGACGTCGCATCACAGCCTGCAATACGGCGGCTGGGTCAACCGCGGCGGCGACTACTTCCGCGACATCACCCACATCAACCCGATGCGCACCGACATCGCCCAGGTGGCCAGGTTTGACCTGACAGTCCCCGGCCAACCCGAAGACACGACATGGGTCGACCAGCTCCGCGGCCGGCTGGTCAGCGAAGTGTTCATCCCCCGGGTCCTCTACCACTACTGGTGGGTGCCGTCCCAGTCGACGTGGACCACCCCCGGCCGGATCCGCACCACCCAACCGTCCGGCTACGTGTGGCAGCCGCCGGCAGTCGACTCGCCACACTTCGCCTGGCACCCGGCCAGCCCGAGAAGGGTGTCGCGTTGACAGACCTGCTCATCATCGTCCCGGCCCGCACCCGCACCTGGAACATCGAGCGTCTGCTGGCGGCGTGGGGCGAGACCGGCGCGTGGGGCGTCGCGGACCTTCGGGTGGACGTCGACGCCGACGACCCGGCGCTGCCGGCCTACCAGGCGATAGACCTGCCCGCGGGCGCGCGCATGGTGGTGTGGGACCACTGGATGCCGTGCATGCACAAGCTCGAGGCTGCGGTCGCGCAAGAGGCCGACGCTTACTTCGCGCTCGGGTTCATGGGCGACGACCACGTGCCGCGCACCGACGGGTGGGCGCAACGCTGGCTGAACGCCCTGCGCGAACTCGGGTCGGGCACGGTGTACGGCGCCGACGGCTACCAGAACGAGACGCTGCCGACGCAGTGGGCCACCACCACCGACCTCATCAAGGCCCTGGGTCGGATGGTGCCGGCGCCGGTCGAGCACCTGTTCTCCGACACCGCGGTCGGCACGCTCGGGCAAGAGGCCGGCTGCATCCGCTACCTGCCCGACACGCTCATCGAGCACATGCACTACATCGTCGGGAAGTCGCCCCACGACGCCCAGTACGAGCGGGTCAACAGCCGCGGCCAGTGGGACCGCGACGAGGCCGCCTATCTGCGGTGGAAGCGCGAACAGCTGCCCGCTGACGTGGCAACCGTCCGAGGGTTGATCGACAAGAGGGAGTCCGCCGATGGCTGAGACCGTCACCAACCGCGGCAAGTACCTGGTGGCCACCGCCGGACTGTCCGGTCTGGACCTCCGGATGCTCGTCATCCTCGGCACGCAGACCGGCGTCAACGACGCCGACCTGAACACCGTCGCCGAGCTCGACGCCGTGTCGGGCGTCAGCATCCACTCCGAACGCCTGGCCCTCACCGGCGAGGCGATCACCGAGGACGACACCGACAACCGGGCCGAGGCCGACGCGGCCAACCCGGCATTCGCCGCCGCCTCCGGTGTGACCGCGCAGGGTGTGGCCATCTACGACGAGGGCAACGCCACCGACGCCGGCCGCCAGATCATCGCGATCTTCACCACGGGTTTCCCGCAGCCGATGGACGGCGGCCTGACGGTGACCATCGCCGACTGGCTCCGTCTCGCCTGATCGGAGCCGGTCGTGACCACGCAGGCGTTCGTCTGGTCCGGCTCGATCAGCCAGAACGCTGACGCGAACACGTCCTACACACTGGGCCTCCGGTTCGAACTGCTCACCGGCAACACGTTGGACTGCGTCGGCGTCCGCTACCGCATCCCAGCCGCGCTGAGCAGCACACCCGGCATCACCGTCGGCCTGTGGCGGTTCGGCGACCAGGCGCTGCTGGCGTCGAAGGCCTACGCGACCCAACCCGGCGACGCCGGCCTCGAGGTCGACGTCCTGTTCGACACCCCGGTAACCCTCGACGACGGCGGCACCAACGAGTACGTCGTCGGCGTGCTCGCGACCGGCACCGGCGGCACGGTTCGATACCCCACCATCGGGTCGTACCCGGTACCCGTCACCCAGGACCCGCTGTTCGCCGGCCTGGCCGCGTTCCGGTTCGTGGTCGGCGCCTCGCTCACGTTCCCGACCAGCGGCACCGCGGCCAACTTCCTGGTGTCCCCGATCCTGGACACCGGCGGCCCGGCCGAGGTCACCCTCACGCCCGCTGTTCTGACCCTCACCGCCGTACCCCTGACCGCGACGCCCGGGGTCGTCACGGTCGCTCTCACGCCGGCCGAGGCCACACTCACAGCCCAGCCCCTGACCGCGACGCCCGGCACTGTCACCGTCGCTCTCACGGCCGCGGTCATCACCTTCACCGCCCTGGCCGTGATCTCGGCCATCGAGACCGGGACGCTGACCGCCGCCGCGACCGCGACGACGCTCACCACGTCCACCGCGACACCCGTCACCCTGACCGCTTCATCCGTGCCGTGAGGGGAGCGCCATGACCGACATCGGGGACTGGGTTACGCCGACATTGACCGTCGGCACGTACGACGGCTCCACCGCCGCGGCGCTCGTCCTGACCCTGCCCGACGGCACCACCGCCAACGGCACAGGAGAGGCCACGGTCGGCGGCGGGGCGTGGACCGCCGACGCCGTGCAGCTCAGCCAGGCCGGGCTGTGGGTGATGACGTGGACGGTCACCGGCACCGGCAAGGGCACCGAACACCACTACGTCTCGGTCAACCCGGCACCGACCGCGGTGGCCGCCCCGACCGACCTCCTGGCCAACGTCACCGACCTCATCTACCGGATGCCCACCCTCACCGAAGCGCAGCTGTCCCGCGCCCCGGCGCTGCTCGCCGACGCATCCACGAAGATCCGTGCCTACACGCGGCAGCACATCAGCCTCATCGAGGACGATGAGATGCTCCTCCGCCCGGTCGGCGTCGAGCTGCGCCTGCCTCAGCGGCCCGTGGTCGACGTGACGGAGGTCGTGGCCGTCGGCTGGGGCGGGCTGCCCGACCTGACCCTGCCGGTCGGCACGTGGGGCTGGGACGGCCTCGACATCGTCAACGTCCGGCCCCTGTCGTCGGAGTGGTGGATCAACCTGCCCGAGGCGTGGGCCGAAGGCGACGGCCCGAACACGTACCGGGTCACGAACAGCCACGGCTACGACCCGGTCCCGGATGACGTCATCGCTGTCGCGTGCTCGATGGTGCTGCGCGTGCTCACCTCCCCATCGGCGGTGGAGGGCCTGACTTCGGAGCGGATCGGCCAGTACTCCTACCAGATGGGCCAGTTTGCCGGTGGCGGCACAGCGGGTTCGTCGGTGCGCCTGTCCGAGGACGACAAGACCGACCTTGCCCGGTACCGCCGCAAGGCCACCACCATCCAGATGAGGCTGTAGGTGGGCATCCCCGACGGCCTGCTGCCGCACACGGTGACCCGCATCCGGCCGTCGTCGTCCACGAACACGTACGGCGACGCGGTGCTCGGCTACACCGTCCCGCCGGCCACCTCGACATCCATGGCGGCGTGGCTGCAGCAGGACAACCGCACCGAGGAACTCAGCGAAGGCCGGGCGCCGCTGGATCAGCGGTGGCTTCTCATGACCAACGAATCCGACGTCGCCGGCCGCGACCGCATCGTGTTCGGCTCGCTCACCTTCGAGGTCGACGGCCCACCCGAGCCGGTATATACGCCGGCCGGCTTCCACCACCTCGAGGCAACGCTGAGGGTGGTGGAAGGCTGATGGCACGCCTTGTGCGGTACCGCGCCAACTCGGCCGGCATGGATGACCTCCTCACATCCGTCGCGGTGGACGCCATGCTCGAACGCCGCGCCGACAACGTCGCCGCAGTCGCACAGGCCGACTACGACGCGCGGCCGCCACACACTGGCCGTGTCGAGGTCGATGTCGTGCAGGCCGGCTCCGACTCCGACCGGTCCCGTGTTGCCGTCATCGCCCGCCACCCGGCCGCCCTGCACCTCGAAGCCGACCGGCGGGTCCTCGGCGGCGCCATCGACGCGGCGAGGCACTGATGGCCTACCCCGACATTCTCAACCTGCTCCGCGACCGGCTTGCCAGCGTCTACACGCCGGTGCCGGTCGTAACCCGCGTACCCGACTCCCGCCCGGCCCGGTTCTTCCAGCTGCGGATGGTGGGCGGTGCCGCAACCCACCCCGTCCGGGCCGTCGCCCGGTTCGACGTGTTCACCTGGTCCACGACCGAGGAGACCGCGGCCGCCGACGCCCTCGCCGTCCGGCTGACCATGACGAACCTCGCCGGCACCGACGACCTCGGCATCACCTGCTACCGCGTCGAGGAGACCCTCGGGCCGCGGCAGGCAGACGACCTTGTCACCGGCATGTTCCGGTGGTGGGCCACGTACGCGCTGACCTGCCGCGCGAACGACGCCATCCAGTAACTCCGGTCCCGCGCAGCCGGTGATCCCAACCCGCACCCGACCAGCAGTACGGAGGAACCATGACCACCCTTTCGGACAATGTCCGGGTTGGCATTACTGGCGAATTGTCTGTCGCCCCGGTGGGCACCGCCGCGCCAACCACATCCGTGTCGTCGCTCGACGCGGCGTTCATCGGCCTCGGCTACGTCTCTGAGGACGGCGTCACCGAGTCCTACGAGGACACCGTCGAGGACATCGTCGCGTGGCAGAACGCCACCGTCGTCCGATCGACGACCACCGAATCGAAGGCCACCCTGGCCCTCACCCTCATCGAGACCAAGGGCGAAGTCCTCGAACTGTTCCACAAGGGATCGTCCGTCGAGGTCGTCTCGGCCGGCCAGTGGAAGATCGACGTCGTGGCGCCCGAGGCCGACCCGCGGGCGTTCGTCCTCGACGTCATCGACGGGTCGAAGCACATCCGCATCTACGTGGCCAACGGCGAGGTGGGCGAGCGCGGCGAGATCGTGTACGCCAACGGCGAGCCGGTCGGCTACGAGATCACCATCACCTGCTACCCGGTGGACGGCGTCGTGCTGACCAAGTTCAGCGACGACGCGTCGTGGGGCTATTCCTGATCTTGGCCTAGGCCACTGAGACCCCCGCCAGTCCGCGCCGCGCGGACGTGGGCTGGCGGGCTTTACCCATCCGCGCCCGCGCAAGGAGATCCGCGTGTCCGAGCCCGAACCCGACTACGACTACGACCTCGACGCCCTGGTGCTCGAGGTCGAAACCGCGCCGCCGTTCCGCTTCAAGTGGCGTGACGAGGCGTGGGAAATGCCTCTCATGCAGGCCATGGACTTCGCCGACCAGATGTCCCTCGAGGACGCCACGGTCGAAGAGTCGATGCGGCTCATCATGGGCAGCGACCAGTTCGACCGGTTCCTCGCCGAGCCCATCTCGATTGCCCGGATGGAAGGCCTCATCAGGGCGTGGCACCGCCACCAGGGCCTGGAGCCGGGGGAATCGCGGGCCTCGCGGCGTTCCTCAGGGAACACGGCGAGGCGCTCGAAGCGGACCTCGCGTTCCGGTCGGTAGACCTCCGCTACCTCGGCACGCCACGGCTGACGTGGCGGCGCCTCGGCGTCCTCATCCGCGCGCTCGCGAGCATGCCCGGGACGCTGCTAAACCGGCGGCTGGCCGGCGATGACTGGTCGCTCGACCAGCACCTGATGGCCATCGTCGCCGACCGGTTGGCGGTCGCGAACTGGCAGCGGTCGAAGGCCGGCCAGAAGGGCACCAACCGGCCCAAGCCCATCTCGCCGTTGGCGCGCAAGGGCCGCGGCTTCAAGTACGGCGCAACCGACCGCAGCGAGGCCGAGGTCAAGGAATACCTGGCACGGCTCAAGCGGGGCGACTTCGAGGGGGTGGGGGGCTAGTGGCAGAGGAAGTCGGACAAGCATTTGTCTCAATTCTGCCCTCTTTGCGCGGTTTCTCCTCATCGCTCAAGGCCCAGCTGCGCCGCGAACTGGTGACGATCGACCCGGTTGTCGGCGACGCCGGCGACCGGGCCGGCCGCCAGTTCGGGTCCCGCATGGGCAACGCCATCTCAGGCAGCCTCGCCGGCATCGGCGGCCTACTGAAGACGGGCCTCGTCGCTGCGGTCGCCGGCGTGGCTATCGGCCTCGGCGGGCTGGCGTTCTTCGGCCTGAAGTCGGCGGCCGCCCTGGAACAGACGCAGATCGGCCTCGAAGCCCTGACCGGGTCGGCCGAGGTGGCCAAGCAGTTCCTGGGGGAGCTGCAGCAGTTCGCCGCCAAGACGCCGTTCGAGTTCGCAGGCGTGGCCGACGCGTCGCGCCGGATTCTGGCGTTCGGCACGTCGGTCGGCATCGCCCGCGAAGAGGTCATCCCGACCCTGACGACCATTGGCGACCTGGTGTCGGTGTTGGGCGGCAGCCAGGAGAACATTGACTCGGTTGTCCGGTCGCTGGGCCAGATGGCGTCCAAGGGCAAGGTCAGCCAGGAGGAGATCCTCCAGCTGGCCGAGGCCCTGCCCGGCTTCAACGCCAACGCGGCCATCGCCGCCCAACTCGGCCTGTCCGTCGCGGACACGCTCAAGCTGATCACCGCCGGCGGCGTGGATGCCACGACCGGCATCAACGCTCTGCTGGCCGGCATGGCGCAGTTCCCCGGCGCGGCCGGCGCCATGGAGAAGCAGAGCCAGACGTTGACGGGTGTGTTCAGCACGTTCAAGGACACCATGTCGATCGCCTTGACCGATGCGTTCACTCCGGTGCTGCCGGCGATCAAGGACGCCCTGACGGCGGTAACGCCGGTGCTACAGGGCGTCCTACAGCAGCTCGGGCCGCAGCTCGGTCAGCTGCTGACGGCGATCCTGCCGTTGGTGGGCATCCTGGCGCAGGCGTTCAGCCCGGCCATCGGCGTCGTCCTCGAGGCCCTGGCCGGCATCATGCCGATCCTGACGCCGGCGATCACCGGCATCGGGGAGGCGTTCAAGGGCGTAGCCCAGGCGCTCGCGCCGCTGCTGCCGGTCCTGGCCACCGTGATCGCCAGCCTCGTCAATGACGGGCTGCTGCCGGTGATCACGGCGCTGACGCCGCAGTTCGCCGAGCTGGTCAAGCCGATCGGCGACATCCTCATCGCCCTGGTGCCGTTGATCCCGCCACTCGGGCAGCTGCTGCTGATGTTCATCCAGATCCAGTTGCCGCTGATCCAGTTGATCGCGCTGCTGGCCGAGTTCCTCACCGCCGAGGCGCTCGTGCCGGTCGTCAACGCGATCGCGACCGGGCTCAGCAAGCTGCTCCAGCTCGCCGCGCCGTTCATGGCCCTGGTGGGCGACATCGGCAACTGGCCGATGCTGTTCGAGAAGTTCAAGGTCGGTGTGGGTGCGGTCCTCGAGGCCGTTGGCCAGTTCTTCGCCGAACTGCCGGGCAAGATCGGCGCCTTCCTGTCGGGCCTGCCCGAACGGCTGGCCGAGGCGGCGCGGTTGGCGCTCAACGCGATGCTGTTCGCCATCGGGTTCGGCATCGGCAAGGTGATTGCGTTCTTCCGGGACCTGCCGGCCAACGTGGCTCAACTGGCGATCGAACTGTGGGAACGCGTCAAGACGCTGTTCACCGAAGGCGTCGAGGGCGCGAAGACCAACGCCGTGTCCGGGTTCGAGCGGTTCCTCGACTTCGTGCGAGGCCTGCCCGGCCGGGTGATCGAGGCAGTCCAGTCGCTGCCCGGTCGGCTGCTCGACTTCGCCGGCGACCTCGCCGCGAAGGCGTTTGAAATCGGCCGGGCCATCGTCAACGGCGTCGTGCAGGGCATCAAGAACACGATCGGCAACGTCGGCTCGGTCCTGGCCGACGGCTTCAACTCGGCCGTGGCCGGCGTGAAGCGCGGCCTGGGCATCTCGTCACCGTCGAAGGTGTTCGCCGGCATCGGTGAGGACTCGATCGCCGGCTACGTGAAGGGCATCGAGGACACCGCCGCCGAGGCCGCGTTGGCGACCACGGTGGCGCTCGCACCCACCACCGGGCGTGGCGCTGCCCCGGCTGCCGCGCCGACGACTCAGATCGAGTTCGTTGGCGGCGACGAGGGCATCATCGCCGCGTTCAAGGAAGCCATCCGGGTCCGTAACGGCGGCGACGTGCAGGGCCTACTGGGGACCGCCTGATGGCGTTCCCCGACACCGACCTCGACATCGTCGTGACCGTGTACCTCGGCGTTGACCGGTCGGCCGACCCCGGCACGTGGACGCCAACGGACCTGTCGGCACGCCTGATGCGCAAACCGATCACGGCCCGCACCGGCCGCGGGCAGGGCCAGAAGACCGCCCAGGCCGGGGCGTGCACGTTGTGGCTGAGCAACATCGACGGCGCGTTGACGCCGCTGCTGGCCACGTCGACGTACTACCCGGACTGGGACCTGGGCGCCCCGCTGCAGGTGGCGGTGGACAACGTCGGCTCGTCGCCGCCGTACGAGCGGTTCACCGGCGACATCTCCGACATCACTGCCGTCATGGTGCCCGGCCCCGGTGGCGTGAACATTTCGGCCGTGAAGGTGACCGCGTCCGGGATTCTCCGCCGGCTGCGCCAGGGCGCCCGGTCGAAGTCTGCCCTGGAACGCACGACCATGTCCCCGGCGTCAACGGCGCCGACCGCCTATTGGCGGCTCGAGGACGGGTCGGACGCGACCCGCGCCAATGCGACTGTCGGCGGTACGCCGCTGGAGATCATCACGACCGGCCCGTCCGGGGGTGCCAGTCTCGTCGCGCCCGGCTCGGCCGGGGCGTGGGACTTCTCGTCCGGCGGCCTCGTCCGCGGTGCCGTGGTGGGCGTGACGCCAGGCGCCACGAGCAGCTGGGAGTTCGAGGCGGTCGTCGGCGTCTCGGAGGCGTTCTCCAGTGATGACATCCGGACCGTTCTGGCGGTCGGCGCTGGCCCCGGCACGGGCGCTACCCACTTCGGTCTGATGGCGGCTCGTACCGGCGGCGTGATGCATTGGGGCTGGTTCGCCGCCGTCGACGGTGTCCCGAACTTCAATTCGAGCCTCGACGCCTACTCGCAGGCCACGCTCGGGGGCGCCACCCACCTGCGGGTGCGGCTCGAGCAGGACAACCCGACGCCCGGCTTCATCAACATGGGCTGGTACATCGACGGCGTTCTGCGGCAAAGCGTGAACACGCCCTATACGCTGCGCCAGCCGCAGAGCGTCTCCATCAACGAGGGGTTCGCGAACTACGAGGCCGCCGACATCGACTCGGTGAGCCACCTGGCCATCTGGACCCCGGTGCGTACGACCGCCGACACGTACCTGGCGGCCGACGGCTACGCCGGCGAGCAGGCGCACGAGCGCATGGAGCGCAACTGCGCCGAGGAGAACATCAGGTTCACCACCACCGCTACGTCCAGCGTGGCGCTCGGCCCTCAGCCGGCCACTGACGTCGTTGGTGTGCTGCTCGACGCCGAGACCGCCGACCACGGGCTGCTCACCGAGTCCCGGGCAACGTGGGGTTTGGCGTACCGCGCCTCGTCGCAGCGGCTCAACCTCGACCCCGTCCTCACCGTCGACCTGTCGACGTACCGGACAACGTCAGGCACCCAGGCCGATGTGCTCACGCCCATCCGCAACGACCAGCGCATCCGCAACGAATGGACTGTGCGCCGGCCTGGCGGCGCGGACGGCACCTACCAGGACGAGACCCACGCGGCACGCTTCGGCCTGTTTGACGACTCGGCCACCATCAACGTCGAGACTGACGCCGACACCTTGCAGCAGGCATCGTGGCTGGTGCACGAGGGCACCGTGTCCGGCCTCCGTTATGCCGACGTGCCGCTCGACCTGGGCGCCAACCCGTCGGACCTGCTGCCCGACTGGCTCGACGTCGAGCTGGGTGACCGCGTCGACCGCGACAACCACCTGACCGAACACCCGACGGACCTGGTCCGGCTTGCGGTCGAGGGCTACCAGGAGACGATCCGGCACCGCGGCTGGTCGGCTGACCTGAACGCCCCACCGTACGGCCCGTGGGAGATGGGCGAGCTGGCCGACACCCCGGCTGAGGACGGTGCCCACAGCGCCCGCCTGACCGGCGACACCCCGGCCGCCCTGCGGGTCGCGGTCGACGCCGACGACTTGTCGCTCGCGTTCGACCCGAACGCGTTCCGCTGGACCATCTTCCTGACGGGCCTGGCCCTGCCCGGCACGTCGGGCAACTACGCGTCGACGCCGGACAATGCCGCGCTGGACATCGTCGGCGACATCGACCTTGCCGTAGACGTGACCACGGACGCGGCCACCTGGAACACGGGCACGCCCACCTTCCTCTCCAAGTGGAACGGGGCCCAGCGCAGCTACCGCCTGGACCTCAACGGCTCAGGCGCCATCACACTGTCCTGGTCGACCACCGGCGCCGACACGGTGCCGCTGACATCGACCGTCGCAGTACCCACGAACTCGAGCCGCCTGGCTATCCGCGCCACGCTGGATGTCGACAACGGTGCCGCCGGGAGCACGGCCACGTTCTACACCGCACCGTCGATCAGCGGCTCGTGGACGCAGTTGGGCGCACCTGTGATCGGCGCGGTCACGTCCATCTTCAACTCCACGGCTGAGGGGGCTGTCGGCGGGAGGAACGCCGGCGTCAACGGTCTGTTCGTCGGCATCGTCCACGCCGCCCAGATCCTCAACGGCATCGCCGGCTCCGCGGCCGCCAACCCGGACTTCAGCGCGCAGGCGCCCGGCACGACCAGCTTCGCCGACGCAGCCGGCCGGACGTGGACGCTTCAGGGCACGACCGACATCGACAGCGACCTGCCGCTTGATGTGCGCCTCGGCGGTGAGGTCGTCACCGCGTCAAACATCACCACTACGCCGGCCACGTTCGTCGCGACGGGCACGGTGGCGCACGCCAACAACGCCAACGTCACGCCGTCGCTGCCCGCCGGGGCGGCCGCCAACGACCTGCTGCTGCTGTACGCGGCGATCCGCAACTCAGGCACCGGCTACCCGGACACCCCATCGGGGTACACGCGGCTGCGGATACCGGGCGACGGGGCGACAGACAACGCCCAACTGTTCGCGAAGGTGCACAGCGGCTCCGAGTCGAACCCGACCGTCACCTTCACCGGCGGGGCGGCCAACGCCGACACCAGCGCACAGATGTGCGCCTTCCGCAACATGCCGATCACACTGGACGACCTGGCCGACATCGTGCTCGCCGGCCAGGCCCAGCTGAACGCGTCGGCCGCCGACATCGCCGTGCCTGCGCTGTCGGTCACGCCCTACCCCGGCCAGGTGGTGCTGGCGATCGCCTGGAAACAGGACGACTGGACGTCGGTCGCGCCACTGTCGGGGCTCACCGAGATCGGCGAGCCGGACACGACGACCGGTTCCGACCAGGGCATCACGTGGGCGTACCGGATCGACACCACCCCGGCCCTCGTCGCCGCCGGGTCGTCCTTTGTGGTCACCGGCGGCGGTTCGGCAATCTCCCGATCGGCCGTCGTGGCTCTGGCCGGCGGGTTCCAGACGATGACCGTCTCCGCCCGGTCGGAAAACGGCGTCACCAAGTCCCACACGGCAGGCACCCGGATAGAGGTTGAAGATGCATTGGTCATGGGGCTCTGATGGGTGACTGGACCGGAACCGTCCCCACCTTCACGGCCGGGGCGCACCTGCGCGGCGTGGACCAGCAGACGCTGGCCGACATCGCCACGGCGCAGACTGCCGCCCTCACGTCCTATGTGCCCGTCTGGCGGTCCACCGGCACCCAGCCGGCCTTGGTGAACGGCACGATTACCGGCGCCTACCGCCGGACCGGCAAGCACGTCAACGGGATCATCGAGCTGACCATTGGCTCGTCGACGACCTTCGGTACGGGCACCTACTACTTCGACCTTCCGTTCACGTCCGCCCGGGAGAACGTGTGCATCGGCCGCGTGCACGACTCGTCGGTCGGCTCCGTGTACACCTCAATCGGGCTGATCACCGCCAAGTCCAGCCTTCCGGGGTTGGCGTACATCGTTCCCCTGACCGCGTCCACGAACGCCGTGTGGACGTCGGCTGCCCCGATGACGTGGGCCACGGCCGACACGGCGGTCATCCACTTCGACTTCGATACCGCCTAGGAGATCCGTTGCGCCTCCGCGCCCTGGCCGCCGCGCTCCTCGCCGCCACCGTCCTCATTGGAACGTCCGCCGCCGCCGTACCTCCGGACCCGCTGCGGATCATGACGATCGGCGACAGCCTCAACACCGGCCTCGGGTCGATGGACGGCTGCGGCTACCGCACCCAGTTGGACCGGGACCTGACCGCGGCCGGTGTGGCGCACGTGTTCACCGGCGCCCAGAACGGCACCGGCCCGCTGGACTGCCCGATCCGGTACGGCCACCACGGCGCCACGTTGGCGAACCTGCAAACCAGCGTGGTCGGGTGGATGGCCGCCGACGCCCCGGACGTGGTGCTCATCCAGGTCGGCACCAACGACGCCACCGGCAGCGTGGACGGGTACCAGGCGCGCTACCGGACCCTGTTGCAGACCATTCTCAGTGCGAACTCCACGGTCAAGGTGGCGGCCGGGTACATGCCCTACCGGGTGACTCAGCCCGGCGAACCGACGTCATGGGCCACCAACCAGCCCAGCCTCAACGTGCAGATCATCATGGCCACCCTCAACGCGCAGACGGCCTACCCCGGACGAGTCACACTGGTGAACGCGAGCAAGTTGCCCTGTCGGTTCCGGGCCGACGGCGTCCACCCGGACTACTACGACCCGGTCGGCCGCTGGTACTACGACGGCATCGCCTCGCTTTACGGCCTGCCGTTGTCGCCGGCCAACTCGCTGTTCTACCCGGACCAGGCCATGCCCGGCATCCACCGCCCGGCCACGTCCTGCCCGACCTAGGGAGGCATCATGGCGCGCTGGTCTGACATCGCAGTGTGGGAAGGCCCGACGCCCAACCAGTCCGGGTCGATGATCGAGCAGCGCGGCCTGGTCCTGCACATCATGCAGGGCTCCTACGCCGGCTCCATCTCGTGGGGCAAGAACCCCGTCTCCAGCGTCAGCTTCCACTTCGCCACCCGCGGCGACGGGCACATCGGCCAGCTCGTCGACACCGACGTCACCGCGTGGACGCAGGGCAACGGCAACGGCCACTGGATCTCCGTCGAAAACGAGGGCTACAGCGGCAACCCGCTCACGCCCGGCCAGGTCGAGGCGTGCGCCCAGCTGTACGCCCGCGGCGTGCGCGAATACGGCTGGCCGCTGCAGACCACCGACTCGCCGTCGGGCTACGGCCTGGGCTGGCACGGCATGGGCGGTGCGGCGTGGGGATCGCACCCCGACTGCCCCGGCCAGCCGATCAAAGACCAGCGCGGCGCCATCCTGGCCCGGGCCGAGGAGATCCTGACCGGAGTGGAGGAGGAAGACATGACGCCTGAAGATCGCCGGACCCTGCTGAACGTGGCCAACGTCATCGCGGGGTGGTCGGTCGGCGCCAACGAGGTCAACCAGACCTTCGCCGATGGCCACGTCGAGCTCGTCGACATCACCGGCCTGTACCGCGCCACGGCCGCGCTCGTCGAGAGCGGCGGAGGCGGCGACGGTCCCTCGGCGGAGCAGAACGCTGACGCCGTGGCCGACGAGTTGGCCAAGCGGCTCGCTGACTGAGCCGATGCCAACGCCCGACGAACCACCAACGCTGTCAGAGATCGCCCGCGTCCTCTCCGACTTCCGCAACGAGATGCGTGGCCAGTTGGCCGCTTTCCAGCGCGCCGACGTGTACGCGGCTGATCGGCGCGAGATGGAACTGCGGGTGAAGAACGTCGAGAACCGTGCCGCGCGGGTCGAGTCGGACATGGAGAAGGACGAGACCGAGAAGGCCGCGATGCGCCGCCAGCTCGCGATCGTCGTGGTCAGTGCGCTGCTGGCGTTCACGCTCAACGTCGCAATCGCACTCGTCGTAGCCCGCTAGGAGGTCGCCATGACCCAGCCCACCCCGACCCAGACGCAGCACCCGATGCGGGCTGTGGTCCGCACGGTCGCGGCCGGCGTGCTCGCGCTGCTGTCGCTGCTGCCCTACGTCCTTGCCGAGGCCCACGTCGACACCACCGTGTGGGGCGCCCAGATCCTGGCCGTCTCGGCCGGCGTCACGCGGGTGCTGGCGATCCCGGGCGTCAACGCCTGGCTGACCGAGTACGTGCCGTGGCTTGCGGCGCAGCCGAGGCAGCCGTAACCGAAGGAGCGACATGAGTAGACACGCCGCACCAGATGACGACGCCCCAGTCCCCGCGACTGGGGCTCGCTTCCGTTTCAAGGCCCTGAGCCGCCGCGAGAAGGCCCTCAGCATCGGCCTCATCGCGTCGCTGCTGCTCGGCTTCGGCGGTGCCGCATACGCCGCTGTGGCCGGCTCCTACACCCACCAGTGTCTGATCTCGACGAAGGCGAACGGGGGACTCCTGGCCGACTGCGACCCCATCGCCGCCGGTAGCCCCACGCCGACCCCCAGCGCCACACAGACGGCCTCACCGTCCCCGAGCGCTACGGTCCCGCCGTCGCCCACCGTCGCGCCCACGACCACTACAGCGGCCCCGACGACACCTCCAGCGACGCCCACGCCCAGCCCGACGACACCCAGCCCGACGCAGGCCGGGTGTATGCCGCGGCCGTCAGCGTGCGGCTGGCCCGACGCCACCAACACCGGCACCACGGGGCCCCTGACGGTGGTGAACGGCTCGGTGACGCTGTCGACGCCCGGGCAGGTGTACTCGGGCAGGGACGTGCGCGGCTGCGTACGCGTGACCGCCAAGGGCGTGACGATCCGCAACGTCAAAATTACGTGCGGCGGCTACTACGCCATCTCGGTCAACGCAGGCCCGTCGTCGAATCCGTGGAACGCGGGCGACGCGGCGCTCACGGTCGAGAACGTCGAGATCGACCTGGCCGGCCAGCTTGAGGGCAAGGCCATCGCGTTCGACGGCTACACCCTGCGCCGGGCCTGGGTGCACGGCGGCTCCGACTGCGCCCACGCCGGCCTGAACGTGGTTATCGAGGATTCGTTCTGCGACATCCTAGCGGGGGGACCCAACGACGGACCCCACTATGACGGGATCCAGTCCGACGGCGGCCGCAACATCGTCATTCGGCACAACACCATCCGGGTGCCGTACTCGCAGACGTCGGCCATTTTGATGTCCACCAACACCTCGCCGATCCGGGACGTGTCCATCGTGGACAACCTGGTGGCCGGTGGCGGCTACTCGATCTACTGCGGCACGGGTGCGGGCGGGCCGGTGCTCGGCTCGTTCACGTTCAGCGGCAACGTGGTCGCCCGTACCTACTTCAGCCGCGGTGGGTACTGGGGGCCGGAGACCATGTGCCCGGCCAGCGGGTGGCGCTGGGACTGATCCCGACCTGAACGCAGAAAGGGCCCCGGCCAACGCTCCACATCGGAGCGTGGCCGGGGCCCTTTTGGTCTGGGGTCAAAAGTCTGCGCAGATCAGCCAATCGTTTTGACTGTCCACAGTGGACTGTATGGTCAAAAAAAGGGGGAGCCCGAGAGCGTCCGGCTAGAACGCTCTCGGGCTCCACTTCACCGTACCCTCCGGCTAGCCGGACCGGGAGGTCCGACCAAGCTAGGCGTTCACCTTGCGGCGACGCTGCGCCGTGCTCTTCGACACCGGCGTACCGGTGTCGACGTTGACCACCTCACCCGAGGGCCTAATCTCGGTGTCGATGGGCGGGCGTCCGATCCGCGGGGCGGGGGACACCGGAGCATCCGGGTAGTACGGCTGCGCCAGCTCGGCCACCGTCTCCGGCGCCTGCTGGGTTTTGACCGGGCTCTCCTCACGCTCGCGCTTGAGGAGCCTGCCCTTAGACGACAGCATCTCGACGACCAGGAGCAGAGCAACGGCGGGCCAAGCTGCCACTGTCCTGCCCAGGAGCGTGGGGTTGGCGCTCATCACGTTCGCCCCAACGCTGGCCGCGATACCCATCGCGAACCCGATCTTGGTCTGCCACGAAGGCTTGCGACCCTCGCGCCGCGCGTCGACCATGGCAACCGACGCGACGACCAGAACACCATCCACGCTGAACGGGATGATGTGAGCGAGCTCAGGTCGCTCGCCGGCCATAAGCGCGACGTGGACCTGGTGCCAGTAACTGGCGTAGCCGGCAATGCTCGCCACCGTGCCGGCCGAGATGTTGCGCGCGATCCGCGACCAGTTCCATGGCTGGCGCGGGGCTTTGGTGTCACTCATCGGGCTCCTCCCGACGGGCCGCCCTCGGTGTGGGCGGCGACACGTTCGGCCCGAGGGCCTCGGCTCCCGCCCCGCCTGGTGAGCGGGACCCGGGGGCCTCGGGAAGCGCGGAGCGTTGCTCTACGCGCGCTTTCAAGTCCTTGCCCGGGCGCCGGTCCGCGCGTTGGTCGCTGCGTCGTCGCCTCGAGCTGGCCGGGTATCTCGTCCCGGCACGGTCGCCCTATCGCTGTGGAGTTGTGAAGGTCCTACGATACCCCCTGGTATCGCTTCGCGCTACGGGCTCTGACCTGCAGTTCCGTGCAGCTTTTTTACCCTCTATATATAGAGTGAGGACCGGATCGGACATTCCGGGTTGACGAATGGTGCATTCCGCCATGAGGCCGACAGGAAATCCATGGACGGCCGTCTACATGTCCACATTGGACAGAGACAAGCCGGACACGGATGTACTGGGGGCCAACGGCTCTGGCCGAAAGGCTGACGTAGATACCGGGGGGTATCGGACACGTGTGACCCACGCCACAAAGCGAACGGACATAACGACGCCACGAGGGGACGAAACGGTCAGCGGCCTATGCGAGCAAATGCCGGCTTCGCCCGGTCACGCCTGTCCGATTCGATACGAACGGTCAACGGACATTCCGACGCCGGTTGTGCTGCTGCACCGCCTTGCGCACCGCCGCCTCCGACACCCCCAGTGCCGTGGCCACCGTCTTAGCCGTCTCGCCCCGCGTCGCGTCCCACACCGCCTCGTCGGCCAGCTCGGCCGCCAACGCCGCCATGCGCGACAGGTCCGTCGCCAGCCGCCGTGCGGTCACGACCCGGGTCACATCCATGCGCCGACGATACTCCCCCGTCGCGTGTCGCTCGCTCGGGCTAGCCGAACGGCCGACGGCGATCACTAGCACCCGTCTGCCACCCTGCGGGTCATGACAATGCCTTCCGCGCCCATGCCCGTCCGCCTCACCTCCGGCAAGAACAAGTCCACCGGCGTCGCGTACGCCCTGTGGTTCGTGTTCGGCCTGATCGGCGGCCACCAGTTCTACCTCGGCCACGTCGGCCGCGGCCTGTTCTACCTGTTCACCCTCGGCGGGTTCCTCATCGGCTGGTTCATCGACCTGTTCACGCTGCCCGACCAGGTCCGCCGGGTGAACACGATCGGCTTCTAGCGCCCGGCCTTCAGCTCGGCGATGACCGGGAACCACGTCGCCCACCTCCTGCACCGGCCGGCCTCGGCGAGAGGTTCGGCCGGGCACTCTTCGCAGCGCCTGCCGTCGGCGTGCTCGTCGCGTACCTCGATGGCGCGGCGGCGCCAGCCTGGCCGGTCGATGTCGTTCATGGGGGCTCCTCGCCCCGGCGGCACAGAGACAAGTCGTGTACCGCCGGTCTCGGCGGGTGGGCCGGCCGCGAGCCCCTCGCCCGTGGGGGGCGACGTCGCGACCGGCCCGGCCTACCCTCGCGTCGACTTGGGAGGCCGACCCCTACACTACAAACATAGACACCTAGCTGTCTAGGTGCGGTAGCTACTTGAGTACGGAAGGTGTTCATGGTCAAATCCCGAGGTCGACTTGGGAGTAGAAAGCGATCTCGCAAGGTGCCGCCTACGCGCCTGTCCTACCGCGCCATCGCCGAAGACCTGGCGGAGCGCATCTCCCGCGGGGAGTACCCACCTGGCTCCCAGCTGCCCTCGTACCGGCAGCTTGCCGAGATCTACTCGTGTTCGGTGACGACCGCCCAGTCCGCTCTGCGGCTGCTGCGGGAGCGCGGACTGACCAACTCGCAGCCCGGCCGGGGCGTGTACGTCGCCGAGCCGGACACCTAGGTGTCTTCTCGCAGCGGGCCCCCAACTAGCGGTGTTAGTTGGGGGCCCGGTCTGTAACAATGCGCTATGCGGCGGCGCTCTTGAGGGGGCTCGTTGCAGGGGCGGGCAGCGTCCTGATGGCAATCGTGCGCTGCTCGCTCACCACCAGGGTGTAACCCTGGGTGCTGACGATCGATCTGTGTCGCATCAACTCCTGGACGGTCCTGAGGTCGGCCCCGCCGCGCAGGAGCGCCGTGCCGTACCAGTGCCGGAACCGGTGCAGGTGCACGTCCGGTAGGCCGATCCGCCGCCAGTGCTTGTGTTGCCGGTTGGACAGCGCAGACCCGGTGATCTCCTTGCCGCAGACCTGACGGACGAGGGTGCCGGACAGTCGGTGTTGGACCTGCGGCCACAGCAGCGGGTGCATCGGCACGTGCGCGTCCCTGCCGCCCTTTCCGGCCCGGATGGTGATGCTGTCAGGGGTGCAGTCCTCGCGCCGTAGCCGGCAGATCTCGCTGGCCCTCAGCCCGGCGTACGCGGCGAGGTAGACCGCCAGGCGCCACGGCTGGTCGGGGGAGTTGGCGATGGCCGCCGCCAGCTCGGCATCGGTGACGGGGTGGGGGACGGACTCGCCGGCCTTGGGACGGATGAGCCGGTGCATGGGGTTGATGTCGAGCTCGTCGTTGCGGACCGCCCAGTTGTAGAACCGATCCAGGTGCGACCAGTAGGTGCTCCTCGTCCAGGCGGACCAGTCGGGGTGGGCGAGGTAGTCGGCGAGTTCGTCGGGGTGGGCCTCGTCGAGCCCGTACGGCAGATAGTCGTCGGCGTGGAGGAGTAACCGTTCCGCGCTGTCGACGGTGACTTTGCTGTAGCCACCGGCGCGTAAGTGCGCGAGGTGGACGTGAACCAGTTCACTCATCGTGTGATCGTGCTCACGGATCGCGGATGTGTCAGTCCCTGCCAGGTGTCTTTCACCCGTTCGTCGCCGAGGAGTGGTCAACTGGCCACTCGACTCGCGGCAAATGTCTGACCAATTCGGCGTGGCCGTCCATCGCGCGGCGCGTGGCTGTCGGAGCGTCCTGCGGGCCGGGAATCACGCGGGCGACGCGGCTGCGGAATGTGCGCGTCGGGGTACCGCAGAGTAGTGCTACCAATGGCGGCGCGCACTAGGTCAACGGCGTCGACTTCCAGGACCCCGGCGATGCGCTCGAGGTCGTTGAGGTCGATCGCCTGTTGTCCGTTGAGGCGATACGACACCCACGCTGCGGATACGCCCAGGGCCCCTGCCAGCCGGGCTCCCTTGATGCCACGCCTGAGCATGAGCACGCGGATCTCTTCGGCCACCAGCTCCGTGAGTGGCCGGGTCGTTACATCGATAGCCATGCGCAATAGCTTATGCGCTCAGCGCATAGGCGCAACCCCCTATGCAACTTCTCACGTCAGAGCTTGACGGCTTACGCTATGCCGAATATCGTTCGGGCATGGCTACGGCTCTTGGACGAAGGATCGCCGACGAGGTGCGTAACTACCTCGCACAGCAGGAGATCACCCAGCAGGAACTCGCCGACCGGCTCGGCAAGCGGCAGTACTGGGTGTCCCGGCGACTGACCCACCAAGCCGCGATCCACGCCGACGAGTTGGTGGTCATCGCAACCGCTCTCGGCCAGCCCGTCAGTCGCTTCATCCCGGACAACGTGGACGTAGCCGAGCCGGTCGGCCGCAAGCGGCGCACTCAGCGGGCCGCCGCATGAGCCCCGGCCCCGGCCCGCGACCTTCGGGCCCGACCCACCCGCAGCCCACCCGACCGCCTCCACCCCCGCCGCAGCCGCGTCAGCCCCCGCCGCAGCCGCTGCCGAAACGAACCTGACCCCGCGCAGCCGCCGACCCTCACCGGCGCAGCGCGGACGGGGGCGGTCGCCGAACCGGGGAGGGCCAGGCGACCGCCCCACCTAAGCCCAGAAAACGAATAGCGCTCCCGCAGTTGGTTCGTCGCCTCGCGGGAGCGCCAGACGAGAAGAGGTTACCTGAAATGGGTCTCGACGTATCGCATGAGTGCTGGCACGGGGCGTATAGCGCGTTCAGCCGTTGGCGGGACAAGCTCGCCGAGGTGGCCGGATACGAGATCGCCAAGGTCGAAACGGACATGGGCCTTCGGGAGACGGTCCTGATCGACTGGGGCCACGTCACTGAAGCGCAACTGGCCGGAGACTGGGACGAGACGCCAGCCGACCCGCTGCTCGTCCTGATCGTTCACTACGACTGCGACGGCTGGATCCGCGTCGCGCAGGCCGGCCCGCTCGCCGAACGGCTGGCGGAAATTCTCCCGCTGTTGCCCGACGAAGCCGGCGGCGGTCATATCCGGCACTGGCGAGGAACCACGCAGCAGTTCATTGATGGCCTGCGCCTGGCCGTTGAGCGTGGCGAGGATGTGGAGTTCGGATGACCGCCCCCATCACCCACCTCGTGAGCCGCTTCACCGCCGCCGACTGCCTAGGCCCGGCCGTCGCCGCCTTCGACTCCAACACCCACGCCTACGCGAACGCCATCTGGTCATGGACGTTGCGCGGCGACAAGGCCGAGGCGACACGGCTGCTGGCCAAGCTCACCCAGGACCAGCGCGACGCCGTCATGGAGGCCGCCGTGGTGCTGGTGGCGCTTGCGGGGGAGGTGGCGCTGTGACCATCCAGCTGCTGGTGACGTCCCGCCTCGGCACCGTTCACGCCGCCCGCTACGGCCACACCTGCGGCTCGGCCACCAACGCGGCCCGACAGGTTCCCATCTCCGCCCTGCAGGCCCGGGTCTACAAACTCGGCCCCTGCTCGTCCTGCTGGCCGCACACCAGCGAGTTCGACCGGCACATCAAGGAGGAGTCATGACCCAGTTCGAGGACCCTCAGACCTTCGCCTACCGGTGCGCCGTCGCCCGCGAGCACCTCGAGGCGCTGCGTGTCGACCTCGCCTTCCACGCTGTGGCGGTCCACGCCGGCGAGGACGCCACGAAGTGGTCGGACATCGTCTACGACCGCCTCGGCGCCCTGCACCGCCGCGACGTGGAACTGCTCGTCGTCGTGGCGCTCAACGAGCAGGCTGCCGAGGACGGCGGTCGGCTGTGGTCGCAGATCCACACCATGACCCCGGAGGACGTCCGATGACCGCACCCGAAGCGATCGTGGCCTGTGTTGTCAGCGTCTGCCTGACGCTCATCGTCCTGGTCGGAATAGCCGCCATGATGAGCAAACGGGGTGGCGACCGATGATCGCGCTCATCCTGTCCGGGCTCGCCCTGCTGCCGCTCGGCTCCATCGCCCTGGACTTCGCCCGCGACGAGCACGCCTGCCGCATGGAGTTGGAGGCGACACGCATCACCGACTGGCTCGCCGCCCTGCCGCCGCCTCGCACGACGCTCACCCCGGTCGAGGAGACACCGCCCGTGGTGGTGCCGATCGTCGCCGGGCTCGTGCCCGTTCCGGCCCCGGTGGTGGCCGAGCTGGGCGGCGGTGGCCGGCACCGCTTCGGCCAGGCATCCGGCACGACTGAGCAGCGGGCGCGGTGGGACTCGCCCACCGGCCAGTTCAACACGCTCGTCGCCGGCGGCTGGACCGACGAGGAGCGGGCGTCGCTGGCGCGTGAATGGTGGTGCGCCTCCTGCCTCGCTGACCATCGCGACTGCGAAGGCAACTGCGCCTGCCCGTGCACGCTCGTCGAGAAGGCGGTGGCGGCGTGAAGAGTCAGGCGCCCGCGTACGAGGAGAACCGCACCCAGTTCGTGTTCACCGACCCATGCGGCTGCCCCTTCGGGCTCGTCGAGGGCTCCTACGCCAAGACCGAGGACGGTGCCTGGGACATCATCGCCGACTCGCGTGCTGAGGAACGGGCGATGCGTAACCGGGGCGTTCGGGTGGAGCACGTCAGCCACGACGAGTACGTCGAGCGGTTCTACCCGCGCATGACCCAGCGCTGCACGCACGGGGGTGCGTGATGTTCCTTCACCTGTCGATCGAGGACGACGGCCCCGATGAGGTCGCCGACGCCGACCTTCAAGCCGAGACAGCCGAGGACGCCCGCCGGGCTGACCGGGCGGAGAGGGGCGAGGAGTGAGCCGCTACACCGCGCCGATCCGGCGCCACGAAACGGCGAAGGGCCATTACTACAGGGACGCCAACGGCGCCCGCGTGCCCGGCGTCACCACCATCATCGGCGACGGCGTACCCAAGCCGGCCCTCATCAACTGGGCCGCCAACGCCACCGCCGAAGCCGCCATCGACCGGTGGGACGCCCTCGCCGAACTCGGCCCGGCCAAGCGGCTCAAGGAGCTACAGGGCGCGCGGTACGCCGAGAAGGACGCCGCCGCCCGCCGCGGCACCGAGGTCCACGCCGCGGCCGAGCTGCTGCTCGCCGGCAAGGACGTCAAGGTGCCGGAGGAGATCGCCGGCCACGTCGAGGCCTACGCCCGGTTCCTCGACGAGTTCCAGGTCGAACCCATCCACGTCGAGTTCTCCACCGTCTCCTACCGCTGGGGCTACGCCGGCACCGCCGACCTGTGCGCCCGGCTCGTGCTGCCCGACAAGGGCCCGGTCACGTTGCTGATGGACCTGAAGACCACCCGGTCCGGCATCTACGGCGAGACGGCCCTACAACTGGCCGCGTACCGGTACGCCGACGTGTGGGTCGTCGACGGCGAGGAGATCGAGCCCGTCGCAGTCGACTACTGCGCCGCGATCCACGTCCGGGGCGACGGGTACGACCTGGTGCCGGTTGAGGCCGGCGAGCAGGAGCACAAGGACTTCCTCTACGCGATGAGGGTGGGCCAGTTCGTCGCCCGGTCCCGGGACCTCGTTGGCCCGGCCATCATCGCGCCCACCATATCCACGTTCCGTCTCGTCAGGGAGCAGTCTTGACCGTCGACATCGCCCGCGCCGACCACAACGCCGTCGTCGCGCTCGGCACCTCCAACGACGCCCTGGCCCGCCTCGGCGAATGGGTCCAGGCCGCCCGCAACGCCCACCAGCTCGTCGCCCCGCTCGTCGGCACCGCGTTCGTACCCGACGCGTACAAGCCGAAGGTCGACCCGCGGGCCACACCCGAACAGAAGGCCGAGGCCCGCGAAACCGCGATCGCCAACGCCACCGCCGCCGTCCTGCAGGGCATCACGCTCGGCCTGGACCCAATGACCGCCCTGCAGCAGATCTACGTCGTGCACGGCCGGCCCGGCATGTACACCCAGATCAAGGTGGCGCTGGTCAAGTCGCGCGGCCACGAGGTGTGGACCGAGGACATGTCCGACAGCCGCGTCGTGGTGTGCGGCCGCCGCAAGGGCACCGACTACGTCGAGCGGGTCACCATCACCATGGACCAGGCTAAGAAGGCCGGCTGGACGAGCAACGCCGCGTACGGCAAGACGCCGCAGGACATGCTCTACGCCCGGGCCGCCGGCCGCGTGTGCGACCGGATCGCGCCCGACGTGCTCATGGGCATCGCGTCGGTCGAAGAGATCCAGGACGAGATCAAGACCACGGCCGAGGTTGGTGTGCGTACCGTGTCGCCGCGCAAGCGGGCCGCGCCGGCCGCGATCGAGGCCGCCGAGGAACCGGAGCTCGAGCCGGAGCAGGCCGACGCCGAGGTCGAGGAGTCGTCCACAGAGGACGCGGCCGAGCCGGCCCGCCCGCCCGGCACCATCACCGCCTCACAGCAGAAGATGATGCACGCCCTGTTCCGCGACAACGACCTGGCCGACCGCGACGCCGGGCTGCTGTACGTGGCGGCCATCGTTGGCCGGCCGGTCGAGTCCACGAAGGAACTGAGCAAGGCCGAGGCCGGGCAGGTCATCGACTCGCTGTCGAAGACCGAACCGGAGTTGGACATCGAGCCGTGACCAACTACGCCAACGGGGCCCGGTTCGAGCGGAAGGTGGCCGGCCTCCTGCGCGACGACGGCTACCTGGTTGTCCGCTCGGCCGGGTCGCACGGCGAACCCGACCTCGTGGCGCTCAAGCCCGGCCAGGTCGTACTGGTGCAGTGCAAGACCTCCGGCCGCCTCGACCCGGGCGAGTGGAACGCCTTCCACGAGGCCGCTGAGGCCGTCGGAGCGCTGCCCCTGCTCGCACACCGGCCCGCGCCCGGGAAGGTCGTCTACTGGCGGCTCACCGGGCCGAAGGTAACGCGGGGGAAGGCGCCGTACGTCGAGTGGACACCGGACGAGGTGACCAGTGCCTGAGTACCTGCTCACCGCCATCTGGCCCGTCTGGGATCCGGGCCTGGACGTCCACGCCCTGGCGCTGATGGCCGAACCGGAACTGATCGGCATGGCCGACCAGGAGGGTGTCGTCATCACCGACACTCCACGGTGGACGCTGCACGGCGACCGGCTGTCGGCCATCGTCACCGTCCGCGGCGCGCTGCCGTGGGACGAGACCGACCCCGACGACGCGGCCAGGGCGTACCTGACCGGGCTGCTGCCTGACGCGTGGCAGGACGCGGCATGAGTAACTCACGCCGTGAAACATCGCGTGAAACATTGCGTCCTGATAGGACTTACGCCGCATGACCAAGCACCCGTTCACCGCAGACCCGGAGCTGGCCGCCGACATCCAGGGCAACCAGGTGTGCACGTGCGGGCTGTTCGAGCGGAACCGGGTGCACGCACTGCCCGAGCGCACCGACGAGGAGAGGGCCGTGGAAGCACGGCGGATCGGAGAGGCATGACCTGGGTCAGGTTCGACGACCAGTACCCGATCCACCGCAAGGTGTCGGTGCTCTCGGATGCGGCCTACCGGCTGCTGAGCGAGGCGATCTGCTGGTGCAGCCGGAACCGGACCGACGGCGTGATCGGCAAGGACGAGGTCGGCTCGATCGGCGTGCGGGCCAAGCCGAAGGTGCTTGCCGAGCTGGTCCGCCGCGGCAACCTGCACGCCGCCGGCCACGACTGCCCGAAGTGCATTCAGCCGACCGACGGCTGGGTGGTGCACGACTACCTGGACTACCAGCCGACCCGGGACGCGGTCGAGAAGGATCGGGTGGCGAAGGCGGAACGGCAGAAGCGATGGATGGACAAGAGACGCCGTGGAGACGCGTCTACAGATGGGTCTAGCGACGGATCTGAAGACGATGCCCCGCTCCCGTCCCGCCCCGCCCCGAAGGGAAGCGGGGCGGGGGACCGCCCCGTAGCACCGCCCGCCGCCGATGGCGGCGTGGCTGCGGCGAACGGTGGATCAAAACCCCAGCGCCCGTGCCCAACCTGCGGCAACGCCCTCGACAGCGCATACCACCGCGGTGCCTGCCAGCGTGCCGCTTCGCTCGCCGGAGGCCGCTGATGCCCACGCCCACCCTCGACACCCAGCGGTCCATCCTCGCCGCGTTCGTGGCCGGACGACTCCCCGCCCGCATCGCCGCCGACCTAAACCAGACCGCCGCAGTCGTCGACGCCGTGCTGCGCATGGTCGGCAACGACCCGGCCCGCGCCCGCAAATTCCTCGAAATCCCCGCCAAGACAGCCGACACCAGGCCGCCAGGTAGGCCCGTAGACGCCCTGGAAGCCCTCCTGACGGCCGGCGAGGCCCACACCCAGACCCGGGTGAGGACGCTGGCCCACAAAGCCCGTGAAGCCCTCGACGTCCTCCAACGGGTCCTCGACGAAGAAACCCAGGCCGGGCAGGCACGGCGCCGCATCGCCCAGCTCGAAACCGAACTCGCCGCACTCAAAGCCGGGTTGCCCGCGTCGAGAGTGCACAACGGGGCCGAATCCAAGGTCATTCGCGAATGGGCGCGGGCCAACAGCATCGACGTGCCCGACGTCGGACGCCTGCCGGCACCGGTCGTCGAGGCGTACCGGAAGGCAACCGCATGAGCGCCCTAACCCGCACCGCCGCAGTAGCGGCCTACCTCGCCACCATCGTCGCCGCGAACTGGCTCACCGCCCACTACGGCCTCGTCCCCGTCGGCTTCGGCCTACTCGCCACCGCCGGCACGTACGCGGCCGGGCTGGCGTTCGTGGCCCGGGACGCCGTGCAGGACACCTCCGGCCGGATCGTCGCCCTAGGGGCCCTTGTGGCGGGCTGCGCACTGTCCTGGTGGCTGTCCACACCCGCCCTCGCCCTCGCCTCACTGGTGGCGTTCGGAATGTCCGAACTCGCCGATATGGCCATCTACACGCCGCTACGCCGCCGCGGGTACGTCCGGGCCGCGGTTGCGTCCAACCTGGTCGGGTCGGTCGTCGACACGGTGGTGTTTCTGTGGCTGGCCGGGTTCGGCCTCGCCCCGCTCGTCGTGGCCGGGCAGCTTGCCGGCAAGGCGTGGATCACCGCCGCCGTGGTCGCCGTGGTGGTGATCGCGCGTGCTGTACTTCGCAACCGCGTCCGGCCCGAAGGTGCGTGACGCCATGACCCGCGGACACCTCGGCCAGATCTGCACCCCCGCCGCCGGCAACCGGGTCCTACCCGGCGTCGACTGGTGCGCCGACAACGCCGTATTCGCCGGCAAATACCCGGGCGACGACGCCTACCTGGCGTGGCTCGGAGACCGGGCCTGGGCCAAGGACCGGTGCGCCTTCGCCGTCGCCCCCGACGTCGTGTGCGACGCGGCCGCCACCCTCGAACGGTCAGCCGCCGTCATGCCGGCCATCCGGGCCGCCGGGTACCGGGTGGCGTTCGCAGCGCAGAACGGGCTCGAGGACCTGGTCGTGCCGTGGGATGCGTTCGACGTGCTGTTCCTCGGCGGCGACGACGTTTGGAAGCTCGGCCCGGCCGCCGCCCGGCTCACCGCCCAGGCCAAGGTGCTCGGCAAATGGGTTCACATGGGACGGGTCAACTCCCGCCGTCGCCTGCAGTACGCGGCCTATATCGGCTGCGACAGTGCCGACGGCACCTACCTGGCGGTCGCACCCGACGTGAACCTGCCCAAGCTGCTGCGGTACCTGCGGGAACTCGACCAGCAGCTCGGCCTGTGGGCGATGGCATGACCACCCTCAGACTCCTCAGCCTCGGCGCCGGCGTGCAATCCACCACCCTCGCGCTCATGGCCGCACCCATCGACCGCACCACCCGGGCCGAACGCATCGGCTGGCAAACCGACATCTTCGACCACCTCGAGGACGGCGACCCCGACGGCTGCTCGCCCTACGGCTGCCGCTCCGGCGACGCCGTGCTGATGGTCGACACGATGCGAACCACGACGAGGAGGACCGAGTGAGCACCTGCATCACCAAACAGCACATGTGCACGACCTGCGCGCCACGGGTCATGTGTGACGGCAACTGCGGCGACCTGTGCCGGATGGTCGCCGAGCTGCTGGCCGAGCCGAATGGCCATGAGCTCTGGCACCGCGCCGAGGCCAGAGATCGCAAGCGGCGCGCCCCCGCCCTCACCGACACCCAGGAGACCCCGAAATGACCGACCACCCAATGCCAGGCATGGCCGCCCTGTTCCGCAAGGCCGCCGCGATCGAGGCCGAGATCGAGGCCAAGTCCGATACACCCGAATACCTCCTCGCGAAGCTCAAGGCCGCCCGGTTCGTCTGCGCCGAGCGGGAACGCGAGCTACTCGAGCTGAAGGGGCCGTGCAGCACCGACGCCTGCCGGCTGCACTACGCCCACGCCGGGCCGTGCGACATCCCGGCCGAGGTTGTGGACGTCACCGGGGAGGCGCCGTGAGCCCCGAGGCCTTCGCCGCGATTGCGAACCAGCACGTCGCCCAGATCTGCGACGACTTCCTTACGCGAGGCCTGCACGCCGAATGCTCCTGCAGCTGGGTCGGCCCGCAAGCCAAGAACTGGCACGAGGCGCAGGCGGACCATGCCGCGCACGTCCACGTCGTGATGGGACTGGCGACCGATGAGTGAGCGATGGAGCGCCGAAACCGAGGAGCGCGTCGAGGCGATCATCGATGACTGCGCCTGCGTGGGCGGCGGCGCGCAGCGGGTGCTTGAGGCCCTCGCTGATGCCGGCCTGCTGCTGCCACCGGGAGGCGAGACGCGGGAGGAGTGGGGCGCCCTCGACCACGGCGTGATCGTCGACTGGAACGAGGACCAGGCGCGGGCCAACGTGGCATGGCTCCGCGAGACCGACCCTGACGCCAAGGTCATGCGCCGCACCGTCCACACCACGCCGTGGGCCGCCATCTCGACCGAGGGGGACACCGACCATGACGGCTGACACCCAGGACACGCCAGACGCCATCACGATCGCCGAGGGCGTCACGCGCAGCGGTCACCCATACCGAGTGGAACTCGAGCTCGACCCGCTCGACGAGGAGGACGAGGCTGAGCTGAACCGCCTCCGCCAGGAGCTGGCCACCGTCACGTCGGCCTTGGACCTCTTCGAGGCCGAGCGGGACTCTCTCGCTGCCCGGCTGGCGGACGCCGAGAAGGTGGTCGAAGCAGCGAAGGCGTGGCAAGCAGCCGTCTGGCCACGGCGCTGGCGTAGCCGAGTCGAGAACACCTCGCCGATTGCTCGACTCCTGGACGCCGTCGACGCCTACCAGTCCACGCGGGCAGACGAGACGTACTCCCGCGATGGCAACACGGTCACCTGGACGAAGAAGGCCACAGAGCAGCCCGGACCGGGCGACATCGTTGTGAGCGGCACATACGCCGTGCCCCCGCTGGTTCTCGGCGACCAGGTGCTGGTGGACCAGCCGAAGGAGGGCGACCGTGGGTGACCTCGTCCATGCGGGCCTCGCCCGATGGACCGTCGACCAGGCCGGCACCGTCACGAAGCGATCCGTCAACGAACGGTCGCTGGCCATCGGCTACACCCAGGCCCAACTCGCCGCCATCGACATCATGACCGACGATGGCGTCCCCCTGGAGAGGGCAGCCACGCTCGCCCTGGCCTGCGACCGCACCGGCGACGAACCCGAGGCGTGGGCCCGGCACTTCGTCAAGCTCCGCAAGGCGTTCCGAGGCGACCGTGGCCAGTCCTGAGCCCGCACCCGAGCGGGACCCCTCCATGGAAGAGGCCCAGACCGACACCATCATCGGAGCCTGGTGGGCACTCCATGCCGCGGTGCGAGACCTGGGGAGCGCCATGCTTGAGGACCTCCGAAACCTGCCGAAGTGGATGGGGGGCCGATGACCGACCTCGCCACCCTTGCCGACGCCGTGGATGCGCTGACCAACCCCATCCGCGTCCGCGAGCCCATCCACTACTGGGACGCCAACCGCAACCGCAAAGTCCGCTTCTACGACCACACCCTGCCCAGCCTGCTCGACCAGCTCGCCGCCGCCGTCATCCCCGGCGAGGTTTACGTCGAAGACGACGGCGGCCACGTCCACCGCGCACCCCAATCCATCCCACCCGCCCGGCTCGAAGCCATCAACGCCCTCATCCAAATCGAAGCCGGCGCCGCCCTGTGGTGCGTCCGCATCAGCCTCAAACTGCGCGAGGACGCCCAACGCAACCTGCGGGCACTCGTCGGCGCACAAACCGACTCCGACACCGCAGGCGCCATCCTGACCGACGTACGCCGCTGGTACGGCTGGGCCGCCACCCTCACCGGCTGGGAACGCCCACCCTGGCGACCCAACGTCCCCTGCCCCGCCTGCGAACAGAAAGGGCTCCGCATCCACCTCGCCCGCCAAACCGCGTCCTGCGTCGACTGCGGCGCAGCCTGGACACCCGACACCATCGGCATCCTCGGCGACTACGTCACCGGACTGACAACCGCCGGTGCTTGACGACAAGCCGCGGTGATCTACGATGAATGCCAGGTGGACCAGTCCGTCCATCAACAGCCCGGACTCCAACGGAGTGCCGGGCTTTGTCGTGTTCTCGGGGGGTTCCACACCATGTGCCAGTGCCACTGCAGTGCACCGGACGGCAGCCTCGCGGCGTTCACGATCATCCTGAACACCCTCACCCGCATGGAGGCAACTATGGCCACCGTTCTCGAGAACCTCGCCGCAGTCCAGGCCAAGGCCGACGCCCAGGGCAGCGCCATCACCGCGCTCGCCGCGGCCTTCGCCGACCTCGCCGCCGACGTCCGCGCCGCACTGATCGCCGCGGCCGACCCGAACGTCGACGAGCAGGCCGCCCTCGACCAGCTCAACACCACCCTCGACTCGTCCACCGCCGCGGCCGCCGCGGCGCTGACCGACGTCACCGCACTCGACACCGAGGTCGGAGACGCCGACGGCAGCGACACGCCGCCGATCGAGCCCGAGGTCCCGGCCGAGCCCATCATCTGATGGCCGACCTCACCTGGACCAAGTCCACCCTGTCCGGACCATGGACCGACAACTGCGTCGAAGTCGCCTACACCGCCAGCTCCCTGTCGGGCAGTAGCGGCAACTGCGTCGAAACCCACCAGCACGGCGAAGAAATCCACCTCCGGGACTCGAAGAACCCCACAGCAGGATTCTTCACGTTCAACCGGGCCGAATGGGACGCATTCATCGGCGGCGTCAAAGCCGGCGAGTTCGACTACTAGCCCCACAAGGGGGCGCTGCCACACAGCGCCCCCTGGGGGTGCCTTCCTGACAGGGCACCCCGTTTTAGAGGGGGCACCCTTCAAGAAAGAGGGGGCGGAAATGAACCCCCACCCACAGCAACATTGGGCCCCCGACCCCACTGCATGGCGCACCGTCCCCAGACCCCGGGGGTGGAAGAACATACGCGCCGCAGTTTTAGACCGGGACGGTCATAGATGTGTGTGGCAGGACTCAACAACAGCACGCTGTACAGAGATGGCCACAGACGTAGACCACATAGGTGACCCGGACGATCACAGTGCAGGCAACCTGCGCTCCCTCTGTGGCACACACCATCGCTCAAGGACAGGGCGGCAGGCACGTGCTGTCCAACTCGAGCAGCGCGAGCAGCAGCAGACCAGAGCGAAGAAGGCTCGCCACCCTGGCTACCTAGCGTAAGGGGTGGGGGGGAGCCCAAGCCCCCGCCCACCGGCCCC
>Ga0137462_1000001_pt1 | contig 48911 bp, 70 predicted proteins | sample EasRivERMGT769_2_FD_102303 | JGI IMG/M metagenome (GOLD analysis project Ga0137462, IMG submission 102303) | Soil microbial communities from meander-bound floodplain in the East River, Colorado, USA - East River MetaG ERMGT769_2 | ecosystem: Environmental > Terrestrial > Soil > Floodplain ... | reverse complement strand
ATTATTACCTGCATAATTTCACACCACAATTCCTTTGTTTCACATTTCATCATATTTGTTATGAATTAAAGGGAACTGTATCTATTGAATCCGAATTTCCCATGTTTCTTATGGGTGGAGAGTTGTAATTTTTTAACTAAAAGGAGTACAGCATGGAAACAAAGCATAGCAGGGAAATAACACTACAGCAACTAGTAGACAAGAGGGCTTGCTCTCCTCAAGTACAGCTATTTATAGAACTATTTGGTACTAGAGTAGATGTTACAGTGCAGGCAGTGGTTGCTATAACTAATAGGTTTGATTGGGGTTGGGCAGTACAGAACTTGTTGAGTACTGCTGCACAGAGTGAGTATTATAAGGTATGTGTTGCTGCATGGAGTGAATATAATAAGGCACGTGCTGCTGCACGGAGTGAGTATTATAAGGTATGTGTTGCTGCACGGAGTGAGTATTATAAGGTACGTGCTGCTGCACGGAATGAGTGTGATAAGGCATGTGCTGCTGCACGGAATGAGTGTGATAAGGCATGTGCTGCTGCACGGAATGAGTGTGATAAGGCATGTGCTGCTGCACGGAGTGAGTATGATAAGGCATATGCTGCTGCATTCGCAACAGCGTACATCAACGACAATAACTAAAGAAAGGAACTAGAATGAAAGGTTACATTGTAATGGTATCAATGTTGGTCGCTGAATACAGCGTTCTTTTTGTTAATACAATTTTGTGAGGTGATGGAATGAAGTTATCTAATAAACAAATTACAATTGTTTTATTAATTCCTATTATATTCTTTTTAGTAAATATAAAAGAACAAGGGGTTTTTATTGGCTCATGTCTACTTTTCATTGCTCTTTCTGCAATGACAGATATTAATAACAAGTTTAGGAGTAGAGAATGAAAATCCTTAAAGCAGGTACATTTGGAATGTATGACGTGTTTACTGGTGAGGGATGGAAAAACCACACCCGTGTGCGTTGGAACAATAAGGAAAAACATTTGCAACATGTAAATGGAAAATTCCTTTCAAAGGGGGCTGTTAAGGCTGTCATTGGTGTAATTAATAAATAAAGGAGAACATCATGTCACAACAATTAAAAGAAGTTGTAATTAAATCAGTGGATCACACTGAACTTTCTCTTTATCATTCACAACCAAAGGCTCGTGGATATAGTGCTATTGTCCAAGCGAAGAGGTCGGTCACTCCATCGGCAATACAATTGGCATTTGTTAATGCTGTTGTTAAGGAAGGAGTACAGCATGGGAACAAAGCATAGCAGGGAACTGACACTACAGCAACTAGTAGACAAAAGGGCCTGCTCTCTTCAAGTACAGCTATTCAAAGAACTGTTTGGCACTAGAGTAGATGTTACAGTACAAGCAGCAATTGCTGTAGCTGATAAGTTTGATTGGGGTTGGGCAGCAAGGGCGCTGTTGAGTGCTGCTGCACGGAGTGAGTACGGTAAGGTATATGCTCCTGCATGGAGTGAATATAATAAGGCACGTGAGGCTTCACTGAGTGAGTATTATAAGGCATATGCTGCTGCATGGAGTGAGTACGATAAGGCACAACCTGCTGCATGGAGTGAGTACAATAAGGCACGTGATGCTTCACTGAGTGAGTATTATAAGGCATATGCTGCTGCATTCGCAACAGCGTACATCAACGACAACAACTAAAGAAAGGAAAACAATTGATACAAAGTAGAAACTATCTTCATCTATTAGGTGGAGTGGACATTGATTCTAAAAGATATGGGAAAAATCCACATCCTTGGGCACAAAAACCTAATCTAAGACGGGATGAAAAAGAATTTAACACAACTGAAGAATATATGGCAATGGGATTACCTATTATTGGTGTGTGTCGAGGGGCACAACTCCTTTGTATAGCTAATGGAGGAGAATTGTGGCAAGATAGTCTTGAACACCATGCTTCCCATAATCTTCAAACAAAGGATGGAATTATTCCAAATGCAGAAGCAGGACACCATCAAGTAATGCGTCTAGATAAAATACCAAAAGAAGAGTATGAAATAATTGCTTGGTGTCCTTTTAAATCAACAGTTTATGATGAAGATGATACTCCACATATTTTGGAAGCTGCTCCTGAAGTTGTTTGGTTTCCGAAAACAAAAAGTCTTGCAATTCAACCACATCCTGAGTGGGCTTCATATGGTACACCATTTAGGACATGGATTGATAATCTTGTAAAAGAATACACAGGTCAAGAGAATATCTTTGACTTTTATCATTCATATCTTTAAAGGAATACAGAATGGCACACACTATTAAATGCAATTGTATTAGTCCATTTCAGGATGCTGAATATGGAAAAGGAAATAGAGTATATACAACATCAACAAAAGGATTCCCTCTTGTTAATCGTTGCACAGTTTGTGGTCGGTCACAAGAAGCACAAAAACCAAAGAGAAAAGGAGAAAAGTAATGTTTACACTTGGAGCTGATGTAGAAGTATTTGCACGTGATAGTTCTGGTAAGGCTATTGCATTGTGTGGAATGATCGGTGGAACTAAACAACGCCCAAAGCAAATTTCTGGAATGTCCAGAGGTTTTATGGTTCAAGAGGATAATGTATCTATTGAGTATAATATTCCTCCAGCATACAACATTGATGAATTTGTTTCTCATATTTCATCAATGGGACAACGTGTATCTGATATATTGAATAAATTGAAATTATCTCCAGTAAATGAGGCTTCAATTTCTTTTGATGAAGATCAATTGCAACACCCACAAGCAAAAGTATTTGGGTGTGAGCCTGATTATAACGCATGGACAAAGACTGAAAATTCACGCCCTCACTGTGAGAATAAGAATCTCCGTACAGCAGGTGGGCATGTTCATGTTGGAACTACATCGGTGGATATGATTACTGGTATTCGATTTATGGATTTGTATCTTGGTGTGCCTTCCATTCTGATAGACGATTCAGTTGCTTCTGCTACCCGTCGTGAACTTTATGGTAAAGCAGGGGCTATGCGCCCTAAACCATATGGTTTTGAATATCGTACTTTGTCAAATTTCTGGATGTTTTCAAAAGAACTAACAACTTGGGTGTATCAGAATGCACAGCTTGCAATGAATCGTAGTGATGTACAAAAGATTACAATCATTGAAGCACAACAGATTCAAGAATGTATTAACACAGGTAATACAAAATTGGCACAAGAATTGATTGCTAAATATGGTGTTCCTCTTCCTAAAAAGGTGTAATTATGTTTAGTAAATGTCTTTGTCAAATAATGGATTTACCATTTGATTGGGCTGCTAAAGAAAGTCCTTCAAAACTTGGGGAAACCTATCTATTCCTTAATGATATTCTTGTATTTGTGAATGGGATAAATGGTGATGGAATAACTTTTAGTACTCCAAGTGGAACTATGCACACATTTACTGATGAAGATCAAGTTGACTCTTTAAAAGTGTGGGTTCCAGAAACAGGAGTATACTTTAAGAAGGGGAGTGACGAAGCAGTCTTTCTTCAACGTAGACCACTACGGCAATGGAGAAAAAGTTTTTCACCTTCTTTCTATGAATTAAATTTTATAGGTGGAAAAGTATTTAAAATCTTTGACATTGACACAGCGTCAAGAAAAAGTATTTGGGTAGATAGGTTTGGTGTCATACGACACTATACAAAAGAAATTGGATATGTAAAAGATTCTGAAAATATTGTTTGTACAGTAAAACATTTCAGACAAGAACTATCTGATTGGACTAAAGGAACGATAACATGACAAAAGAAGGAACAACTTCAAAAGTAAAAAAGGAAAGTAAACTTTCTAAGTACTATTCCTACAATTCCCTTAATAAATATGAGGGACTTCGTGGAAAATTAGAATGTAGAGCACCAACTACATTTGTTGGAGTAGAAATAGAACTTGAAGAAGTTCATCATCTTTACGACCAAATGCCAACAAGTTTCACATATGTTGGAGATGGTTCTCTAAAACTAAGAGGAAAAGAGTTTGTAACAATTCCAATTAGGTTTTGTTACTTGGAACAAGAAATAAAAAGATTGTTTGCTTCAATAAAGACACCTCATATTTCCACACGTTGTAGTATTCATGTACATTTGAATGCACGTGATTTTACACATCAAGAACTATATCGGTTTCTTCTGCTGTATTTAATTTTTGAGCGTCATCTGTTTAAGTTTTCTGGTGGTCGGTCACACAATATCTTTTGCACTCCATTATTCTCATACATGGATAGTGTGACCAAGCATATAAATCTTCTACTAAAAGAAGGGGGAGTAAAGTATATGCAGTGGAGTAAGTATTACGCCCTAAATTTGGCTCCTATTTGGGGGCAGGAAGAAGAGAGTAAACGCTCTGGTACGATTGAATTCCGCCATATGGCTGGAACAACAGATGTAGAACATATTATTGAGTGGATAAATTTAATTGTTTCTTTAAAGATTTCTGCAAAGAAATTTAATACAGAGGAACTAATTGAAAATATAAATACAATGAATAGTACCTCAAGTTATAATCGTCTTGCAACTGAGGTGTTTAAAAAATGGCATACATATATAACAGACCAACCAACATTTAAAGAAGATGTCGAACAGGGTGTTCTAAATGTGAAAGAAAGTTTTTGTAACGACGAGAAGGTGGAAATTACAATTCCCCTTACAAACAAGGAGTATCAATAATGTGTGGAATTGTGGGAGTTATCTCCAAAAGTAAGGCAGGATTATTTAAAGGACATGCTGATTTATTTAAGCAAATGCTTTTTGTAGACCAACTACGTGGAACAGATGGTACAGGAATTATCTATGATGATGATGGAAAAGTAATAACAAGGAAGTCTCCTGAATCAGCAGGGAGTTTCCTAAGTAAAGAATGGGTAAAAAATAGTATTGATGATTCTGTTAAAACAGGGTCTTTTTTAATTGGCCATAACAGAGCTGCCACTAAAGGAAGCTTGACTTGGCAAAACACACATCCATTTACTGAAGGCCACATCACATTGGTTCATAATGGTACTCTTTTTAGTCATAAAGAACTTGATGATAAAAAGGAAGTGGATAGTCATGCAATTTGTAGTCATATGGCTATTAATGGGGCTGAGGAAACACTTAAAAATATTGATGGTGCATTTGCCCTTGTTTGGATTAATGAACTGGAACGAACTATAAATCTAGCAAGGAATCTTGAACGCCCTTTACATTTGATTGAGTGCCAAACATGCTGGATAATTTCTTCTGAATTAGGTCTTGGTATGTGGATGGCAGATAGACACAATCTTAAAGTCCTTACAGCTTTTCAATTAAAAACAGAAACCCTCTATACCCTGTCTCTTGATGATCTATACGACCTTAAAGAGAAAAAAGTAGACTATTATAAGTGGATTACTTACAAAGGAAATGCTTGGGGATGGGTTGGTAATAAAGGAGAGGTGGATGAAGGAACACCAAATTTTACCAGTAGGAAACGGAAGAACCATCCTCCACATAAACAAAAGGCATCAAATGTAATAGCTTTGCCAGCACCAAAAAGTAAGTATGCTTTTGGTGAAAAAATATCTTTTCGTCCTAAACATTTGATTGGTCAAAATACCCTATCTTGTATGATTTGGGATGAAAAACGTATGATGTATTTTGTTATTGGAGAATTAGCAACAGACACTAATGTTGAAGTACGAGTATATGGAAAGCATAAAGAACTTACTCCTATTGCTAACGCAGGACTACTTGATGGAACTATCACTGCTACAGTAATTAAAGGACAACGAATTTCATATTGGGTTGAGAATGTTAATGTAATAATGACACTTTCTGAAGATGATAAGCACATGATAGAATGTGATGTTTGTGGAGAAAAAACTATGAAGAAAGACATTACCTACTATAAAGGAAAACCATTGTGTGAGATATGCAACACAGCCTTCTCAGATAATCCACAATTAGCAGGTACTATGGGATATAATTGATATGAAAACTATTGTAATAAGTCCAACTTGTAGTAAAGAATCAGCAGAAAGATTGGCCTCTCTTATTGGAGCAAAGTATACTCTCAATAATAGGGATGATTACACTGACTTTGATGTAGTTGTAAATTATGGATGTTCAAGAGTCGGTCATTACAATCGAATAATTAATCATCCACATTCAGTTAAATTGTGTGTAAATAAAATATCTACCTTTAAAAGAGTTGTACATGGTGTAAATTACACTAAAGAGTATGATGTTGCTCTAAGTTGGCTTAAATCTGACAAGGCTGTTGTGTCACGAGCATTAGAAGAGGGGAGTAGAAGTGAAGGTGTAATGATATGTCTAAATAAAGATGCCCTTGATACAGTACCAGCTAAATTTTGGACTCGTTACTTTCCACATGAACATGAAGTAAGAATTAATGTGTTTAAAGATAAAATACTCACTGTATTTGAGAAGATAGAAGAAGATGGAATGTTTATATTTCATCCTTTAGAAATACAGGGGGAAGAGAATAAAGAAGTACAACAAATGATTCAATCAATACGAAAAAGTATTGGTATTGATTTTTATGGTTTAGATGTTTTAGTAAATAAGAAAGGAGAATGTAAATTGCTTGAAATTAATAGTGGTTCAGTATTGATGGAAGAAACTGAAGATGTTCTTATTCCTTTGTTGTTGAAGGAGATTAATAATGGTTAAAACTATTGGGCCTAAAAGTCATTGGGATACCTATCTTGAATTTGCTTGGGTTAACCAAGTAGTAAGTGGAGATGATTCTCTTTGGCAGCTTCTTTATGACCCATCAACATGTCGTACATATATGTCCTGTTATTTGTTTGGCTCTACAATAGATGAAGAGTATCTTGAAGAAGAATTTGGAAGGAATGTATTGGTAGATTCTCCACCAGAAAAAGAATTTACTAGTATCTTTGTTTCCGCTTCTACAGAAGCTAATAGTTCATATTCATTAAAAAATATGGTAGAACAAGTAGAAAAGAAACTTCCAAAACTACATAAAAAAGAGAAATTTGCTGGTATTTCTCTTACAAAATTCATTGTTTCAGAATACCCGGCAGGAAGAATTGGAATTATATTTATCGGAGATAAAGTTTGGCATAGTAATATATGGAAATCTACAATGTATACTTTTTATCTGAAGAAGTTGTGTCTAGACTGTCCTTTTGAATCTCCTAATAGCTACGGAGATATGGAGAAACAAAGAATATTTAAGCCTTTTGAAAAGAAACTTCTTTCTAAGGTCAACACAGAATTTGAAGAAGAGTTTACAGATCATTCATATGAAAGTGTGCATGAAAGGTCTGGATTTATCACAATTTGTGAGGGTATTTATAATCCTCACATGACTAAACTATTGTTGGGGTAATTATGGATAAAAATAATGTTGTAAAGTTAAATAATTATATTACAAATAACTATTTAACTGAAATATTCCAATCACTTGATATTAAATTTGCTTTTGTTACTGGAAAAGAAGGAGAATTCACACAGATTACTCAGCCTGCAAAGTGTAGGGATTATCTAGGTGATTTGTTATGGAGTAGAAAATGGGGTAAAGTAGCAAGTATTTATGGATTTTCATACAATTATGCTGATGCTCCATATGATGATGATGCTCTTAAACTATCATTAAAGTTTTCTGATTCAAATACAATGGAAGTCTTTCTTTCTAAGGTAGAAGACTTTATTCACGAAAAAGAAACTATTGCTGAATTGAAAGAGAGTACAAAAATATTCTTGACAGATAAAGAAAACACTGTTATTGTAATTGCTCCTAAAGAGTGGCAAGAAACAATTTGGGGGATTTCTCTTTTTACTTTCTATTTGAAATTGGCTGCTTATACAGTACCAAAAGCTCCTGAGACAGATTATCTTAAGAAACTAACAAAAGAAAAAGAAGCCATATTTCTTTCTAAAATTAAAAAGGCAATAGTACATATTCAACAAGAGCTTGGTTATAGTCATAATTGTTCAGGATTCTTTTCTATTTTATCTGGTGATAATAAGATAGAATATAATAATATTTTTGGAAAGGTAGCATAATGCGATGCACTGTTTGTGATAAAGGTTTAACTGATTTTGAATCAACACGTAAGTATGTTAATTCAAATGGTAAAACTGAATATGTTGATATGTGTAATCAACACTTTCGTGAAAGTGGTCTTGATGAAATTGTTGAAATTATTGAGAGGCATGATCTTTCACGTGAAGAAGATATTGAAGGAGAATTTGACGATGTTCAGTATTAATGATAAGAAAGCATTAAAGTTTCTTGCTGTATTTTATTCTCTTATTGCAATTCTTGCTATTATAGTGTTACTTGCTATAAAACTTACTGAGGTAGGATGTGGATGATTCCACTCTCGTCAGACAAACACGATGTCCAATATGTGCTAACGAAGGCCGTGACAGGTCTGGTAATAACCTTGCAGTATATTCTGATGGTCATTCTTACTGCTATGGTGGGCATGGTATTATATCTGGGGGCGATAAAGTATATCAATTTAAGCACAGAGATACACCAGTATTGGTACACGATGCAGTAGTTCTTCCTCCAGATTGTGACACGGAATATCCTCAGAGGACACTTGATTGGGTCGGTCAGTACGAGCTGACTAGAAATGATTTACTCAGTCATGGGGTTTTGTGGTCAGAATATAATCAAAGGTTAATATTTCCTGTGGTTGACTCTGAACAGGGGGTAATTGCGTGGCAAGGAAGATGGTTTGGAGAAGGAGATAAAGTTAAATGGTTTGGACGTGGAAATCTAAAAGATACATTTAATCTACTTGGTAAAGGAGATAAATTAATCCTTACTGAAGATGTTGTTTCAGCAATAAAAGTTAGTAATTGTGGTGTAATAGCCATGCCTTTATATGGATGTTTCGTTGGAATATCTCGATTAACCATCCTTCGTAAGTCATATGGTTATGATTATAAAGTACAAATCTGGCTTGACCCTGATAAAAGAAAAGAAGCAGTAAGAGAAGCAAGACGAGGACAATTTACTGGTCTTGATTCAACCCCAATTTTTAGTAGTAAAGACCCAAAGGAACACTCGTATGCAGAAATTAAGGAGATTTTAGAATGACCTGTGAGATTGCTTTTTGTATAGTCTGTGTATTATTTATTGTGTATATTGTAGTTAGAGGTTAAAATGAGATACGATAAGGCTACAATGTATTTAAATATAAAGATGTGTATCAAAGATTTTATCTTTGAAATTAAAAGGGCATTAAAATGAAAAAACTATTTGCTACAATGTTGTTGTTGTTTTCAATGAATTCTTATGCAGAATTTAATACAATTCCAGATATTCGTGAATTGAATGGTAATTACGAAGGTGAAGGAACTGTTCTTGTACTCTTTTGCCATAAGAAAGATGATGCTTTTACAGTTAAATTCTCAAATATTGTATATTATATGATTAATGTACAGATTGATGAAATTTGTGTTGCTGGAATTGATAATGATGGTGGTATGAGGGTTGTTTGTGATACAAAAGAAGACCCCTATATGTGTGATATTTTTGAACAGAGGGAGATTTAATCATGGTTGAAAAATATATTATCTTTAATTTCGCAGAAAAGGCTGGTTTTCCACTACTTACTGATAATAGTAATAAAGATGTGGTGATTAGTAGTGGTAGTGATATAGATGCAACGGAAAAGATTACTAAATTTGCTACTACCCTAGAAAAATATCTAACTGAAAAAATTACCAAAGATATTTACAAGAAAGCAGTAAAAGTTTGTTTGGAAAATGCAGTTGGAGAGGATACAGCATATAAAGCTGCACTTCAATTGGATAAACTTTCTCGTGGGGAAGTAAAGAAAGAACCAATAAAAAGGAGTATTAAAATTCCAACATTTGACCCACAACAGTTTTATACTTACACACTTCAAGCAGGGGATTGGGGTATTGCGGATGATGTCATGCCTACTAATACTATTACTGGAACTACTGGATAATGCAACTAGATACAGAGGAATTATTGCATTTTGCAGCTAAAGCGTGTAAAATAAGTTGGCCTCAAAATGGGCCTATTGGAAGTACATTTAAAAGATGGAATCCAATAGAAGATAATAGTGACTGTCTTGATATGGCATTTAAATTAAATATGGTATTAGACCCAATGGGATTTGAGACACTAGCCCTATGGAGACTACATATAACAATGAGGGCTGCTAGGGTAGGAAGGAGTATGTGATGTGTCGTTATTTATATCTTGTTGTCTTATGGTTCTTGTTTACTGTTGGATGTTTAGTATCTCCAATTCTAGCCCTAGTATTTCCATTCTTTCCAAAGAATAGTTATCTTAGGAGGTTTGTAAAGGCAGCCGATAGGATGATGGCTGCTATGTTGGGGTATAGTGGTAAGTTCACTCTCTCCGTTGAGAGTGCGACAGAACCAAAATTAGAGTGGTTACATTTAATGTTAAATAAGATTGAAGATAATCATTGTGAACAAGAAATGCTTAAAGAACACGCATATTGTAGAATTAAACAAAGAGATTTAGGAGATAAATAATGAACGAAATTCATAAATTAGTTTCACAATTGGAAGAAGCACTTATAAATGAAGACATTAAACGCGCAAGTAAACTAGCACTTAAACTTAAATGGAAAGCTGATATATTAGCAATGAAATTGTTTGATAGGAGTCAATAATGATTGATTATATTCTGCTTGCTTTGTTGTTTGTAGGACTAGGACTTACACATAGTTATTGTGTCCATGTTTCGTATAAACATGGTAAAAATGTAGGAAAAGAAGAAGAACGAGAAAATCTTTGGGAATATTTAACTCCTGCTGATAGAGTTCATGCTCATAAGTTATTGAATCTACTATCAGAAATGGAAATAGAAGAGAATAGTACTCTTGAAGATATACAAGAATGGGCACATGATATTTCCATTCGAGTTACAGAGAGGACACACAGGAAAAATGAAAATAAAACAAATGGTGTGTATGATATTTAAACATAAGAAAGAATTAATAAATCCTGAATTAGGTGCAGATAGTGCATGGAAGTGTATAAGATGTGGACATTACACAGAACATATTCATTGGCCTAAAGGTATTGAACACCATAATCAAAAATAGTTCTTGACAAGAATAAGAACACCTGTTATAATAAATTTAATTAATTTAATATAATATATAAATAGGATTCTTATAGAATCCTTTAATTAATAATAGAAAGGAATAGATGCTTGAACTAGTTATACTAAAGTTTCTTCTTTCTATAAATAACTACGTTAAATATAGAGAATCCATTAAGCTAAAGAAAGAGGATAAAGAACTTAAATCATTGTACAATGTTCTGGATATACTCCACACTAAATACAATCGTGATATTTCTTTCCAAGAGTTTCGTCTTGCAGTACTCACAGAATTTCCAGAATATACAGAACTGATTGAACAAGTGAATGCCTCACAGATAGGTGAGGATATGCTCTCAGATTTGATTATACAGGCCACAGAACGCTCTCTAGCATATGACCTAGCTCTCCTATCAATAGACGTATCTGAGGGCAGAAAGCCCCTATCAGATATTCTTAACTTCTATCCTAAATTTGGTGATGAAGAAGCAATTAATGAACAGGTTGAGTTTGTTACAGATGATATTGAAGAACTGTTTATGGAAACTAAACATAAGCCGGGATTACGTTGGAGATTAAAAGAATTAAATAACTCATTGGGAAGTCTCCGCAAGGGGGACTTTGGTTTTCTGTTTGCTAGGCCGGAAACAGGAAAGACTACAATACTTGCTTCTGAGTGTACCTTTATGGCATCACAATTAACAGAAGAAAGTGGGCCTATAATTTGGTTCAACAATGAAGAGGGAGGACTTAAAGTTAAAGTACGACTAATGCAAGCAGCATTAGGCTGTACTAACAATCAATTATTCTATGATAGAAAAAAGAGTTATGCTCGCTACATGGAAGCCACTCGCGGTAAAATTAAACTTAAAGATAGTGCCACAATTACAAGGCGTGAAATAGAACGGCTATGTAAAGAATTAAAACCTTCTCTCATTATCTTCGATCAAATTGACAAGATAAAAGGATTTGAGAATGATAGAGAAGACCTACGACTTGGAGCTATCTATATTTGGGCAAGGGAACTTGCTAAAACATACTGTCCGGTTATTGGAGTTTGTCAAGCAGATGTTTCTGGTGAAAACAAACGCTATCTAACAATGGATAATGTAGCTAATGCTAAGACTAGTAAACAAGCGGAAGCGGATTGGATTCTTGGAGTTGGTGCAGTCCACGATGAAGGATTGAGGTATATGAGATATTTACATATCTCTAAGAATAAACTAACTGGTGATGAAGATACAATACCAGAACTACGTCATGGTAGAATGGAAGTATTAATTCAACCAGACATAGCACGTTATAGGAGTATTGGATAATGAGTACATATGGTAAATGGGACTCGCATGAAAGCAATGAAGATGCCTTTAAAAAGGTTTCAAGTGGTGAATGGAATTTGCAACGATTTAACGAGTGGGTAGCACGAGTTGAGTTGGAAGAATATAGAAATGCTACTGCAAACGAGGGTATGTAATGAGTATTTGTATGTGTAGTACATTGTTTGATTGTGGTAAAAAGAATGAATGTTATAGGTTCAGAAAAGAACCACATGAATTCTGGCAACCTTGGGCTGATATGTATAAAGCCAAATATGATTCTTCTTTCTATGGTGATACATTTAATTATAATGCCTATACTTGTGCTAATTTTATTCCAATTAAGAAAGGAGATATTCTTAGAAAATGAAACTTAAACATTATGGGTAATGTCCTTTGTCTGGATTTTGAAACAACCTTCTCAAACAAAGGAAATCCATTCGACAGAAATAACTTTGCTGTTTGTTTAGCTGTTAAATGGTTGGGTACTGACCATGATGTTTATGTTAAGTACTATGACGAGGACATTCTTAAACTTCAACACGCCTTTGACAAGGCTACAGACTTAGTTGGATTCAATATTAAATTCGACCTACATTGGTTGAGAAATATTGGTATTAATTTCTCTGGAAAACGTGTTTGGGATTGCCAACTAGGTGAATTCATTCTTTCTAATCAAATGAATAAATTCCCAAGTCTTGAAGATGCTGCTGTTAAATATGGACTTGGGCATAAGATTGATGTGACTAAGAATGAGTATTGGGATAAAGGAATTAATACTCAAGATATTCCGAGAGAGGTTCTTACACCTTATGTTGAACAAGATGTTCTTTTAACTGAACAAGTATATTTAAAACAGAAAGAATTATTTCAAACAACTGAAGCAAATAAATTTGCTCTATTTAAATTACATTGTCAGGATTTACTTGTATTAGAGGAAATGGAATATAATGGAATTTTATTTGATACGAAAAATGCTCTTGCAACAGCTAACGAGTTACAAAAGGAGCAAGAAAAAATATACTCTGAACTAATCCAACTAATTGGAAATATTCCGTTTAATCTTAATTCTGGAGACCACCTTTCAGCAATCTTTTATGGTGGTACTATTGTGGTTGAAGATAGGATTCCAGTTGGGTTGTATAAGTCTGGGGAGAAGGTCGGTCAGCAAAGATACAAGATAATTAAGAAAGAGTATGAACTACCACGATTGGTTGAACCACTAGATAAAACTGAGGTAAAGAAACCAGTTGGTTCACCTCCAGTATGGTTTACTAATGATAATGTACTTCGTTCATTAAAACATACAAAGGCTTCCAAGGTACTTGTTTCTTTGATTTCCAAATATGGTGAATTGGAAAAGTTACGCGGTACTTATCTTGTTGGTTGGTCTGAATTAATTGAAAAAATGAATTGGGATACAGATATGATACATGGTCAATTGAATCAATGTGTTGTAGTTACTGGTAGACTTAGTTCTAGTAAACCAAACCTTCAAAATGCAGACCCTAAAACTAAAACTTTTTGTGTGAGTAGATATGCCTAGACAATTCTTAGGTAGAAAATTTAATCCTAATACTATGACATATTCCCATAGTGATGGTTCAGGTGGAGCATTACCAGAAGAAATGCGTCAAGACATGATTAATGCAGCAGAACAGAGAATTGTGTTTAAGGATGGAACTACAGGAGGTAATGGTTTATTTGTTCTATATGAAATGTGGAAATGGAAAGATAAACTAGGAATTCCTAAATGATAGTAAATTGTGATGGCAAGGCGATTGAGTGGTATGCAGGAACAATGCTTTCAGGTTGCCCAATAGCAACCCAAGAACTAATTAATAACTATGACATTCATTCAGCAAATGTGGAAGCATTTGGACTTCCAACACGATTAGTAGCGAAGACCTTTCTCTTCCGTCTAATCTTTGGTGGGACATGTTTCTCATATGTTAGTGACCCAGATTTCACCCATGTGAGTACTTCTCAGAAATATTGGCAGAATGCCATTGATAAATTCCATGATAAGTACACTGGTTGGGATAAATGGTGGATACAATTGATGCAAGAAGCATCTACCACTGGAAGAATAGTTAATCCATATACAGGAAGGACATACGAGTATGAAAGAAACTGGAAAGGAGATTGGCCTGAAACAACCATTAAAAACTATGTTGTTCAGGGTTTCGCTGCTGATCTTATGGCTATTGCTAGGGTATCATTTTATAGGCGGTATGTTTGTCTTGGTTACACTGGCAAGTTGGTTAATACTGTGCATGATTCTATTGTTGTTGATGGTCCATCACATGAAGTTGAGGGAGTAGTAAAACTATTTCACGAAGTATTCAGGGATTTACCAGCAAACTTTGAACGGGTGTTTAAACATAAGTTTAATCTACCACTCCGTTGTGAAGTTTCAGTGGGGCCAAATATGAGTGATTTAGAAGAAGTAAAATTTTCACTTGACAGTAGTGTATAGCAGTAGTATAATAGTTGTTAATAAATAAAAAGGAAACTAAATGTTTAATTTATATTCAAAAACAGTAGATGGAATTGTTGGTGATTTGGATAAGATTGTGCATCGTCTTAATACTTTGATTGATTCAAAAGTTGAAAAGATTGATGAAAATGATACAGTAATTACACAATATGCTGAAGTAGTTAATAAACTGAAAGCTGAACAAGACACAGCACGTAAAGAAATTGTTCGTGCAAGTAAAGTTATTGTAAACATTAATAATTTGTTGCAGAAGTAAGTTCAATTGGGGTTGTGGTGGAATTGGTATACACAGCGGACTTAAAATCCGCCGCCTATGGCATAAGGGTTCAAGTCCCTTCATCCCCACCAATTTAAATAAAGAGGAAATAAATTAATGCAAGTAACAATTTTAAGTGTTTCTATTGAACATATGCCCGGTAAAAATGGTGGATATGATAAAGCAGAAGTAGCTTTTAAAGGTGATGATGGTAAGGTATCTGGTAAGAATCTAGTTTCCTTTAATGCTCCAGAAGCATTTGCTGTGGTTAAAGCAGCAAGTAATGGAGACATTCTTGATGTAACTACAGAGAAAGATGCCAAAGGATATTGGCAATGGGTTAAGGTAGTTAAAGTAGATGCAGCGCAGGCTGCTGCCCAACAAGCTGTTGCTTCTACTACTAAAACTACTAGTGCAACAACAACTCCACGAAACACATATGAAACACCGGAAGAACGAGTACAGAAACAAATCTATATTGTACGTCAAAGTGCCATTAATGCCGCAATAGCTACTCTTGCTTCTCCTGATGGTATTGTTGTGGAAGATGTTCTTCAATTGGCTAGAGAGTATGAGAAGTTTGTATATCGTAAAGATGAAGTAAAATCTGAAGGATTCACGGACTTTAAAGACGACTCAGATCAGGTTATCTAATGGTAGACACTAACCCGCATACAGAATCGAGGTTAGTAAGTAAAGCCTCCTCTAGAGAGTATCAAGATAACTATGATAAAATCTTTAGAGATAAGAAAGAAAAAGAGCAGTTTTTTATTGGTGAGGATGCTGAAAAAAAGGCTAACCTCTATCTAAAAGAAGTCTCAGATAAGAACCCTAATCTTGAATTTATAATTACATATAAAGATTCTGGTATTCTTATCACTACTAATGAAATAAAGGAGTAATTTGTGGAATTAATTATAACATTGATTAATGGTCTTATGCTTGGTGTTGAATATGTTAATGAAGAAGAGGAAGGATTTACAGCAGTTGTAGTAGACTTTCTTTTCTTCCGTTTTATGTTTATTTCTGAGATTGAATAATTATGATTAGAATGTCAGGGTTGTGGTTGAAAGAGCGTGAAAATGGAGAGAAGTTCTTCTCTGGTTCAATGGGTGGAATGAACTTTAAAGTCTTTAAAAATTCGTATAAGAATAAGGAAGGTGCTGGTGATAATGAGCCAGATTATATTCTGTATATGGATGAGAATAAGACACAGAAACCTGCTACACTAGTTCTAGATGAGGATATTCCTTTCTAAATGACAACAGCGTTAATTGACGCTGACATTGTTGCCCATTCTAATGCTGCTGCTGCTGGAGAAGACTTCAATGCTGCAATGATTTATATTGACAGTATGATGACAAATATTCTCCATGCAACAGAGACATCCTCCTATAAAGCGTTTCTAACTGGAGGAAATAACTTTCGATATGAAATTAATCCTAAGTATAAGGCAAATAGAGATGATTTAATTCGTCCTCCTTATCTTCAGGAATGTCGAGAGTACTTAGTCACAGAATGGAAAGCAAAAGTCACCGATGGATATGAAGCAGATGATGCTCTTGGATTTAATCAGACAGAAGAATCCATTATCTGCACCATTGATAAGGATTTAAATATGATTCCCGGAAAGCATTATACTTGGCCTATAATGCGTGGTGGAATTGAAATTAGAGAGGCAAAGTTGTATGAAGTATCTGAACTGGAAGGTCTACAAGCCTTTTATCGTCAAATGCTTATTGGGGATACTTCTGATAATATATTTGGTGTTAAAGGGATTGGCAAAGTTAAAGCAGCCAAAATAATTGATTGTCTTCAAACAGAACTAGAAATGTTTGAACAAACCCAAGTGTATTATGAAGGTGACATAAATAGATTTTGGATGAATGCTGATTGCCTTTGGATAATGCAAAAAGAAGGGGAACGATACTCAAACCGATATGCGAATAAGCAAACGTAAAGCACGTAAGAAAGCATTAATAGAAGGATTTCGTTCTAATTTTGAACATGATATTGCCAAGTATCTTGATAAAAATGGAATAGATTTTGAATATGAGAGTCTTAAATTATCTTATATTGTTCCTGAAACAAAACATACATACACACCAGACTGGCAGATAAATCACGATACCTCTGTTGTATATGAAAGTAAAGGAAGATTCTCTGCTGCTGACAGAAAAAAGATGTTACTTGTTAGAAAACATAATCCAAATGTAGTTATTCGGATGATATTCCAGAACTCAGATGTTCGTATTAGTAAAGCATCTAAAACATCTTATGCAGATTGGTGTAATAAGAATCAAATTGAATGGTGCGACTTTAGAAAGGGTTTACCTAAAACATGGCTAAAATGAAGAAAGACTCGTTGTATATAATCAAATGGAGTGACCACTTTAGTTCTTCTGGATGGTTTGGTAAAGTTGGTGACTATAAGAAAAAGAAGTTCAATATTAAGACAGTTGGTTTCTTTATTGGTGAAGATAAGAATCACATCCACCTAGCTCAATCTAATGGTAAATACCAATATGGTGATATAATGTCTATTATTAAGACTTGTATTGTTGAGATTAAGGAGGTTGAATAATGTCTTTAGAAGAACTATATGAAGAAATTGATAGAGGTATAAAAGACTAATGAAAACCCTTCTTTTAGACATAGAAACAGCCCCAAATTTAGTACATGTTTGGGGTTTATGGGACCAAAATGTTGGTATTAATCAAATCATGGATAGTGGTTATGTTTTATGCTTTGCTGCTAAATGGTTAAATGATGATAAAATATTCTTTAATAGTGTTCATCATTCCAATAGTAAACAAATGCTTAAAGAAGTCTATGATTTAATGGATGAGGCCGATGCAATTATTCATTATAACGGAACTAAGTTTGATATTCCAACCTTGAATAAGGAATTCCTACTGGCAGGTATGCCCCCTCCTTCACCAGTAAAACAAATTGATCTTCTACGAACTACAAGGCAACAGTTTAAATTTCCTTCAAACAAACTTGATTATATAGCACAAGCCCTTGGTGTTGGACAAAAAACACACCATAAAGGACATGAACTATGGATTGGTTGTATGAATGGAAATGAAGAAGATTGGAAAATAATGAAAGAATATAATATTAATGATGTTATTATTCTTGAAGGTGTTTATACAATAGTTAAACCTTGGATTAAGAATCATGCAAATCATGGACTCTATGTGGATGGTGGTCTTGTATGTCCTAATTGTGGTAGTAATCACTATCAGAAACGTGGTTTTGCTTTTACACATGCCGGTAAATACCAACGCTTCCAGTGCTCTGGATGTGGAAACTGGTTCCGTAGTAAAAAAGCAGATAAGACAAACACATTCGTTAATATGAATTAAATCATGCTATTATTAATATGTCTATTCATATTACTTATAGTAACTGGAAGGAAGAATAATGGCAGTTGAACCAATTACAGCAGTATTAAATATTGGAAGTCAATTAATTGATAGGCTTTGGCCTGACCCAGTACAAGCAGCTAATGCTAAACTTAAACTGTTTGAAATGGAGAAGCAAGGAGAACTGGCTGGTTTAGTTGGGCAACTTGAAATTAATAAGGTGGAAGCAGCTAATCCTTCTTTATTTGTTTCAGGATGGCGTCCTTTTGTTGGTTGGGTATGTGGAGTAGGGCTAGCTATGCAATTCTTACTTTCCCCTCTTCTTACTTGGGGAGCTGCTATTATAGGTATTCCATTAATTCTCCCCTCCTTGGACCTAGGAGTTCTTGTTACAATGCTTGGTGGTATGTTGGGTCTTGGTGGATTGAGGACGCTTGAAAAAGTTAAAGAAGTTGCAAGGAAATAAATAATGATAATGACACTTCCAGAACTTTGTGAAAAACTCAAGGATATTGATGAAATTACATTAATGGAACGATTAGAAATTACATCTGAGGATTTAGTTTCTAGTTTCATTGATAAGATTGAGGATAGATATGACACACTTACAGAGGAATTTGATGACCCACAGTAAACGCCAATTATCTTTGGAAGAACAGGTATTAGTGCATAGGTATTGTTACTATGTCCTTGCGAATCCACTTGTTCCTGATGTAGTATACGATCAGATTGAACGAGAAGCTCGTAAAGTGTACCCCGAAGATAATGTAGTACATAAAGTAGGCTCTAGTCTTCCTAGTTCCTATCCTGAATGGATTAAAGAATTAATGAAAGAACTAAAACATGGTTGAACTACCAACACTTTACCAGACGATAATAGCCAAGAGTCGCTACGCTAGGTATCTTCCTGAACAAAATAGGCGTGAAACTTGGGAAGAAACAGTAGAAAGGCTCCTTGTGTATCTCATTCCTAAAACCCCTGCAATTAGCAGGGAGGAATGGATAGAACTTGGTTCTGCTATTGAGAATCTAGAAATCATGCCATCAATGCGTCTATTGATGAGTGCAGGAGCAGCATGTGAACGAGATAATATTGCTGCTTATAATTGTTCTTATCTTGCAATAAACCATAAACGGTCCTTCAGTGAAATATTATATATTCTTATGAATGGTACTGGAGTTGGATTTAGTTGTGAGAGAGAAGAAATAGCTAAACTTCCAATTGTTCCAGAATATTTGGAATACATTGATGATGTTATTTATGTGGGAGATAGTAAACGTGGATGGGCAGTGGCATATAAGAAACTTATCTCCGCTCTCTATTCTGGAGAAATTCCTTCTTTTAATTTCAGCAGGGTTCGTCCTGTGGGTTCTCGTCTTCATACTTTTGGTGGTAGAGCATCTGGGCCAGAACCTCTGGCTCGTCTTTTCGACTTTACAGTAGAGACATTTAAGAAGTCTATTGGAAGGAAACTTAATTCTCTTGAAGTACATGATATTATATGTATGATTGGAGAAGTAGTTGTAGTTGGAGGGGTTAGGCGCTCTGCTCTTATTAGTTTAAGTAATCTTACAGATCGTAGGATGAGAGAAGCAAAGAATGGGCAATGGTGGGTGGATAATCCACAACGTAGGATTTCTAATAATAGTATTTCATATACGGAGAAGCCCGATGCTGAAACTTTCGTGGAGGAATGGCTCTCGCTTATTAAGTCCAAATCTGGTGAACGAGGAATCTTTAATCGAGTTGCTGCAAAAAATCAAGCAGCTCGTTGGGGACGAAGAGATAATTCTCTCAACTACGGATGTAATCCTTGCTCAGAAATTATCCTTCGTGATAAGCAATTCTGCAATCTTACAGAGGTTGTTGTACGGGAAAACGACACCTTTGAAACTCTGTCACGTAAAGTTAGATTAGCCACTATTCTCGGTACAATCCAAGCAACCTTAACGAACTTTCAGTTCCTTGGGGAAGAATGGAAAAAGAACACTGAAGAAGAACGCTTGTTGGGTGTAAGTCTCACAGGTATCATGGATAATAAAATACTAAATGACACAAGAGTACAACCTCAATTTGGAAACAATTATTTAGTAAATCTATTAGAAGAATTACGAAGTATAGCAAGAAAGACAAATGAAGAGTATTCTAAAATCCTTGGTATTAACCCTTCTGCTGCTATCACTGCTGTTAAGCCTTCCGGTACTGTCAGTCAGTTGGTTGACTCTGCTAGTGGCATTCATGCTAGACATAGTTCTTATTACATACGACGTATTCGTATGGATAAGAAAGACTCGATATACCAATTCTTAAAAGATAAAGGTATTCCAGTTGAAGATGATAAAATGGCTGCTTCAACAACGGCTGTTTTCTCATTTCCAATGAAAGCACCAGAAGGAGCAATATGTCGTAATGATATGACTGCAATAGAACAACTAGAACTCTGGTTGATCTACCAACGTCATTGGTGTGAACATAAACCAAGTGTTACAATTAGTGTTAAAGATGAAGAATGGATGGAAGTAGGTGCTTGGGTTTACAAACACTTTGATGAAGTAAGTGGTGTGTCCTTCCTTCCACACTCTAATCATACATATCAACAAGCACCTTATGAAGACATTACTAAGGAACAGTATGAAGAACTTCTTTCAAAGATTCCTAAAAATATTGATTGGTCTTTATTTAAAGAAGAGGAAGATAACACAGAAGGTACACAAACTTTAAGTTGTACTGCGGGACAATGTGAAATATGAGAAACTATAAAAGTAAATTCTTAGAACTTATTTTACTTTGTAAAGAAAGATTTCCAACACGTAATATTTCTTTCACATATTCACGTGCTGGAGATTATATTATTATAGTAGATACAATAGAGATACTACTCTCTAGAGAACTACTAGAAGATATGACAATAGAAAAAATTCTAAAGGACATTATTGAAGAGGCAGTAAAAAAATGGTAGAGATTGATATACTAAAAGAGCAACTATTAGAATTAATAGAAGCTCTTGAAGAGGATGAAGGAATTGAACTTGATAAAGAATTTCCTTTATTTAAATGGTCTTATCCAGAAAGACCACATATTCAGTTTCAATTATTAATAAAAGAACTAGACGAAGTACCAACTAAGGATACTGTACACTAATGAGACTTTGTATTATTGGAAGTAGAAGTATTACAGACCCTCTATTTGTTTTTCAATCTATAGAGAAGTTTGTACGAGAACATTGTGTTGGGCAACCAACCTTTATAAGTGGTGGAGCAAAAGGAGTTGATTCTTTAACTAAGAGATATGCTAACGATAAAGGATATGATTTTGTAGAATTCCTTCCTTATCATTTAGTAGATAAAGAAGTAGAGTATAACTCTAGATACTTCTTTGCTAGGAATAGACAAATGATTCAAAATGCTGATAAAGTTCTTGCTTTATGGGATGAAGAATCTACAGGAACTCTACACGCTATTAGGTACAGTCAGAAAATGGGTGTTCCTGTTATGGTTATAAAACATCCAGTAAAATAATTAAGGGGGCTATATGCCCCCTTTTTTATTGTCCCTTTTTCAGGTATTTAGAAATAAGTCGTTGTACTGTTTTCATTTCATAGATACGAAGAAGTGTCCAAATTAATGTAGCTAAATAGACAAGATTTGGTAGAGTTATTAAACCTACAAAGGAAGCTGTAATAGAACTTACGGTTACTCCATCTAATATATGTTTGACTTGTTCATACATTTTATTTATCACTTTATTGTTATAGTTATTTCTTCTTTCTTTTCCATAGCAGATGTAACCTTAGTAAATAGTTTTTCCATTGCTATTCGAGAATTAAGAACCATGTCCCTACCTACTGTTGTCCCAACTAAGATACATCCTTCTGTGTCTTCTGCTACATTCCCAGAATGAATTCTCACTCCAGAATATCCTTCCACATCTAAAATATGAAGCATGTCTTTTCCATACTTAGGAGAGAAATCCTTCACTATTTTATATGTCCCTTTAGGAATGGCTGTCTCTTCTTCTACTTTCCAAGAAGAAACTGGTTTTCCATCCACCTCCCTTACTTTATCCTCAAGAGTAAAACATTCTCTTACATCATCCACATAAAGAATACCAACTGTGGATTTATCTGTTAGTACTGTCCTATTAAGTGTTAGCTTCATATTATCCTCTAAATCCCATTATATCTGTTATTTCTGGTTTATGCGGTTGTATTTTCTCCTCTTCTTTCTTAGGCACTACTTTCTCAATATATTTCTTAGTTTCTTTAGGAATAAACTCTTTCCAGTGTTTTCCTGTTCTTTCCGCCTTTGCTATTGCCCTATGTATTACTCCCGGACCAGCATTATATGCTGCAACTCCTTGTTCAATATCATCAAACACTTGAATCATTTTAGTAACATAGTCTTTACCAAAACGAATATATTCTTCTTCTGAATCACTTTGAAGAGGTTTAATCCCGTATCCAGGATTCTTACCAGTTCTATACATTACCTGTGTAATTCCTTTAGCACCAGCGGGAGAAGTGAGTAATTCACCATCAACTCTGTGTCTACCACTAGACTCAGTTTGAATGAGATTTTCTATCAAAGAGGTTATAGTATCTTTAGGTTTCTCTTTAGGAATACTTTCTTTTTGTTGTGGTTTTTCTTCTGGTATAAATAGTGCTTTAAGCCCCTCACCAATCCCAATAAATCCTTGTTTTAATTCAGAAGCATATTGATTTGAAGTATCTACATCTTCAGGTAATAGTTTCTGTGATTTAGCAAGAGCATAAGTTGGAGTTGCTACAGAAAGAGCTGAAGTTTGTAATAGACCATTAAGTATTCCTCCAGAAGGAACAATCTCCCTATTCATAGCCCTATGCTCATAAGGAGCTATATAGTTCTGTACCATCCTATTACCTGTATGTTTTTCCCTTAGTCCCTTTAATTCATTAAATGGCATAGAAGACATTTGTTCTTCTGAAGGGAGGTCTTTAGGTAATGTTTTTGATATGTCTATATTAATATCTTTAGACACAGTAGGAAATACTGGAGCTAATAAACCTATACCAGAAACCTCTTTTAAATACTTCTGTGTTTCCGCAATAATAGGAACGTCAGCTTTACCAGTACTAGACTCACTAGTAAATAAATTAGTAAAATTTTCAGAAATTTCCATATTACTTGCTATCGCCATTGGAGACAAAAGAACCAAAGTACTTAGGATAAAAGAGTTTAGCTGCATCTTTAATAGATGTGTTGTGTGCATTTGCATAAGCTTGTAATGCCATATTGACATTATTTGCGTAGATAGAATTAAATTTAGCAGAATCTTCTCCAATAAACATTAATTGACCAGATGGAAGAACATCCATCTTTACTTTCTTTCCTTGGGTTGTTTGGGAAAGAGTATTAATACCAAAATTAGAATCAGTAAGTAACTGACCAATAGTAGTTTCAACTTCTTGGATACTTGTAACATCTAAAGACATTGGTTTCTGTCTAGCAATTGTATTAATATTGTTGTATAGATACTGTAAACGAGTTTTAGGATTCTCAATACTAGATGTTTGAGAATTTAATGCTTGTAGTGTTTTAGTTAAAGGAACAAAATCTCCATCGGAAAGGCTTTGATTAATAACACCTTCTAATAGTACTGCCCCTCTTTTATCTTTATCACTTTTAGGGACTAGTCCTTTAACAGCAGGAGAAGAAAACCCTCCTTCACTAATAGCAACGGCAGCATCAAATATGCTCTTACGATAAGAGTCAGATTGTGTAATAATACCGGGTACAGCGGCAGCCATTTTAGTTGCCATTTCCAAAGAAGCAATATCTACTGTTTCGCGTAATCTAGTATCCTGACGAAGTTTAAGAATTTCATACTCATTAGTAAGAACCTTTTTCATGTCCTCACCAGTAGCAAGATTGGATAAGCGAGTCTTAACACGTTCTAATCCATCAGCATGGAGTTTGATGTTCTCTTGAACTAGTGGGTCTTGACGTATATTAACTGGAATAGAGTCAACAAATACTTGGTGCATATTATCAAGTTGTCCTTCAAACTGTACTTTAAATTTAGGATAGTTAGAAGAATCAACTGCATTGGTATCAATAAAACTTTGAAGGGTTTTATTACTATTAGATAAACTCCCACGTACTACGTCATTACCTTTATTCTGTACCCAAGAACGCGCTTGTTCTTGACTCAACATACTAAAGCGTTCCTTACCCCTAACTTGCAGGTCATAAGATTGAGTATCATTTTCAGCAGCCTTTACTTTTTCTGCTAAATCCCAATAACCAGTAGTAGCATCATAATAGATGTGCTCTCTTTTGGCCCTATCTTGCATATCTTTAAGGAGATTTTCTGCCTGTTTCTGTTTACTTTCTGCAATTAATTGATCTGATTTTATTACTCCAGTTATACCAGATAATTCAAGTACTCTTGCCGCTTCCTGTTTAAGTTCATTATACAGTCCGGGGTTCTTATTAGTAGCCTCACGTAAATTAGCAAGAACCCTATCTGAAAACTCATCAGGAGTCATAACACCTTCAGCTAAGGCTTTCTGATACGTATTTAAACGCTCTTTTTGAGCATTTTCTACAGCGGAAAGTTGTTCTCCCTGTGGCTTAAAGACAGTAGTTTGAATATCTGTAGAGGCAGCATCTGAAAGAGAACTTTTGGCCTCTTCAGGATTACCTCTCATACGCATATAGTCTGCAATATCTTTTTGTGTCTCTTCATTTATATCAGCTACTTTGGAGCTTTTATAAACATCAAAAGCTAATTCACCAGCACCTTTAATAAGGTTTCCCATATTAGCTAAACCAATTGCTTTGGATGAATCAGTAATTGGGGCACTAACATGTGTAGCCCCCTTTAAATCAGGGGCTGATAAATTAGTTTGTTTGGTACTAAAGTCTACCATTATTCTACACTCCGTTTTTTAGCTTCTTCTAAGTCTCTTAACATAGACTTTATTTCTGGGTCACTACTCTTTTCTAAAGCATTCCTCATTTCTAAATAACGAGTATCCCTAGAATCATTTGCATTACGATACAGATTTAAAAGAACAGATTCTTTCTTTTCTCTCCAACTATTCCTATCAAGTTTAAAGATTTCTTTAGTAAGTTCTTCTTTATAGTATTCAGGAACTGTGTTAAGGAAGGCACCAAGACCATCTAAATACTCTTCCTGCATATTCTTTTCATCAACAGATTTAGCAGCCATAACAGCAATTAATCTTTTGTGAATTTGTTTTGCTGTATTTTGAATCTCTTTATACCGCTGAATCTGGGAAAGAGTTGCCATATTTAATATGGATTCTTCTGTTGGAGGAATACCAAACACTCTAGCAACTGCTTCCCCACGAGTCTGTTGGTATCCAGAATGATTACCAGCTTTACTCATTCCTTCAGACAACATTGCTTTATTAAAGTCTGAGAAAGTTCCAGCAAAAGAAACAGCCTTCCATGAAGCAGCCTTCCAAGATTCTATATCAGCAGCCCCTTTATCATTTATTTTGAATATATCATACATAGACCTAACAGCTTCAAATAAAGAACCAGTAGCATTCTCATAAGGGAAAGTAATCTTAGGAGTTTCTACAGTATTACCTTTCCCCATTTCTATTAGGGTGTGCATGACTTCCCATACATATTCACCATCAATAGAAGTAGAAAGATTCTTTGTATCTACTCTAGTTTCTTCTCCCTCTTTATCAAACATAGCCCCTAAAGTAACATTCCAGATTCTATCTGTAGCACTTTCAGTCCATGCTGCTAAAGTTTCCCTATCTTGTTTATCTTCAAGTTTACTATCTAATGTTTTATAGATAACAGCACCTAAAGGAACACCGTATTTACCATACCAGAATAATCTTGCTCCTGCAAGTCTAGCCTTTTCAGCTCCAGTTAATTGATGAGAACTAACCATTTGTAAAGTGGACTTCCAAGGGATAGCAACAAACTGAGTGAAAGTACTAATCATTCCTTCCTGCCATCCATACATACCAGCACGAGTAGCACTAATATGGCTGTATAAGGACTGGTCTCTAGCAATAGTAGCCCTATTCTCTGGTGTATCCCAGTTCTTTCCGGGATTCTTTTCAATCCAACGATGACGAGCAAACAACCATAAAGATACTTGGTTTACTAATTCAGAAGGATTATAACCAACACCTCTGCCTAATTTTCCCGGAAGTCCTGCTGCTGTACTAGCTAATTCAATAGCTTTATCAGCAACACCTAGGGTTCCTTTAATTGGTTGAGGGGCAAGTTCTTTAGTAGCATCTTTCCATATTCCATGAACCATTTGATTCATATCAACTGATTGTACAATGCCAGATTCTTCAAGAGCACTAATTATTTTATTATATTCAGGAACAGTTCTAGCACCAACATTATCAGCCATAGACTTTAAACCGCGTAGAGTTTGAGTCCTAGATAATAACCCATTAGTAATAGGAAGAATCTCTTTTAAGTGTTTTGCATACGCAGGAGACACAACAACTAATTCTTTCCATTGTTGTGGTTGAACTACCCACATACGAAGAGGTCTCCAATAGAGAAATAAATTAGACCCAAAAGCCTTTACAGTTCTAGCAGGTATAAATCCCTTTTCACCCCACTCACGAAGAACAGAAGCATCTACTTGTGTTTTAGTTTCAAAGATGTCTGCTATCTTATTAAGCCCATTTCTCCAAACAATATCAGATTGTGTAGAAGAAATTTGTTCACGTTCAATTTGTGCATACACACTTTGAGCGGAAAGAAAATCTCTTTCCTCTTTAGGTGTCATATGACGAATAGGTTTAATATCAGTAATTTGTTTTGGAAAGACTCCTTGTGTAAATTTACCATAGGCTTTTATAAAGTTGTCTCTCCTTACTGTGGTAAGGTCATCCCAAGCTACCATTTTTGAAGTGCTTCTTATTGCTTTTGTAAGTGCAACAAGTACATCTTCAACTTGTGAGGGTCGGTCAAGAGAGGGCAACCTATCACCTCTACGGTGTATTTGTTTAAGATAAGTATCATATACTTGGCTGTCGTGCATAATCTTATCATTAATATCTTTTTCTTCTTTACGGAATTCGTATTTAGCAGAAGGGTCTTCTTTTTGAAGCCTCTCCATAAGAGCATTTAACTCTTCCCTATTACCAGCCATAGCAACTGCTTGTTTATAATCACGTAATTCAGGTTCACCAACCTTCTTACCATCAACCCAAATAGCTTTTGGAACTTTATCAACTACAAACCATTCTTTATATGAACGAGGAATGTATCCCGGAATCTTGGTAAGAGCACCAGAACGAATAGGCCCAAATTGATACCTTGTTGGCATCTGGGCATAATTAAGTATATGGTCTCCTTCTTTAATTGGAGTATTCATTTGAACAATAGAAAGGTTCTTATTTACTTTAACAACAGCTTTCTTTTCTAAGTCCCAGACGTAAGTAATTCCTTCAGGAATTTCTTTTAAAGGTTCCGTAGTATGTGCAACAAATTCTCCATTATTATTATACATGGATTTCATATTTTTGTCAACTAAATTCTTACGGAATTGTCTGTCTGTAAGATTATATAAATGGTCAACAATTCTACGATAAGCTATATATTCCCCATGTATTTTATCTGTCTGTACTTTAGTTAAATGTGGATTCTGAAGTTGAATATCTTCTGCTGTAAAACTCTTTCCTTCTTCCTCTCCTTTACGAAGAGCTGATTCAAGCTCTTTAGGGTGGTCTGTTTTGATAAATGTATCTCTAGCTTCACGAAGAAAGATAGACTCAATACGGGACTCTTCACGGGCAGCAGCAGCCCCTTGAGCGGCAATATCACTCTTCATACGCATATATGAAGGAAAGATTACCTTACCAATAGTACCATTGGCAAAGTCAGTAATATCTATTTTCTTAGCAAATAAGTGTGCAGATAAAGTATCATCCCCAAAGATTAAAGATTCGTGTGGTTTGTATTCTCTAGTAAATTTCCAAGAAACATAGTATTGTCCTTCTCTTTCTAATACTGAGAATTGTCCGGGGTCTGGAAGATGCTTTACACTCTCTTCTAACTTCTTCATATATTTAGTAGCATTTACCTCTGTCTTATATCCAAAGTTTCCATTACGACCAAATACAGCAGTACCTTCTAGCTTAGTAGCTGAAGAATCTAATAATGCTTCATACCCCTTTCCAGAACGACCATATAACTTAGCCTGCGCTGGAATATCAAGAACAGAAGAAGAAAGTAAAAGATGGGGTCTTTCAGTCTCTAGTAATACTTTTGAATATAATTCTCTTTCAGAAAGAATTTGAGATACTGGATATACATGTGCACTAATCTCAGTTTCTCTAGCAGCCCCTTCAAGTGCTTCATCTAATTTCTTAATAGACTCACGAACATCTGGTTTAATAGGGCCAAATTCTTCAGTAAGTTTTGGAAGAACATAAGTATTAAGTACTTCCGCTTTAGTAGTAGTAAGACTACCGGGAGTTCTCTCTGTGGGGTCTGCTATAATTTTAGCAGCAAGTTCAGATGCTTGTTCTTTGGAAGCAGTTTCAATAGTGTCTAATGGTGTACCTCTTTTTATACTGGGTTTACCTTTAATCTGTCTAGCTGCAATAGCACCACCAGCAAAGATACCTTTTGTAAGGACAGTGCCAGCAAGACCACCAGAACCTAAATAGGCCCCAGTAGCAGCAGTAGCGTCTCCAGTACCAGATTTAATTTCACCTGATACAAACTTTTCAGGAACACCAGCAAGGGCTGCATAAGCAGCACCCATTGGCAATTCAAGGACCCTATCTCCAACCCACTTGAAAGGAGCATCAACTACTTCTAGTCCTTCCATAACCCATTGAGTTACTTCACGAGAAAGAGCGTCACTCTTTAACTCTCCTTCAGGAGTGTATGTGTATTTTTCTTGAATTATCTTAATTAACTCATCGGCCTTCTCTGGATTCTGTTCAAAGATTAAAGAAGCCCCACCAATTATACCGGCAGGAAGAAGAGACAGAAGACCAGTGGCAAAAGTACCAGTAGTCTTTTGTGCTGCATCAAGAACATCAGATAGTTTTAATGCTCCATCTTGGACAATTTGGTCTCTTGCAATAGCAAGATTTTGTTGGTCTCTTAATGAGAGAGTATCTGATAAGTCATCTTGTTGTTCCCTATCTTCAACAGTAGTAGAGGCATCCCTAACAGCAGTCTCAATAAGAAACTTATTCCTTAAATCTTGAATAGGAGTTGCTTCTTTTACATAGTTCTCCATTACTCGTTGGCGAGTCTCAAGAGGAACAGAAGGATCAGAAATTATTTCTTCTACTGTTCTTTTATTGGTTTCTAATTGTTCTCCAACCCATTTAGTCTTCTCTTCATTAACTAATGTAGAGTCACCAGTAAGATTGATTTCATTCTTTGCATTAATATAATTGTCAGACGGATTTCCATCTGCCAACATTGAGGCATAAAATACATCACTATTCTTTATAGTAGTGGGTGTAGTTACTAATGGAATATCATCAATTGTAATTGGCATTTAAGGAGTTACTCCCTCAACTTTAGGTTTTTGAGATTTAAAAATAGATTGCCCAACACCAGAGATAGTTTGCCATTGTTGGGCTTGGATTCCTGCTATAGCCCCTGCCGATGCTGCATTAGCGGCCTGTTGGTTAGCTGTTGATGCTTGTTCTGCAAATGTCTGGGCTACATTAATAGAACCGATATTAGCTCCCAATTGAGAAGAAATAGAAGAAGTAGCCCCAGAAATACCAGAAGACCCTGCTCCTATCCCTGAAGTAGTTGCCCCTGAAATTACTTGTGCTCTTGCTATTCTAGCTTCTCTAGTTTGTTTAATTCGTTCTTGTTGTGCTTTTACATTAGCAGCACGTTGTTGTGCTTCTTCAGCCCTTTTAGAGGATTGAGAACGATCTTCTTCTAGTTGTTTAGCTTCCTCCCCCTGTAGGTAAGATAACCCTAGACCAACAACAGAAATTATAAGTCCTGCTATAGCTGCCATTTTATTCTCCTTGTCTATATTTAGACAATATATCTTCAGTTGGTTCCATATGAATATCTTTTAACATTTTCCATCTTATTACATTAAAAGGTTTTTCTGGGTAGATATAGTTCCAGAGTTCTTCCGCAATTTCTTCTGTAAATAAATCTTCAAAATAAATTCTTTTATTAGAATCTGTATTATTAAATATATTAGTAAACTCTTCAGGAACTTGTACTATATCTAGATTTATTAAAGAAGAATTTACTTCTTCTACTTTCCTATCAATGATAATGAATTTATCTGTGTGTACTCTACACCAGTCAGCATAATACCATAATGCTGTATCACATACCCCACCTTCCCACTGTCCTAGTTCTTCTGGAGTGTGGGTTCCATATGGGTCATGTAAGCATAGGCAATCATCAGTACTTAAAAACACAGACAACCAAGTAGTACCAGAACGAGGAAGACCAGTAATAATAAATTTAATCATTATGGCGTACCATCTCCGGTTACAATTAAAGCCCATCCTAATAGCTGTAAATCTTTTCCAGCTTCTGAATTAATTTTTAATGAAAGAGCTTTCCCACTACCACGGAATTTATTCTTAGTAACTATAATTGAATCTCCAGTATCATATGTATCACCAACACCAGAAGGAATATATGTTTTTAAATAACGATATACTTGGAATTGTGTACCCCATTTTCCTTGAGCATCACTATTAGACCAATTCCATTGGGCTTGTACTAAGCAAGAAGAAGGGTTTAATGCTACTAATCCACCACCACTAGATGCAAATCCAGTCTCTGTCCTATTAAGATAGAACCAAATATATGGAACTTGCTTTGTTCTAGTTATTTCATTAAAAGTCTCATACCCAGTAATTAAATATGCAGGGGCATCTACTCCAACACTATTTGCTGTTTTCCAGTCAACAAAAGTTGTATCTTTATATTTACTTACTGTAAATGATGTTCCAGTAAAAGTTAAGAAACTATATTTCCCGTTTCTAGTAGAAGAAGTACTAATAGGTACTTGCACTTGGTCTGCTACTACTAATACAGTATCATTTCCAACATATACATCTTCATTAGAAGAAGAAACAGCATGGGATGGAATTTCAATAAAATCAACTATCGCTGGAGAAGTACCAGAGATACTACCAATAGAGTATTTATAAAATGCCTGTAAAGTTAAATCTAAATTAAGTATTCTATTATAGTGATTAGCATTTACACTTTCAGAATAAGAAACACTATCATTATACACCCATCTAACATGATTTGACTTTTCATCAAAAAATCCCCTAGCCGTTTTTTTTGCTAGGTCTGATATTTCTTCAGTATAAAATGTCTGAATAGTTGGTAGAGAAAGACTAGTAACTTGATACCTTCCTGTTTGTTGATTTGGAGAAGCAGCTAGTATACCTGCCTTAGCCCAATAAACAACAGTATCTCCAGCAACTACAATAGATTTTGCATTAGATATTCCAGTTGTAGAGATTTTAGCTGTCTGGTAGCTAGTAGCTTTAAATCCACCAGCGTCACTATAAATTTCCCAAATTCCGTTTTCTGCAAAAACAAGAAGAGAATCTTTAACTGTTACAAGCTTAATAATTCTAGATGCTTCTGGAAATTGAATTATTCCTCCATCTGTGTCAACAATATCTGAAATTACACTAGAAGTTGGATCTGCTTCTTGAAAGCATTTACCAATAGATTGTTTATTTTCTACTATTTGAGAAAAAAATACACTCCCAGATAAATTTGGTGTTTTCCCATCTGTTCCCGCTGTAGACGAAACTATTCCAGAATAACACACTCTCCCAGCATATGTAGTGACTGTTGCAAGTCTGCCTGTTTCAACATCGAGTGGAAGAGTAGTTAGCCCTGTGAGAATTCTTCTAGAGTATCCTCTTTGATACAGTTCAAGGATATGACTTCCTTTTGGAGCTTCTGTATTATCAATAGAATTTCTTTTAAGAGATGTTGGGTCATATTTTTCAAAATTAGTAGAAGTAGAAGAACCTATTTTTCCTAGTGTCCAAATATCAGTATTACTTGGATATACTGTTAGTAGAAGTTTAGTTGTAAATAATACAGCTAGAGCAGAATGTACTTGTTCTGTGATAAAACTCCAAGTCCCCGAAAGAAATTTAACTGCTCTATTAGGAGAAATTTCAGGAGCTGGTTCAGTAATTGATGTAACAGCCCAGTTTGCAAAGTAAGTATAAAATATACTACCACTACTCTGTGATGTATGTGCGGTTATACAGACATAATAAATACCACCATAAGTAACAATATCACCAACAGCGTATACAGTACTATTAGCCCAAGTATTGTATGTAACAGCAACAGAATCTATTTGTGAAGACCAGCCTTGATTTCGTAAATTATACTCATGTGTTTCAGATAAAGATGTAGGTCTTTCATTAACTTCCAGATTATCTTCTACTCCCCACATGTCTCTTATTTGAATAGGAAAAGACTCTTGTGATACACTATCAGAAGTTTTATTATATGTTAATACAATAGGCCAATCTAAGTCTGCTGAGACAATTACAAAAAAACCATTAATTGTAGATGTTTCTATCTCAGAATTAGCTAGTCCAGAAATAGTAATAGAAGCACCACCATTTAATAGAGAAGCTGATGGAGTAGTGGCTAATAAATCAATAAACCAAAGTTTATTATAGACACGAACTACCCCAATAGAGACAGTAGTGGCTCCTCCGGGAAAATCCCATTTATGGAAAGATTCTTTTGTCCCTTCAATAATAGTTGCAGACAGCCCAGTAGCTGTTAAAGCATAGCCATCTTCATAGTCAATTCCAAGACGACGAGACCTAGAACCATTAGTATGTAGGTCGAAATTATCCTCATCCAAAGAAGCATTCTCTGGAAAGGTTAGGGCATTAGCTTCTGTAATTAATCCCTTAACAAAAGTAATATACTTTTTTTCAGATACGGCTTTTGCCATAATTACTCTTCTATAACTTTAGATTTTTTCTTATCATCTACAGAACCAAGATAACGAATTACAGCAATTTCTGCTTCTCGTTCTGTTGTAAATAAACCAGATAATCCTTTTGGAAGTTCTCCACCAGAAGCGAATTCAATCTTGATATGTGTAGTGCCTTGTGCAATCTTTAATTGTATTTCTTTTCCTGCTTTAGTTTGGAATGTTTTCATTATTTACGACCATAATTAGGATAAGTAATACCTTTATTTAATTTCCAAGCCTCTTGACTCATACGACGACGCTGGGACACAGAGTACTGTTCCGCTTTAGCATTCGTAGTTTGTTTAAATGTGGCAAAACAGTACGCCTTAGCTTCATTCAAGAAGTAACTAAACATCTGTACTGGCATATCAGCTACAAAACTATCTGTTAAAGTAAATGTTGGGTATCTTTCCCCAAAACATTGTGTCTTTGCTGTTTGAAGAGTAGTATCTACTGTATTGTCATAACTATCAAATATAACATAGTTATCATCAAATGATGTAAAGTATTGTGGTGCTTTATTAGTCACAATATTTAATGGAGTAGAACTAAAGTCTGTTACAACTAATATATCTGAACTAGAAGAATTACGATTACCAGAGATAACTAAGAACTCTTCTACTGTCTTATATTTTATTGGAAGATAATAATCACGAGTATCTGTTGATTTTCTAGTGTTATATCGTATTGATTCTACTTCAATAATTGAAGAAGGAATCTGCATATGTGTTGGTTTTGCTGCATCACCAGAAGCAGTTAATTGAAATAACTCACGAAGCCAAGGCCAATTCTTTCCATCAATTATATTGAAATAGACAAAACGGATAGCCTCTGCTACTTGCAGAGACTCCGTTGTATCATTAATAGAATTAACAGTATCAGACTCCATATCAGATAGAATATCTTGGGTCATTGTTAATAGAGTCATAGAAGCCATATTATAGTTCCTCTACAAGTAAAGACATAGCATAGATGTTCATATTACCACTACCACCACGATTAAAAATCCATAGTTCCAGATAATCATTTTGTGTTAAATCAACATCACAAAACCCTGACATATTTCTAATATTTCCAGATATAGTGGTTGTATGTGCCTCAGAATTAGCTAGTATTGCACCATTAAGATATACAGCTACACTGATGTTTCTATTTGCTCCTACTGATTGGTCAAAAGAACATGCCCAACTTACTTTGAAGTGGGGACGAGTCGGCCCAGTATAGGTAAGGCGATTAGTGGTAGCTTCTGTTACATCTACTGGAGAACCTGAAACAGTAGTAGTTGTTCCAATTTTAGCATAAGCAGCAGCATATGCTTGGACATAGGGAGCGGCGTAGTTATTAAAATACACACTACCATGAGGTAGGTAAGTCATAGTAAAATTACCTGCTCCATCCACATCTATATGTTGTCCTACACTACCATTAGTGGTAAGACCACTCAGATGTGGAGGACTTACTTTTTCCCAAGTAGTTCCTCCAGCACCATCAGAATGAATTGTTTCATTAACTACGGCTGTAGAAGCACCTTTTGGCTGATGAAGTTGTGCATCAGGAATTGCTGAATGTTGTACAGCCATTTGCTTCTCCTATTAAGAACGAGTAATAACCATTGCCAGATGTACACGAGGGCCAGTACCAGCAGCACCACCACCAGTCACAGTAAAGTTTACAGCTTGTCCAGCAGTTACCACATTAGCTGCGGAAGGGGTTGCACTATCAATATCACCAGCAGCAGCACCAGCAGTGGCTATAGTAACTACACCTCCTGTAACTCCAGTAGCACCAATAGCGGCAGTGATTGTAGCATCAGCAGTAAGTACTGCACTATCTGCAACAGTCCAAATTTTAGAAATAGTACCAGCATATGGAGATACTAAATAATATACGGCCTCTGCCGAAATATCATCAATGTCCAAAGTCAAGACTACATCATTAATACTGGTAGGTAAAGCATTAACTGCTATTAAATCTGCTTCTACAATTTCAGTAGAACCTATAGTTACTTTAGACGTTGCTGTAAGTTCTGCACAACGCAATTCCATATCATTGAAATCCATTGCATGTTCATTTGTGAGTGCCATTTTATTTTCCTTTTATGAGTAAAAAGGGCCACTGAGAATTCCCAGTAGCCCATTTATTTCCAATTTACTTGGCTTACAGGCCGCGTTTGATGTACTGTACAATCAACCGTGCTTTACCAGTCAACAGGTCAGCAGCAGATGAAGTAACAATCAATTCACCAGCAGCAGCACCAATAGTAGTACCAATAAGAGCACCCGGAGTGCCAGAAGCACCATCAATAACACTATTAACAACAGCAATAGTTGTTTGTGTTGCTTGAGCAGCGGTAATCAAACCGTCCAGATCAATGTCAGTACCATCTGCTTGTTCCAGACCAACCAAAAGATCAGTAGTGGTAGAAGTAGAAGTAAAGGCATCAATAATTTGAAGCTTCGCCATCAGAATTGTGGAATTAGCAGGAATACTAAAACCCAATTTATTAGTAGCACCTGTGGGAAGGTCGTTATATGAGAAAGTCCATTGGGCTGTCTTAATAACCTCGTCACACATTTCACCACCATATTTCTGGTCTACTTTGCGAACTCCGTAGTGGGTCAAAACACCAAGACCAGTATTAGATTCAAAACTCATTTTAATTCTCCTTTATTAGATTAGTATGTAGAACCAGAGGTCAGAATAACACCCAGAGTATCTACACGTTGAACACCAAATCCAAAGCGGGAAGTTACTTGGAACTTGTCGCTACGAGTTTCTTGGTCACGCCATCCTTCAGTAGAAGGAGAACGACGCCAAGCATGCATAACAGGTTTAGTAGAGTCATCTGCTACAGACATAAAGATGTTTGCAACGTCACCAATTTGTGCAGTTGTGTTAGCCAAACCATAGGTTGAGGCATTAATTGCTTCAGTTGCTGTTTTAAGAGCCAAATGATTAGCAGTATAGATGTCAAAACCAAAGATGTTTTTAACAAACTTATGGTCACGGGCGAAGCCTTCTGTTACAATACCTTCAAACATTGGGTTGTTCGAGACATTAACCAGATTAGTCAAAGAGTTAATAGTAGCTTCAACAATTGGATCAACCACAGCGATACGACCACCAGCAGGTACATTTGCCTTATCAAAAGCAAGTTTCATTGCAATGAAGTCAGACAGGGACATAACGCGGGTAGTAACACCAGCACCACCACCAATCCAACGATGTGGACGACCATTAACCAAATTCACATTGGCGTCAGTTTGGCCCAAATTTGCTACAGAGAACAAACGAGACTCATGGTATTGTGCCAAAGCACGAGTAGACTCGATAGCTCGCATAGCCATCAGAGTATCTACTTGGGAACCATCTTCACGCAGGTCATCTGTTACTTTCCAAGCATCGCCAACATAATCGGTGATAGCAAGAGTGATAGTACCAGTGTCAATTGGATTAAAGGCCAGTGGAGTATCTTCAGCAGCATCCTGAATAGTTACAGCACCAACTGTCTTGATATTAAGAGTAGTACCACTACCAAAATCAGATACATCGCGGTACATACCCTCTGGCAAGAGATAATCGGGAAGATTATCGAGAATAAATTGTGAATACTGTTGGGCTTCAATGAAGGCCGTAGTATTAGCAGTAGATTGAGTCATTTTTCTTAGTCCTTATTAAGATTGTTTATTAATTTTTTGTCCAGCAATCTTCCATGCACTTACAAGTTCTTTTGTAGAAGCACCTTGTCGTACACGTGATGTTAGTTGAGAATTGTCTCCAGTTTTAATCATACTTTCAGTATTAACTGTAGAACCTATCTTACCAACAGTTTGTTGCTTAACACCACTTAATCCAGCTAATTTAAGTACAACCGCTGGAGAGGTTTTGGACAACATATTTAATTCCGCTACAGAAAGGTTGTTTTCTTTTGCCAAAGCAATATAAACTTCTTCAGCTTTTTCACCAAACTTGTCAGAGAAAGTTGTAGTAACTTGCTCTACATTTCGTGCAGAAACTTCAGAGGCTTGTCTTTTTGCAAAAGCTTGTTCAACCAATTGTGATACTGTATCCGGTGTAATAGGACTAGCAGAGGGTGGCTCTGTAGACTTGATTCCAGACTTAATTTCATCGAGAAGTTGTTCAGCAGTACGACGTTTCTCAAGTTCCGCTTTTACGGCCTGCAACTCTTCTTCGAGAGTCTTTATGTGGCTTTGTGCATGAGGAACTGATTTAAGAGCATCTTCTACTGTTGCATACTTCTTGCCTTGCCCAACTAGTTCTGATACTTCTGGTGGAAGTGAAGTACTTGTTGGAGGATTTGTTTGTGGTGCTTGATTCTCAGTGGTCGCTGAAAATACTGTTGTGTTTTCTGTGTTCATTTGTTCCCTTGGTCAGGTATTAACTCTAATATCTTACTATATGCTTTTTGCATCCCTAAATGATAAGAAACATATTCAGAATAAGCAAGTTTAGAGAAAGGTTCTTCACTAATTAAAACTCTTTGAGAGAAAGACATTTGTTCTTTTAAATAAAGAGAAAGAAATATAAATATATCTTCTTTAGTTAATTTAGAATTATCTTTATCTTTTAATATATTTAACATAATAACAATTATTATACACTAAATTGATTATAGACGCAAGAATTATTTTTTCAATTTCTGCATATAAGAAGCAATGAGCATTAATTCCTCTGGAGTACTATCATTTTTGATTCTATTTGCTCTCCAAGAGATAATTTGTACATTGTCAGAAACATACCCAATGGAGGAATCTATTCTATCCAAAGAAGGAGCATCATCTTGTCTAGACCACCCAGACATACCAGTACCCTCATATTTTAGTCTACATCCCAACATTGGGCAGTAATCAGGGACTACTAATGTTTCTAGGAGGACTAACCTATCTACACGAGATACCTCTTTTCTTGTTAGCATATGATTGAGCCAATAATACTTAGGTTCTTTTCCTCTGAGGAAGTTATCCCTTTTCTGCACTTTGGTAGAGATACCAAATTTAGTCATAACTTGGTATATTCTCTGCTTGGATACGCCATAGACATTACCCACCTCTTCTACGGTTTCTCCACGATCAATTCTAGCAGTTATATCTTCAACTCTATCCACCCAAGTATTTATTAACATTTACTTCCTTTCATGTATTTAGTAGGTAGGGTACTAATTCATCCTATACCTACTATTATACACTAGTCAAAAGGTTCTGTCAAGTACTTTATTGATTTCCTACCATATTTTCTTCAATTGGTGTTGCTGCTTCATTTTCTAATGTGGTAGTAGCCTGATTCATTAAGCGTTGTGTCTCCTTACCTTCAAATACAGCAGCATTATCTTTAATGAATTGATACTTCTCAAAGCCCATATATTCTTCAACCATTTTAGATAATTGTTTACCAGAAACATGAGGAGCAATAATATTACCAATTGGACTATTGAATACACCAACAAGATTCTGCATTAATTGTGCCCTTGCTGCGTAGTGTCTAGCTCCTATAGGACGTAATTTCCCTTTAGCAGTAATATCTTCCTTAGTGATGGAAAGAAAATCTGATACACCTAAATCATCATCAAGGACACGAGCAATATCTACTACAATCATATTCCTTTTTGCTAGTTCAAGCATTTTATTAATAAGTGGTTCCATAAACTCTACTTCAAACTTATTAATCTTATTTTGGAATATCCTTCCAGCAGCATTTTGTAATTGTTGTACTTCAAAGGCTGTTTTCTCTCCGGGAGTTCTAAAACCCATTGCTTCTTTAGGTGCCCCAGCCATTTCTTCCATTAAAGCAAGAAGATACCCAATCTCATTATTAACTTGGAAAGCAGCAGCATTTGGAGGAAGTTGTGTCACATTACCATCTTCAGGAATATGAATATCAACCCCTGGCCCCCATTCAAATGGTTCTACATCTCCTTGGATAACCTTTGGAGGATGAATGGTTAAGTCCATTGCATCTGCTTTATTATTTTCTAAGTGGTCAAGACGATATTGAAGACCAACTAAGTTATCTAGTGGTCCCATAGCATAAAGGTTGTCTGGACGTTCTCTCCAACCTACGTGGCATTTATTATCTTGTCCTAACCAACTAGGATTCTCAATATCCCGTAAGATATACTTACGGTCTGCTATAGTTATAATACGGTTTTCTTTAAGTTCTCCAGTTGCTTCATCATAAAGATCACCTTCAAAGTCAATAATCTCTACAAGACCTGATTGGTAATATTCTTTAAGAGAGCCAAAGCCGTCTATTTGATAACCTTCTGCTTTGGCAATATCTTCTTGTCTAAAGTCCGTCATTTGCTTTCGCAAAGTGATTATCTTATCAAATATAGCAGAATCAAAGTTTAAATCTGTTCTATAAGTAATTTCTTTCTTTAATTCCCCAAGAGATTTCATGTAACGAGTAAACTTTGGAGATTGCTTATATGAACTAGCTACTGGATTAAACACATGGTCATGTGGAGAGATTCGTAGAGCTTTTGGTCCTGTGTATATATCTTCTCCTTGGCTATTCTTTTCTTCAACCCAAATAGCTTCACCAAAGACGTTACCATAATCAATATAGTCATACAGAAGTTTACTAATTGTTTCACGAAAACCACTTTCACGAAGTTTATTCTTCATGTAAGCCTCAATAGCCACACGTTTCTTTTTAGTTACTGCATCTGCACTATATCCTTCCCACTTCAACCAGTCGTCGTTAGGAAATAGAGCATCCATATAATTAGCATGGAGATTATCCCGAATTTGTGTAAGTTTGGGGAGAGTAGTTTTATTTTTCCAAGGTAATTTACTATTAGTCGTTTTAGTAGTATCTGTAGCAAAAAGATAGTTACGAAGTTCCCTCCACTCAGCTTCTTTAGGAGAGCGTTGAGTCCACCAAGAGTTATACAAACTAGTTAATTGTTTTGCTAAGTTCTGTGGTTCTGATACTTCTTTTATTTGGGCTATCTTGCCTGCCATGTTTATTCCTTAAAAAGTAACTCCGCCAAAGCGGGGGTGGATATTAATCTTACTCACTGTTGACATTCCACCACGTTGTTTTGGAATGATTGCAATACTAATTGCATTAGACAATGAATCTTTAATATCATCATGTGGTGGATGTGCCATTATAAGTTCTTCTTCAAGAACTTGACAATTTCCACCTTTATAGTGCCATATTTGTAGATTATCATATTTTGGTTCAAGTACAGCAGCCATTCTCTCTTCTTTATTACCTTGGTGTCTATCTGGACGTACTTCATCAATAGATAAAGGAAGTCCATTAGGTTTAATATAAGAAGACTTTAACTCTTCTACAATTGCTATTTGAGCTACGTTTACTTCAGCTCGCATCTTCCTAAAGCCCCATTTCTGTTGGGCAGTTACAATATGTGAGTAGTAGTCAATAATTCTACTTGTCTTAAATCTATCTATGTCTAAGATGTAATAATTACCAAGGTGATCTACACCAATTACTATTAAAGAAGTGCTGTCAGCCTTTTTAGCGGTGGAGAAAGCGAAGTCAATCGCAGCATAAATAGATAGTCTCCTATCTTTAATATACCAATCTCCTTCAAGATTCTTTAATAAACTTCTCTCATAATATTGAAACTTATCTGGACCAATTCGTGCTGTATCTGAAGTATTTGGATTGTTATAATATTGACTAAAGAATTGAGTCTTATCTACATACTTTCCTTTAATGACGGAGAGCACTCTTTCATCAAATCCAAATTTCTTACCATCATTTCTAGTTTGTCTAGGCCAGAGGAATTCTCCATCTATTTCTACAACACGTTGGAATAATTCATATAGTTCTAATTCTTCTTCTGTTTCCTCAGAGTCTTCAAAGAATTCAGCCCTCATATTAATCATTGTGTCATAAATATCACGAGGATGGTATCTAGTTCCAACTACCCATTCTTGAGCTTCGGGATTTTCAATAGAAGCAAGTTGAGAGTAGGCAGAAGCTACTTTATCTCTTCCTTCTTCTGTATAAGCATTTCCCGGTACTACTATATCATCTAGAACCACCACATCTGCGTGGAAACCCGTTGTATTCATCGTTAAACCAGATGCCTTACACGTAGGGTCACGTACCCCTTCTTGTTTCCTTCTAGGGTGGTCTACGGCGATTTCTTCAACTGCCCACCGCTCCCTCTTACCTTCATCTGGATGAATCATTTCAGGCCAGTATCTACGATAAATTGGATTATCAAGAATCTGTTTAATCTGATACAATTGTTTCTGTGCTAAGTCAGCAGTAGCTGACACATAAAGTACTGTAGTTTCTGGATGCTTGGTTATCCACCAAGCTACTCTGTATGCAACTAATTTACTTTTTAAATGCCCACGAGGAAGTAGAACTAATTGGTTTAGTTTAGCATCCTGTCTGCCCCACCATTGGATTAGTTCTTGGTGTACTGCTCCAAGTACCATGTGTGGGGCGACTAATTTAATAAATACTTCTAGAGAATTTTCTGCACTTTCTCTAATAATATCATATTGTTTAGACATTTACTCTGCCACATAACAACCAGAAATGTATAAAGTAGCTGCCGTGTCTAAAGCTACTCCAGCAAGTGCTACCCCATTAGCTACTTCATTTACTAGGAGAGTTTTCGCATTTTGTTCTACATGTCCCACTAAAGTAGCTCCCGCTGTGTATGTTAAAGAACTGGCAGAGATATTAAGTACTGCAGGTCTATTTGTATTTTTAGCAGTAAAAGGTAGACCAGATACACGTATATTTCCTGTTCCAGTATGAGCACTCCATGTAATCTGCATTACTACAAATACTAAACTCCCAATTCTAGTGTAATATCCAGTATTAACTGAGGCTGTCTGTGTTCCGGCAGAAGTAGTCCCCTGTACTAGAACTGTTCCTGCTGTAAGAGTACCTTCTTCTACTAACCCTAATTTTGTATAAGAGACTGTTCTAGAATCAGCAAGAGAATTACTAGTCTGTGTAAAATCAATTAGTCCACCTGTAGGGAGAATAATCTGATTGGGTGTATAATACCAAGCACCATGCAGCCATAATTCAGCATTGGATGCTCCGCCTGCTCCAGTCTGAATTGTAGGTGCTGTTCCACCATTACTTATATTATATCCATAAATAGCATTGTCGTGAGAAGAACCATTGCCTACTTGAGATGCTTTTGCAATTACACCAGCAGAAGCCTCACAACCATAGATATTTACATATCTAGCAACAGAGAGTCCTCCACTTTCATCGTCTTCTGCACATCCAAAAACTAATGCTCCAGCAACACCTCCACCATTACAACGTAATTGTACGGCAACTATATTGTCTACATCTTGAAACATCACTGCTGGTGAACCACTAGCTCCAGGCCATCTAGTATTAATTAGTGTACAGAAGGAAGTATTTCCTTGTCCTATACCACCATTTCCTTGTCCTCCAGTCATTAATAGACCTGCTCCAGTTAAATTAGAATTATCTATAGAAGCAATGACATTTTCAAATAAACAGTGTTGTGTGTCATATCCAGAGAGAGCAGAAGCAAGAGTACCAGAATAACATCTAGTCTTTATCTGTGCAGAAATAGCATTAAAAATAAATACATTCCTAATAGTTAATTTATCCCTACTTGTAATTAATATCCCATAAGTAGCTATACCAACTCCAGTACCACAATTAATAAATATTTTTTCTACTCCACCACCATACTTTTTGTACTCTCCGGCACGACAGTTAAAGTGAATTACTGGATTAGCAATACCATCATATAGAATTTCTGTTACCGGAGAATCTAGAGTCACACTTGATACAGTACCGTAGTAGTGTCCTTCACCAATTCCTATTAAAGTAATTCCAGAATCTAAAATATTAATAGTACTAGTTATACGAAAAGTCCCCTCTGGAAACTGAACTATTCCTCCACCTAAAGTAACTGCATACGCGATTGCAGCAGCAATTGCTGGATAATCATCTGTAATACCATCTCCAACAGCACCAAAGTCCCTTACATTAATAATATCTCGCTGTTTACTTTGTGATGTACGTGATACCGCACTGATACCATTTTGAATAAATCCAACTAGAGATGATCCAGAAGAAGCTCCTAAATCATCTACTTCTTCTTGAATTGCCCCTTGAACTGTAGTAGAAGCAATATTACCATAAGGAGTAAATCCAATTAAATTGGCAGTAGAGTTACCAGCAATAGCATTTTGCACATCAATCAGACGAGCAGCTTCATTGGCATTAATTGGTTCTGCTAAATTAATTACTCTATTACTATTCATATCCAGATTAGCTCCCATCTGGTTAGGACTAGTACCATCTCTACTTAGAGTATTCTCTAAAGCAGCTTCTATTAGATCATTATTAGTATTATATCCAACTAATGATAAGAAGCCAGATAGAACATTATTGAGTGTAAGTTTAGCCACGTTTATTTCCTCTTTGCTTCACGCTTTTTACGATTAGCTTCTTTAGTTAAATTTTCTTTTGCTGATACAATACGAACATTACTTTTCTTTTTAGAACCACCTTCAGTTAGTGGTTTCTTATGGTCTGCTTGCCTAGAATCTCCCACCTTTAGACCAGCCTCTTTTCGTGCTTTATTTCGTGCTACACGGTCTCCATCACGATTTGGGTGTTTCTTTTCATAGAGGCGTTCTTCTTTTTTATAATCACGTTTTCCATTTGTCATGTAGGGCATTTAGTATTTCCTTAAGGTGCGGTTGATGGTCATATTACAGTCCTATCTTAGAGCGTGCGTAAGCCTGTTCAGAGGCTATCTGCGAGTCAGTCAGTCCAGAATTATTTACATAGAACAGATGGTACGCGTTAGCGATAATGTAGCTCGACGCCGCTCCGTTGTCCTTGCCAACAGTGAATGATGTTGTGCCAGCCGAGACTACAGGTCGCGCAACAGTCTCAGCGGCTGCGGTATTAATCTGCACACTGAGAGTCGTACCATTGTCACGTACCGTGATTACATAAGGCGTTCCGACATCAAGAGTTGCAGTGCTTGCAAGCGTGGTAAATGCTGCTCCATTGCCAGCAGAGAATGACAGCTTGTTGCTTGCGTCAATCTGAACCTTGCGACCTGTGTTTGTTCCGGTGTCGCTCCATAGCGTGCGAAGTGTTCCAGCACCGCCAGCAGGATTTATTGCGGCAACAAGAGCAAATCCAGCACTCCCACCGCCACCTGTTGGACTCGTTACGTTGTCGTCTGTGCCTAATAGTGCTACATAAGGCAGTCCACCAGCATCGACTCTGTAAGTCAGCCTTGCTGGTGCTGTGGCTTGAATCAGGTGGTTACCGTCTAGGAGTTTGACGGAGATGTTGTCTATCGTTCCAACAAATGACGTAACAGCAAGAAAGAACAGCGTTGGTGTGCCAGATGCGCCGGTATTTGCTCGGAAAGTGTGAGTTCCAGAAGTTGTAAAATCAACCGGCGTAAATCCACCAACGTTAACGCGTAGTGTTCCTGACGTTCTGGTCACTGTTACAGTTATCTGGTATGTTTTACTAGCCGCAAGTCCAGCATTGGCTGTTAGCTGCCCTGTAGTTATGTTTGCATTTGCAACTCCGCCGCTAATCGTCCACCCAGCGCCTTTCGTCCAATACCCAGTATCGGAAGAAAACTCACGATCAGCCGCAAGCGTAATTTTCTCCGGCCCCAACACCATCCCAAGCCGACGATCAGCCCACAAGCCTACAGGGTCCTCAGCAGCGTCTACTTGTGCTACTCCGGTAGAGGTGTCCCAGAGTGTTGGGAGGATTGGATCATACCATCCTCCATCAATACCAGTAAATATATTACCAACGTCTACAAGAGGTTTAGTAAAAGCACCAGCAGCTCTTAATTGGTCATTTAAAGAACCATAGTATCCACCATTAGTTAGATATCTATGTAGGATATCATTGTATTGATTTCCAAGTCCCATAGCCCTACCAAGGGCCATTACTGAGTCATTACTTGGAAGCATCGCTGTACCCATCATAGTCCTCTATTTACTTTGCTATTGTAAGACCAACACGTTCCATGTCAGCTTGTAATGTATCTCGTACTTCTGCTTGAATCTTCCGTTCCCTGTCTACTTCATCCTTAGAAGGACGTCCAGCTTTACGAACTTCAGTATATCCTTTATCAGCAAGATACTTAGCTGCTGCTACTCCTTTAGCATCTTCAGAACGGGATGCACTAATCATAGAACGAATTGCATTTGCTTTGATCTTTATTTCAAGTTCATCACGCCATGCTTGAAACTCGTAGCGGATTGAAGATTTAGTAATCTTAACCCATATATCCCAAGAGTTAAATACGTCCATAGCAAACTCGTACTCGAAGCCCGGTATATGGTCGTAAGAGAAGTATATCTGTTTAAGAGACAAATAAGTAATTCCATCTACAAGATGGTCTTTATCTTTAAGAGTAAACAAAGGAACAAAGGAAGGGTCTTCCCTCTCACGCCTTACTTCCCAGAAGAGAGAAGTAGTGCGGATGACATTTCGTTCATCACGAAGAGACTCATGCCATTGTTTCATAAGAGAAGGATTCTCTATAAAGAAAGAAGAAGAATAGTTTTCTTTAGAAACAGATTTAATTGGTTTTTTCAAGAAGCAGTTCCTTTGTGAAGAAAGATTATATTCTAAAGAATAGAATAGACTATCCCTCTTTAAATGTAGTACTTGTAGTATGAATTAAATGGCTTCTTTGGGAAGCCTTTGTATGTTTTCTTAAATGTTTTTATTAAAACTTATTACATACTATAAGTATACCAGAAAATGATTATAATTGCAAGCTATTTTAATATTATATTTTCATATAATACTCGATTGTGTCTCCGTTTCATTCTTTAGTGTGAGGGATGTATCATGTTCTATATCCCGAACACCAATTAGTCAAGCATTAATTTCCTCTATTGGGTAATTTCTATGAGAAATTATTTGGGTGTAATGCAACCTATATACATTACCCCCAACCCCCCTTATACCCCAATTCATTATTTAATTAAATAACTAATTAATTATATAATCATATGCTAATTAATTGAATCATTATTGACTTATATTAGCATTTACTTATATTGGGGTGTATTAAACCTATTCATATATACCCCACTAATTCCCCTAATGATTACATAATAGAATCAATTAGTTATCACACTGTGACAATTCGTGTCACCTATCAACTCTAATCAATTCAATCACTTACACCAACTGTGACAATTTTTGTCACCCCAATGTGACACAATCTGTCACTTTCACCCCTCTATATAATCATTCTCTTATATTAGCCATTCCTTATATAGAATATTTAATCCTTTAGAATCAGTAACTTATAATTATTTTAGGTTGAGTCGGTCATTCTGGCATGGCCCTTGCATTCTATCAGGGCGCAAAGGTAGCAACGATTAATTAAGAGGTGCATCATGGGCAATATCACATATATGGTTCTATTGATTACAGTCGGAATCCCTTTAGTGTGTTGCGCTCTTATATTGGCACTGTTCATTGCTTTCAAGAGGTAAGACATGCGAGCATTAATGGATATTCTTTATGGGGCAATGGCGGGTATTGTGTTGGCATACCTAATCTTTCAAGGGTTAATACAATGACTAAGACAAAACTAAGGGCGCGAACCATGCGCCGGAAGGCAAAGGCGAAGATTCTAAGGAATCAAGTAATAACCAAGGTCTACTATTTTGGGCGACGCATGATAACGTGAGTCGGTCATAATAACACACAGGGCCGCGAGGGCATCCGACTACGGCATAACCTGTAAGAGTCATTACGAGACTATAACAACGTAGCGACTTCTAAACCCGTAAGGCGACAGTTCAGAATAACCCGCGAGTTCATCGGGGTGAGTGTGAGTACTCACTAACATGAATTCAGTTAGTAAAGGGAATGAACCTAAATTAGCATTGTCTAATATAGCTAGGGAAAGAGACCCACAAGTTGAGGCAATGACAATAAGCCCTTACTATTCCGGCAACAATGGGATTCTGTGGTAAGACTGGTATGGGTAATACCCATGTAACAACCACGAGGAACGAACGGCCCACTAAGCCCGTTTAAACCCAATAAAATGGGCATGACGGAAGGCAAGCGGAATGGGCCGATAAACGGAAAGGGCATTAGATAATCTAGTGTTCTTTTTGGGGCAAGCCGAAGGCCCTTATATCTTCGGCAACCTAAAAGGAGTATTGAAAATGTCTAAAATTGAAAACGAAAAGGGTTTTAATTCGGCTATCGCCGCAATCAAGAAAAGTGGGGAAGCTCTCGCAAACTATGTACACAATGCAGGTTTGTTTGCATTGGCACAGGTCAATGAGCATGGGAATGATGGCTTTGCGGTTCGCTTGCTGGAAGCGTTGGGGCGTAAGCATGATGCCAAGCGGGTGGAAAAATGGCTTTGCCACTTCGGTAAACTTGGTATGAAGTCCGGCAAACTGGTGTATCGGGCAAGGCGTGACATTACACCGGAAACGATTGACGCTATTCTGAAGGAGGCCGAATCTATTCCTTATTGGGACTTCACAGAACAGGAACACCATGTTTTCAAGTTCAATGGCTTGACTATGCTGCAAAGCATTGTTAGCCGCTTGAATACCGCCAATGAAAAGGCACAGGCGGGAGAAGAGGTGGAGATTACCTCTCCTGAAGTGGTTGCGGAGGTTGCTGCTATCCTTGAAAAGTATAAAGCAAAAGCAGCAGCAACAACAGCGGCAGCAATAGCCGCTTAATAGGGGTATTTCCCCATAACTTTAGACCTAAATAGGACATTAAATCATGCCGGACCCACCCAATATATAATTATATATTAAACTAAACTTATATAGAGAGTAAAAACAAGGGAATTGTCACAGCAGTTCCCTTCATTTTATCCACTAGATGAACAAGGAGTCGGTCATGTATAACTTAAATATTCCAAAACCAAAGATAATGTCTATCCTTGCGTCATTACTTGCTGAAAGGAAAGAGCAAGAGAGACAAAGGCAGCAAGCAAAGTTTGATCCTTCGTGAAGGAGTATCTCATGTATATAGCCATGCAAATATATAGGGAAGGCAATAGAACCTTTTACAATGCTATCTCTATGCGAAAATACAAACATCTTTCTACTGCAATACGTGTTGCAAAAGAAAAGGCAAAGGGGCAGCCCTATGTAATGAAAGGGACTTCAATAGTTTGGAGTCCTTTTTAATTAATGGGGTCGGTCACATTCATCAATGGAAAATACCGCAAAAAAAGAAAGAGGAAATCAAAATGACAAAACTTAATTATTACCTGCATAATTTCACACCACAATTCCTTTGTTTCACATTTCATCATATTTGTTATGAATTAAAGGGAACTGTATCTATTGAATCCGAATTTCCCATGTTTCTTATGGGTGGAGAGT